>Ga0209363_1001673_pt1 | contig 10911 bp, 9 predicted proteins | sample WorMetexBAHAMAS3_FD_187385 | JGI IMG/M metagenome (GOLD analysis project Ga0209363, IMG submission 187385) | Marine gutless worms symbiont microbial communities from Max Planck institute for Marine Microbiology, Germany - Inanidrilus exumae... | ecosystem: Host-associated > Annelida > Digestive... | reverse complement strand
CGTCACAGACGACAGACAGACGACAGACAGACAGACGACAGACGGACGGCCGATAGCATATAGCAAACGTAACGTAATACGTTGACGTTTGCTAAAAAGCGACGAGCGTCAACGGCACACAAAAATTCAGCAACATCAGGTGTGTTGTGGCTGAACACAACTGGTGGCGAGTGATTAGTATTTAACGTCGCAACTATAGGTTAAGCGGTATAAAATGACGAAGGTTGGTGAATGAACTATAGTGCAGATACTGTCTGTCTGTTCAGAGACGATTCGACGCAACGAAATGCGCTGGCATTGACGATTGAAATCACAATGAAAGACGTACACCAAGACACAAAAACTACAGCACAACACACTCAAACTGGCCTAGTTAAGAGGAAAAAAAACAAAGCCAACAAGGCTACCCAAATCAACACACAGTTAGTTAATTATCTGTGAGAAATGCTCATCCATTGTGCACATAAATTCGTGGACCTGACAACACAGCACACGCATCTCGTATCCTCCAGACAATCATCATTGTTCAAATCTTGCCTACTGGAACATAAAGTGTTCGTATAATTATATACGGTCTGGTCTCATGCAGTCCTTGTCGACAGAGTCGTACGCCCTACCCCACCCGCAAGTCCAGTCCCATCCCGTCCCTATATCTGTAGTCGCCGACCCCAAAACATTTCTTCCCCGGTCCAACTATATTCCCTCGTATATTTCCACTCATCGCAATGTCACTCACCGCACCAAAGCCTATTTTCAGTAATTTATTACGCTGCCGCGTCTAGCGGAAAGGGCAATGTAACGGTCTGGCGTCCGTCCGTTTGTCCGTCCGCGGTTTTACGTCAGGATATCATCGACGCAGCTCTAGACTCTGGATGTTGACTGTTATTTTAGTGACAGCTCTTTCGGTCTTTCATAGTTCAGATGACGTTTTCATGTCGTCCACGCTGTGACATTTTTGCCTCGGTTGGCTAGGTACAGTCACATTACTGCATGATTTTTTTGCACCAATGAGCGGTTCTATGTGGTCCTGACGTTCTGGCCGCCGAAGAGATGCATATGTAATAATTTTGGTTCACTAGAAATGTCGTCCGGAAACGATGCCCCATTGATGGCCCCCCAAAACTATAGGGATTAACATCAGTTTGTATCGCGCGACGCTATGCTAGCGCGGTATATGCTGAAGTTATTAAGAGCCAGTCTGGTCCAATCTTTCCTGCAAAATGCTATACGAGCTTCAGCTTCTGGGGAACTTCGTCCTCCAGACCTCAACGGCGCCACTGTTCGATGTGCCTCATCGTCAGTCTACTGTCACGGATTAAACTCCGCTCCGTAGTGTGGCCGCCCACCGCCAGCCGCGCCGACCGTAACGTGGTACAACAGTCGCGGTTTCCACCGTGTACACTGCATCTGTACGTCTACAATGCCCCGGCGTGTCAGTCTTGTCAGCGCACTCCGTACACGGGTCGCCCAGTCCGGCATCGTATAATCGAAACGCCACACTCGCCAGTCTCCACGGCGCCTTTCTGCGAACTCTCGGTGCCGGCCCCGTCACCCCTTCCACGTCGGCGCACCCCTCGAAAAAGACACAGCAAAGGGGGCTGTAGACGTTGTTTACGCAAGCCGCGGAGGGGTGAAAACACTCCAGGAACCGCTGGCAGCGCTACAGACCGAAAGGCATGTGCTTACAGAACTCTAAATAAGGACTGAGCGACTTAACTTCTCACCAGTAGTGAAATAACTGCATCGCCACATTATTAACAACGAGCGGCACGTTCACATCTGTACAACCAGCGGTTATTAGGCCGCATCGCAGCAATAGCTAAACGTGGCCCATTGCTACGGATGGAGTAGCGTGGTCTGTGTATCTGTCTGTTGGTCACGTTCGTGAGCCATGAAAAAAACGGCTGATCCGATCGAGATGCCGTTTGGAGGGCTGACTCGCGCAGGTCTAAGAAACCATGTATTAGATGGGGTCGAGATACCGGGTACGTACCCCACAGGAAGGGGTAAATTTTAGGGGTTGTCCCAACTTGTCCAGCCCAATGAAAAGCATTGGGAGTCCCTATTGTGGTGTACACAGCAAAAGGTACCATCCAATTCGAACAATAACGGCATGCAACAGAACGGATTATTCAATCTCAATAACGGCGCGACATGACTTTGTGATGTGGTCTTTCGTCAAAATTCTTTGACCCTTGTTAAAACTTTCAGTATTTAAATCTGTCCTACTAGACCACCTTTCCTTATTGCAACCTGCTTGTGAAACTGATGAACTTGATGGCCGTAGCTTGGCTATGCCATCCACTAACTCAACAGCATACGAGACGCTATTGAGGAGGCCTATACGTGGTGGCAGATATCCGGCCAACTGCAAGAGTGAACTTTGCTTCTACGTCATTGTCTCATATTGGATAAAAAGAGCCGCGAGCTTTGCTAGTGACTTCTCGATAGAGAGTGACAGAATGTAAGAGCCGGTGTCTGTTGGCGGGACACGCCTACTGTCGTATTTGTTAATAATGATTGAAAACTCTATTAAACTTACATAATTTTGTAACCGTGGTTTTACTTTTATCTGAGGCTGGACTAGGAGATCCTTAGGGATTTCCTAGGATCAACAAACTGTTGTCATAAGTTACAACAGAGGAATGTCATTTACTTTGTGATAAAACAGCAAGCAAAACTAGCCACATCGACAGTTTGTTGGCTCCGACAAGAACATGCTCACAGCCAAGCAAAGTGACAAACTTTTTGTGTTTTCTGTAGGCCTACAAAACTGGTATTGAAACTGACATAGCTAGAAGAAGCTAGCACTCACAAGAGTGCAACGACCCACGCCGGCAATGTTTCAGTTGACTCTTGAGCTTTTGACCCAAAATAAATGGGTTTCCAAGACTCATCGGGGAACATTTGTATGTCAAGTTTGGTGATCCTAGGACCTAGCTGCATCGGTTTTTGAGATATCGTGTGGAAAAACAGACACACAGACAAACGGCGTTGAAAACCGTACCCCCGTGACTGCTGTCGGCGTTGCTAATGATATTGTCTTGGTAAAGGGGCAGGCATGCACAGACTTTGATCTTGTGTGTACACAAAGAAGACAGATTTATTCAAACCTACAACTGCCACACTTATTATCAAATTAAAATGGTCAGGTTTTTTGGACCACAGTTTATACATATGGCTGCTTTAAAGCACCTAAAAAGCACAAATGAATATCAACACATGTAACATGCACATTACAAGGCTACATGTAGTAAGTCAAACTCTGATACAAAATCACTGCAATTTTGGCACTGACTTTCAAACGCATTGGCAGTGACATACAACTATGATCATACGAAGGTCTGTATGGAAGGTCAAGGAAAAAACGTAAAACTGATAGGAAGTGTAACAAGTGTCTAAAGTAATTTGGCAAAAGGCCACATCGCCGACTTGTCACCCCTCGTGGCTGCAAATGGATTAGTCCGACCTAGACCCTCATCTAACACATGGTTCCTTAGCCTCACATGAGTCAGCCCCCAAATAGCACCTCGATCGGTTCACCCGTTATTGCGCAGTACAACAGTGTGACCAACACACAGACAGACACACAGACCACGCTACGTGTGACATCTGTCGCAATAGTCCGAATCTATGCCGTGCATTCAATGTAGCCAAATAAAAACTCAAACTAGAAACTTTAAGCATCGCCAAGTCAGTGCAAATCCGGCAATACTCACCCACCACTATCTCTCAACTGGAGTCTGACAGTGAATGCATGGCATACTGTTCCATGACAAATTTCACCTTGACCAACACATAATGTTGCCCTTGCGAGGTTAAAACCGCAGAAAACCGGGTTTTTAACATAATTTTCAACCACGGGGGATCCTGTAACCAATCTTCCCAAATAGGGTCGAATTTGGCGTGTATTTCACCACATCAAACTTCACATTGATCAGTACGGTATATGTTGCTGTCGATGCGGGAAAAACATTGAAAAACCGTCATTATGACAAAATTTTGTACTTTGGGGGGCTCTTGTACCAATATCTTCTCCAATAAGGGCTAAATCTGAAAGGAGACAGTGGACCCACGGTGTACTGTATCACACCAAAATTCATTTTGATCAGTATGTAACTTCGGCGTGATTTTCTTTTCCATTTGTTTCAGACCGGTGTACACTCCAGACAGTCCGAACAATTTCATCACTATTTTACTCCATCCCGACATGTCTTACTTGCACCCTAGGCACTGATCAAACATAAGAAACATAAAATAAATTAGCCCCGTGTGGGACTGACGGTCGGCTATTCACAACTGACGTTTCTGCCAAGTTCAAAGTCAAGTGACACAAAAACTAGGACAAATATCAAAAATCCGGCCCGAACAAATTTAGACATTGTGCCATAGTTCAAGAATCAGTGGTCAGTTGCCAGCTCCCATTTTAAATGGCGGAGGAGATAGCTTCTGAAAATGGCCGGATTTCCAACGTTTAAGGGCTCTTGACCTTGACCTTGGATCAGGTCATACTGCATACCATCATGCATCACTCATCGACCTCTACTTACACTCCGAATTTTATCTGAGACCCACTTTATTAGGTCAACGCAGAAGAGTCGACCTAAAACACACTTGAAAGTAGTGCCAAACAAAATCAATCCCCTAGAACTACATTCTATATTTACAGTGAAGAAAACACACAATGACAATTAGAAGAATTATGTACATCTAGCAATATTCACACATCCATTCACACAGAAAGCACAAATGTGCAGCAGCAATAACTAGCTCAATACATTTTTACAGTAAAATACACACCACACTTATGAGTCACTTCCGTTATTGCTTCGTGAATTAAGCAACGAATGATGATGTAAACTTTCACACCAGTATGATGTGACAGACAACCATTCTGCAGGTCAACGTGTGTTAGCCAGCTATCCCAGTTAAGTATTGGACCAAAGTGCTACTGTCCACACGTCCATGCTAACAGCAACTAACACATTCTGATTAAGAAGATGCTAAAGTTGTCCCCGACGGTGCTACGTACACCGTCTCTGTACCATCAGGTAAATGCAGACATAATGCAATGACATATTTAAAAAAGGTAATGGCTTCCCATACCAAGCGTTGGGCCCGGAGCTGATCCCAGTGTACAGGCAGTCAGCCTGCAGGTGACACTTGTAGGTCGCAAGAGGCTCAACACATACCAAAATAAATGCGTACTTTTTCTGGACTATAACTCAACCACCCGGCGTTAGGCTGCCATTACTTTCCACCAGGCCTGCAGTTACCTTCCCAGCTGCAGAACATCACTGACTCTTGGCCGGTACTAAGTTATACTGCTTGGTGACAGAGGCACATAGGGGGGGTGAACAACTTGCCCAAGGTTGTTACGCAGCTTTTGCCCCGAGCAGGATTCGAACCCACGACCTGTTAATCGCAAGTCCAATGCTCTACGCATTGCGCCACATGTTACATACAAAAAATCACCACAACGTATATACAGCAGGGAACCTCATAATCGTAAAATCCGTCATTGGAGGCAGTTCTTACCACGTGGCAGCTAACCTGTTCATTTTACCAAAGTTGCTGTGTTAACTGGACAGTACAGCTGGACAGAGTGGCATAAAAAATAGAATAAAACTCACACACATACAACAAACTCAACTATTCCAACAATTAAAATTATTTATAAATACACATGGCACTGGGTAGAAAAAGCAAATTTAATCTGCTGAATGATGGAAAGAAAAAGGTTTGGTGCTCAGCGCATAGAGCAGAATGCTACTTTGACATGGTACTATTAGTTAGACAAGCAGCCTGTAGGTTAGCAGGATTCAGTGCAATAAAAATAGCGGAGATTCACAGCATTAATGCAAACTGATGGCAGAGTCAAAATGACTGAGTTAAGGTTTTACCTCCCCCTCAACGCACAATAGGCCATGGCAGAGAATTAACCGCATATTGCTAATGTAAAATGAACTACAGACAATACTCACTGAGTGAAGCATTCAATTCCTATACGCAAATGTGTCCGGCTTTAGTTTAAGACTTAAGTAACTATAGATTATACTCAATGATACTGATGAACTAGGAAAGAGTGAACTTTTATGACCGGTTTCATTTGTTGGCCGGATGCAAAACGTCACAACTATGCATGTCCTCACAATACTTGGACGGAAAGGTATGCTGGTTATGATGCATGTTGTCCCTGGCTATTCACGTTGAATGTGTGTCACACGCCCTATTGAGGCTACAGAATAATGCGCCGTGTGCTCTAGTAAGGTTACAAAGATGAGACAAACGGACGGAGAGATGCCAGACCGTTACATTACGCTTACTGCTAGAGCGCGGCCAGCATAATGACATATAGCAGATGTCTATTGTTCTGCCACTGGCAGTTGTGAATGTTCAGTAAAACACATTTGTGTGTTGCAGTCACTCCGCTCACTGTAATGTCTGCAAATACAAATACAACAGTTATTTCTATTGCACCCCTACAGTCTGACCGATGGCGCATTAGAAAAGTCAGTCAACACGTGTTTCACAGCCGTAACTGACATAAAAATGATTTGACGGAACGTTTGAAACTGTCAGTGGAACAGTTTGACGTTTGCAGTTTGGTCGGCATCTGGTTCCAAGCTCTAGGTGCAGCGACTGAGAAAGCCCTCTAGCCGAGCTTACGTTGTGTACGCGACATGATGTAGTCACCGTTGTTGGCTGAGTGCACACTGCTCACAAGCAAGAGAAAGATGACAGTGCTGCTGATTACCCATCCCGACGGTAGATTTGGAGGTAGAGTTTCAGTGGCGTTTGTCTCTCTGTCTGTCATTCTGTTATTATTCACAATCTCACAAAACGATGCCGCTAGGACCACTAAACCTGACATAGAAATGTTCCCCTGTGAGTCTTGGAAAACCATTTATTCTGGGGGTCAAAAGGTCAAAAGTCAAGGTGACGAGGCACAGAAAACAGTGACAGCTTGGGTTTGTGCACTCTTGTGAGTGCTGGCTTCTTCTAGTTCTCATCTGCCTATTCCTTATCGTTGCTGATGACGGCCACAATCGTGCATCAGACTGCGTTAAATCCTGCTGCAAAATGTCTCGATCAGTCATTAAGTCACTTGTTGACGGCCTCTCAGCAATCGTTTACAGTTACCACTTTGCCGCTAGTTTGGCAAAACAATTATCACTAACTTCATAAACCGCAAATGACAGGCTGCAACTGATGCTTCCAGCTACGTTTGGTTGACTGAGTTAAGGTTTCACGTCCAACCCAACAAAAAATTGGTTATTTCAGAGACGTTCTTCCCAGCTCTTGGCTCAGTACTGAAAACCTTAAAAACCTAAATCTGACACAACAAAAGCAAATATGCATCCACAGAAAGCTAGGCACCTGCATAATTATAACTGCTGTAATGAAAGCAACTACATTTAAGATTATAAAATGCTAACATTACTAATACAGATCTTTTATTCACCCAAAAGATGGTAGCATAGAGAGATAGACAAGAGTACAAAAAACGCAAACACTCCTAATAAAAAGCTAGTTAGTTAGTTAGTTGGAGTTTAACGTCCCCTTTCAGCACAAATATGGCTATATCAGAGAGAAATGTTCAAGAGTGGAGAGCTATCCCTACCCAGTGAAGGAAGGCCAGCGATATATTAACCTCAACCCTGGCCGCCTTTTTGTTCAGCAGCCACCCCAAAGGGAAAGGGATCGAGAGGCTCATTTAAATTATTACACCAGCGCCTACAACAGGGAAAGACAACTATCAGACCGCTACTAATAAAGATAACTTACAATGCTGCAGGACACTGTACCTATTCTGACATCCAATGAATTTGCATACAGCAAGCAGAGTTTGCCTGCAAATGAAGACGATCCAACTTTTACGCAAAAAAAATAATAGCTTTCTGCCTCAACAATCTTGTTGCAAATCACCTCAACAACTTACTGCGATCAAAACCGGCAACAAAACCGTCAGCCAAGTGTCAACAACAGTCAACAAACATTCAACTCACATAACCAATAATCACACATAAATACCATTCTGCCACAAGTTTGACTCTAATGTAATCTGAAAACAAGATTATAATCTGCATAGTCCGTCAGACGAAGAGTCCACTGTGGTGGTTTACAGCAATCAGCGAAGAAGACATCATTCTCACTTTGCCAGCCAGGTATGAAGTCCCTGAGGTGTGCATCCCGAGTAGAACTGAATGTGGTGTTATCGATGTCCTCCAGCCGTGCGGTACAACCAATCCTGTTGCAAATACATGTCGATTATATTCAACATCAGTTTTAGGTCGCATTGCATGCATTGAATAGATGCAGCCTAGTGCTACAGATGTCGCACATAGCGTGGTCTGCATGTCTGTCTGTCACATGGATGTGATGTACTAAAACAGATGAACCAATCAGGATGCCATTTGGGAGCTGACTCATGTGGTCCAAGAAACCACGTGTTAGATGGGAGTCAAGATCACCCCACAAGAAGGAGCAATGATGGGGGTTGTCTGGCCCATTGAAAAGCATTGGGAGTCTCTGTTTGCAGCAAAAGGGATCATTCAGTCATCAATAATGACATGCAGCAAAAGGGATCATCTGCTGCAGCCTACTGGTCGATGTCATATTACATTGTCCCCCGTGAAAAATCTGCCCCCCTGCGATGCGACCTTTCATCGAAATTCTTTGACCACGTGTCTACAAGCCTCATCACGTCTCATTTTAACTTACCCACAAATATAATGAGTCTTTCTTTCCTAATTTTTCCTACTCTTTGTTTTCATGAGGGTTTAGCTGATGACAATGATGATAATAACAAGTCATCATCGTCGTGAATGCAAGGCCGAAAAGGACGTATCGTACGTTCTCCACACGGCCCAATCCTGGGCACAGTTGAGGGCGTCTCCAGCTCACAGGCTGCAGTCTGAACAAATCTGGTACAGCCAGGACGACCCAACGGTCTGCGCCAGTTTGGGAAGGGTGGAACTCCGTCACAGACGACGCACGCCACGCGCAGAACTGCTTTTGCCGGTACATTGTCCGGCATAAGTGCAACGTGGCCGAACAGAGAAAGACGGCGCCGGCGAACCATCGGATACTCTGTAGACCTGATCTGATGCAAACCTCAGCATTCGTAATGAAGTCAGACCACTTGATGCCGAGAATCCTTCTTTGACAACGCAGATGAAAGGATTCCAGTCTCGTCCAGTCCGCTTTCATTAGTGTCCACGTTTCAGAGGCATACAGAAGTACCGCGAGAATGCAGCTGGAGTACAGCCTGAATTTCGTGGTGAGGCTTAGATGCCGCTGCGACCAGATCCCACTGAGGCGATCAGTGACAAAGAAGGCAAGCCCGATACGGATAATGACAAGTGTCTAAAGTAATTTGGCAAAAGGCCGCATCCAGACTTGTCACCCTTTGTGGCTGCAAATGGATTTGTCCGATCTTGACCCCATCTAATACATGGTTCCTTGGACCAATGTGAGTCAGCTCTCCAAACAACATCTCAATCAGTTCAGCCACTTTTACACAGCTCATCCGTGTGACCAACACACAGTCCATGTGTGGGACAAATGTCGCAATACACTGTATCTATGCTATGCATGCGATGCAGCCTGTAAATGCAGAGCACAGAACTGCTGCAACTGAAACTTTGATAATTAAGAACGGTAAAGTGAGACTGTTTGGATACATTGGACCTAACAAGGATACTGAAAGTATAAATGATGATAACAGAAAAAAGTAATCAGCATGTCCGTGGAACACGTGGTGGAATGGTGTTAGTCGATATGAAAAGTGTTGGTCTATCACAAAACAATACACAAGTCTGGCATGAATAAGTGAAAACGGAAAATCAACAACATAGGCCTAACTGGCTAATCCATGGAAAACAGTCTCTAAAACGACGTGCATATGTGAAATCCAGTTATATACAAAAAGAGTATTAAAAACAGTCGTTTCAAACGTACAATGGCAAACAGAGCAGCGAGCAGAAGGCCTTTCACCCGGACATCCAAGTCTACAGGAACTGAACAAAACAGCAGAACAACCAACGTCTGCAGCAAACTACGTGAATCAACACTGCATAGAGCACTACAACGTTACACTACTCAGATGCGTAGTTCTTTGACAACAACGTCTGCATAGTTAACACAAACAAATCTGTAAACAGTTCGAAAGAAGCAGCTATTCAATGACTAAGTCTGGCCAAAAGTTCTAAACAACTAGTTGGCAGCCAGTGGCCACGCCATAAATGCTCTGATGTATCACGTGTTATCAGACACAATACTCAACAAACATGTCAGCTCTTGATCGCACGTTAATCTACCATGCATGAAAGGGACATAGTTACTATGGAACGCTAAAAGGAACTCCTATGCACTCTATTGAATGGTGCTATTTTTAGTGACCATGACTGACCCCCTAACTACCCCAAACCACCCCATTTTCGATATTTCGTATCGCCTTTCATATCTTCGTAGTGGGTGGAGATAGAGACTTCAAATTTGGTAGATAGGTTGATTGTATCATATCGCACAGGATGCCATGAAATATCTGAGGACAATGAGTAGCAACAAATGTACACTAGAAGTGCTCGCAGAGGGACAAGAAAGCACTGACAAATGAATGCAGCTTACATGTGAGGCCGTAGTCATTGGCAGTTCTTCTGATCTCATGCATGACTCCGACCCAACCATGGACCGACAGTCTGCCGATGCCATGCTGCAGGTCAACGGAATAGATCTGTTTATGAACACAGCAGCAAACCATCAACAACTCTTTCAATCACAACTCACACTCACTGCATCAGGAATTACATAAGTGGTGTTTTTTAACGCCTACCAGAACCTAACAGGGCGTGGCTGTTAGGCAACCGCCACGCCCCCTACTTTCCTTATATGGAATAATTTATGTGA
>Ga0209363_1001672_pt1 | contig 10912 bp, 4 predicted proteins | sample WorMetexBAHAMAS3_FD_187385 | JGI IMG/M metagenome (GOLD analysis project Ga0209363, IMG submission 187385) | Marine gutless worms symbiont microbial communities from Max Planck institute for Marine Microbiology, Germany - Inanidrilus exumae... | ecosystem: Host-associated > Annelida > Digestive... | reverse complement strand
CATATGTCTCAACGAAGCTGTCATCACTATGTGGACACCACGCACGTCAAGGCGATTATGAGAACAACAACATTTATTTATGGTCAGTGCTAGTGCCAGATCGGCGATCTGACGATAAAGGCCCAGAAATTACTAGTGCCAGATCGCAGATCTGATATATTTTATTCACCAGATGGCGATACATAATGCAAGCAAACTGTTACCACTAACAAGTCAAACTAAACTAACCCTAACCGTAACACTGACCCTAACCGACACAGTAATGGTAATATTTTTACGAGCATTTCATTGACTCCCATGAGTTTCAAGTCAACAAAACTAAAGAAATCAAGCAGCGACTGGTTGAACTCTGGAAAGGCAGTAATACAACATTTTAGTATAAAAAGATGGGATTTTCGTGTTTCGGTGTTTTGCCAGGTAGAATGGAAGTACTAGCTAGGTGAGGTAGAAAAATAAAGTACCATTTGACTTCATACTTTCTTGGCAACATTCCTGCCAAAAAATTATCAAAAGTGGTTGATGTAGGTCGAAGAAGCAAGCGAAAGCAGTGTCGTTTTTTTGAGACACAGTGTATAGCGCCAGTATATGAAAGACTCCAGAGGCGCTGATGGACAGATTACGGTCGTGAGAACCAACTAGGCCTAAATGTTTATTTAGTTTTGTATAATTATTATAATATACATATGTAGCTAATGGAGTATAGACAAATGGACAGATATGATAGCGAAAACTTGACTTCAGCATTGCTGTAGAAGAACGTCATCATGGGCTGCTGCACTTGCAGTCTGCAGTGAGCGAAAGTAAGATGCCTTTTAATGCTATGCATATTCACATTTCATGGCTTGAATATAAGGTGGGAGTTTTTGGAATAGTTTGCAACAGTTTTTGGCTAGGCTGGCAGTGTAGTCAGAATATAAAAAAATTGTTATTGTAGAAATCGAGAGTTTATGTCCAGTGCGTCCAATGATGATTTTGACAAACTCGCAACACGATGGCGAATCTCGGTTTGCTCATCTTCTTCAACCAATACGCGATCTGGCTACAAATTGGGACATTGATCTGGCCAGTGAGCTTGAAGACTACTTGTCTGAGGTGAGACCTCACTATATGAGTTTTGTGTTTCATAAATGTATATTTACATTTACATATATTTTGTGGTATTGTCTACGTGTATTTGCGTTTAGCATACAACAGTGTACTGGAAACGTATTGGCCATGATGTAATTTATCGAATGATAGGACATTTACATAAATGAGTACACGATTGGCATTAATTATTGCAGCAAGTGGTACACGTGTCGAGCCCCATTTTGACTAAACTGTCTGATGCGGCATGCATGTTATAGTGTTTTTATGTGCTATACATTGAAAGTGAATGCCCTATTTTTGCATTACCCTTTGTAGATGAGTATTCTGTGCTGCTGTATGGTAATAGGATGCTGATGTTGGTCTATGTAATTTCTACAAGACTGTTTGAATGGTTATCTGCAGATTGAACAGATAAGAATATCATTCGATGGAGGTGCTACAACGATGAATTTCACCGAAGCTGCTCTGTTAATTCAAGGTTCTGCCTGTGTTTACAGCAGAAAAGTGGAGTATCTGTACTCACTCGTCTTTCAAGTACTTGGCTTGCTTGGATCAAATAAAAAGTAAGCATGTAAAGTCAATCCGTTGTCATAATTCCTCGTGATTTATTGGGATTTCTCTATGTCCGGATTGTTGCACGTGTGCCCGTTTGTGTATGTGTTGTGTGTATGTGTTGTGCAGTCATCTCTCCAGTTCTGTTTGCAACATAAAATCATAATGTTACTTTATTAATAATAATAAGCCAGAGATGATTGTATGCTTGAAGGTTGTTATCCTACAGTATATAGGCATCATTGCATTTAATTTTTAGGTGGACTCTTTTGAGTCGACCTAATAAAGCAGGTCTCAAATGTCCCTCCATCTGTCCATTCGTCCGTACGTACGTCCGTCTGTACACTAAAAGTTTGTTCAATTTCAATGAAATTTGGCATGTAGGACGAGGTCGATGACGACAGTATGCAGTATGACCCGATCCATGGTCAAGTTTATGAGCCCTTGAAAGTTGGAAATCCGGCCATTTTCAAAAGCTCTCCTCCCCCATTTACCACTGATTCTTAAACTAGGGCACAACATCTAAATTTGGTCGGGCCGGATTTTTTATATTTGTTTTAGTTTTTTGTGTCATGTGACTTTGAACTTGGCAGAACGTCAGTTGTGAAGAGTGGACTGTCAGTCCCATACAGGGCTAATTTATTGAAATTTGTATCACATGCTGCTATGCTAGCATGATATATGCTATTGCACTGTCTGTCACAAGTTAGACTGATGTCACATCTGCAGTTTTATCGCACAACTTTGTCGCACAACTTTATCACGCGACAAAATAGCAAAACATTAAAACTTGTATATTATCAAAACTTCTGCACTGATTCCAACTAAAATTTGTAGGGTGATGAAGACCACCAAATGCTCTTCGTGGGTGGTCCAAACCTGCTAAAAACATCAATATGGTGGACGGCCGCTATTTTGAAAAAATAGCCATATCTTTGCAACGGTTTGACCGATTGGCATGAAATTGGGCCTGGTGATGCATATTGGCCCTTTGAACCATGCCGGCAATTAAAATCTTGAACATGAACACAGTGGACCGCTACCACTTATAAAACTAGAAGGCTGTATTGTGTGCAATGACACAATACAGTATTCGTCAGAAGCGGTCCGCTATCCGTGCACAAACTGTTTACGTCCTGCATTCGACGATGCCTAGTGTCACGTGCCAGCGAATGAGTGATGTCAGCATCATCTGCTGCATTACTTATTTGTAGTTCCTAATTCAAGCTGCTTTTTTCAATATATTGGTCACCAGGCTGCACCAGCACTGCGGCGTATTATTGGTTTTGATACACAATATCGGACATCGGACGTTGTCGAAAATTTGGGTAGGTACCTTTCAGTACCTTTCTTGTGCGGAATGTACAGTTCAAGGGAAAGACTGAATTGATTCTAACGGTAAAAATGGAAACTAGATATCCCATAGAGGGTCAGTTTGGTAGTGAATTTCCGGCGATCTGTAGTCATTGCGGAGTTATGACAGCCTGAAGTCGCAAGACCTGGAAATTTTGTGAGCCTTTTTTGCGTTTTTTTTTAAAAACGACCCCTTACGATAAATTTTTCAAAATTCTGTTCTGAAAGTTTTCACCACCTCATCGATCGGCATTGTTGTGTTCAAATTTCGTGAAATTTATCCAATGGGAAATCGGTGAAATTGTGCGTTATTTATCTGCCAAACAAAACAATTTCGGCTGCCTCCCAAACTCTAGCTACTGAGCGGAATGCGCCCAAAATCTGCCAGGGCCAGCCCCCAACAGTGCTCCAGATTTTACCCAAATTGGTTCACTTTCAGCAAAGTTATAGCGGAACACATGAACACCGTCTTTTTGCCCCATAGAGTATTTCTATAATTCGCCCGAAGGCTATGCTTCGCTTCGGGCGAATAATATAGTCATCGTGTGTATGCAACTGTTTGAGATATAGCGATTTAATGCGATATCAGAATGGATTTTTTAAATGTTAACAGTTGTTTTTAATAACAACAGTGATACCAGTATCTGCTTATCTGCTTCTCAATGAATTCAGATTCGGACGGGTAATTTTAACTAGGTTTTATCAAAGTTTGCTGACATCAAAATAGGAGATTGAATACTATTTGGTGGTTTGGTGGCACTGAAAGAAGTAAACGAAATTACATAATCTAAGTAAGCGACGTTAATGGGATTCGCTGTCCATCACTGATTTAAACAGCAAATATTATGTAGAAAAACTATTCACAGTTTATCTAACGTAAAATAAGTGCTAAATTATAAGCATGAAACACATGCGCTAGGTTGTACATTTAAAGTCGGTGGATTGACAGATTTAAGTGTGATAGCACATGTGTTTTATGCTTATAATTTAGCATTTATTCTAATTTTTGCCGATTTGGAGCTTTGGCTTATCAACATTAGATAAACTGTGAATAGTTTTTTTCTACACAATATAAGTGAATTGATGGATGATGATGAAGTAGCAGAGAAGTTACGTGGTTACATGCATTGCGTGGTTTGCCAGGCTACAAGCTGACCTGTCTGACAGGTCATCAAAGTACTGCTACGAAAGGTGAACATGAAACAGAAACAGGAGTGGAATGCTGATGATGATTGCTGATGTGTTTGTTGTTGATGATGCAGGCAGCAGCCGGTGTCTACATCTGACAACGACCAACAGAACACTGCTGCCACCGATGATGACGAGCAGGTCGTCGGCGTGTCTTTTCATCTTATTATTCAGCTGGAAGCTAGCTTCCGCCGAATATTGGATTCACTTTGGGCACAATTTGGCAGTGTTCACGCATACGGCTATAGCGCCGCAGAAAGTGAATTGATTTGGATGAAATCTGGAGCACTCCGAGTACATTGTTGGGGGCTGGGCCTGGCAGATTTTGGGCACGGTCCGCGGACAGTTTGTGAGGCAGGCGAAATTTAATTTTTTTTCCCCGTAAGTAACGCACGATTTCGCCAATTTCCCATTAGCCAAATTTCGCGAAATTTCAACACAACAACGTCAATTGGTGAGGCGTTGAAAACTTTCAAAACAAAATTTTGAAAATTTTACCGTAAGGGGTTGTTTTTTTCGCAAAAAAATGCCAACATTTTCCACAAAATTTTAACGTCTTGCAACTTCAGGCCGCCATAGTAGCTGCACAATGATTACAGATCGCCGGAAATTCACTACCAAATGATCCCTCAACGGATGTCTAGTTTCGATTTTTACTGTTAGAATTAATTCATAATCATTCTCCTGGGCTGTATGCTCTGTACAAGAAGCCTACCCAAATTTTTGGCAACGTCCAGTGTCAAAAAATTGAGTAAACCAAGTACGCCGCTGTGCCGCCTGGCTGACCAACATGAAAGAAAAGTAGGCCTGGATTGGAAGCTGTAAATAAGTAACACTGCAGATGACACTGGCATCACTTAGTTGCAGGCAGTGATATTAGGCATCGTCAAATGCACGAAGTAAACAGCTTGTGCACAGATAGCATTCCAGCCAAATACTGTATTGTGGGCATTCCACACAATGCAGCCATCTAGTTTTGTGACTGATTGTGTTGATATATCGTATACGGTACATTTCCTCGTAGAGTGTTTTGAGTATGTGTTGCTGACAGACTGCTGTGTTTATTTTAGTTTCTGACGTTGGATGATATCAGAGAAAGTAAAAATATAACATTGCAAGATGATGGCAACAACAAGGTAACTTCCACCAACGCGACGCTATACTGTTGTGTGTCCGTCCGTCCGTCCGTCTGTGTGTCACACGCCAGTATTGTACCAGGGACCATAGTTTTTTGACGCTAACGGTCGTTGTTGGGCGACGACTCATTCGCTCAAAGTGACCCAATTCCTTTCTAACACCACGACTTCGATCATTATTTACTCATAGTGCCTCAACCATAAGAGCTAGCGAAAAATGTTCAATTAGCACTAATAGGAAGTCGACCATGCGCTTTCCAGCGAGCCATGGATGAACCGTGTAGGTTACGCCTAAGTTCCCCAAGGGTGGCAGAAAACGCAATTTTGCTGGTTTTGCCAGTAAAATTCAACTTTTATTGAAAGAAGTCTGCTGCGAAGTTTCTACATCATTCTTTTATTGAACAGTTTATAGACTGATTACAGGTGACGTTCCTTTCTACCAAAAATTTGCGCTTAAAGTGACCCACCTTTTCAACCTGCCCATGTGGCCGTGTGGTTAACACACTCGGATGCCATGCGCAGTAGCGCATGATGTGCTCAGTGGTCGGGGTTTGTGCCTCAGTCTGGGTGCGTCCGCTTACCAAAGAATTATTTCTAATAATTTCTATGCACATGATGAACAGGGAGTTAATTCCGGGCAGGTAAGAGGGTTCAATGGTGTCCTCTATAAACTGTGACCATTACTGATGCCTTGATTAGCAGCGACAAGATATCAGTCACGCCAACGTGAGAGCCGATGCAGATAGATGTGGTTAAGTCCACTGGCCAGGCGCTGAAGAAGTGCCGATCAGGGCTGGCTCTGAATAAGTGCCAGTTCACGCTTAGCCAGGCGGTAAGCCACACCTAGACGGGGGCATGCTTTAGGGTTCATATTGTAGCTTGATGCGCTAATCGATATATCGTGGCATTTCTTGTTGTGATATCGTACGATATTTACTTACTGACTTACATATTAAGTGAAAGTCCCGCCGATGAACAAAGAATGCAGTTCGGCGATAATTATCTCAATGAGGGTCATTTGCCGCCTGAAATACCCGAATAGATGGCCGTGACAGAGTGCCGCAATGCCGTCCACCACACGCAAATAATAACATGAGCTTCAATTCCATTCCACAGCCGTCGCGGTGTCATACATTCTGCACAAGAAAGGTACCTACCCAAATTTTCGGCAACATCCGATATCCAATATTGCGTATTAAAACTAATAGTACGCTGCAGTGCTGGTTCGGCCAAGCGAGCGATATATTGAGAGGTATTGTGTGCTACTGATTTGTGTCGTCTGTTGTCAGAGTGTCGATATTGTACCTAAAACACCATCGGTTCTACTGCCTGTTGATGACTTTGCCAGAGCCAGCACACCTCTTGTTAGGTCAGGCATGAATATTTTTGTTATTATTGGCCCGCATACACATAGTGAAGCATGACGGTATGCAGTAATGACCCAATCCAAGGTCAGTGTCACGAGCCCTTGAAAGTCTGGAATTCGACCATTTTCAAAGACTATCTCCTCCCCATTTACGATGGGAGCGGGCAAATGACCACAAATTCTTGAATTAGGGCACAATACCTAAAGCTTATCGGGCCGGATTTTTTATTTTTGTCCTAGTTTTTGTGTCACGTGACTTTGATTTCAATGAAATTTGGTATGTAGGTAGTGGTCGATGAGTGATGCACGACGGTATGCAGTATGACCCGATCCAAGGTCAAGGTCACGAGCCCTTGAAAGTCGGAAATTTGGCCATTTTCAAACGCTATCTTCTCCACCATTTACAATGGGAACTGGCAACTGACCATGGATTCTGAAACTAGCGCACAATATCTAAATTTAATCGGGCCTGATTTTTGATATTCGGCCTAAAACGTCAGTTGCGAAGAGTCGACCGTCAGTCCCGTACGGGGCTAATTTATATTTTCTGTGTATGCTGATGTATTTGAGCATTTGATTATTTTTATTAAATCAACTGACTCTTCATCGCATGATAAACAAATGTAATATTGGGTTAATTATGTCTAAATATTGTATTCCTTCTAATAATATTGGTGTAAATATCACCCAGTGCATCTGCAAGCATTTTGTTGATGACTGTGTTGCACATAAAATAGTTTTGTACTAGTTTTTGTATCTCTGTAGTGGATGGAGATAGAGACTTCAAGTTTGGTAGGTAGGTTGATTATAGCAAGTCCTAGCCCGTGATGACAAATCATCCCTGTAAGGGGCATGGTCAGGTCACGTGAACCATTTTAAGTTTTTGTGGTCACCAATTATATCTCTGGAATGGCTGAAGTTAGAATCGTCAAATTCTGTAATCAGGTTGTCTATATCAAGTCCTAGCCTATGGATGACAAATCACCCGTAAAGTGGCATGGTCTGGGTCATGTGATCAGTTTTAAATTTTGGCGCCCGCAATCATATCTCCAGAAGCAGCAGTTTGACGGCATTTTCTGGCTGTAGCAGTGTGAAGGCATTTAGTGACGATAGCATTTCGTATTTTCTCGTTTGTTTCAGTCGGAATGGAGAGGTGCTTGCTAGTCGGAAAGATTTTAAAATGAACAACGTCTCCATTGACATGTCAAGTGGATGTCTTGTCCTCGATCCTCAGTCGCACTCGCTCGTCAACTTGACGGCAGCGCAGCAGCAGCAGCAACAAGCCAGAGATGCTAACAGTAAGTTGCTTCTGTCAGTCTGCTTGTCTTCGGGTTAGTTTATTTTCTGTTGGTTGTTGTGAATTTGGTTGTCAGTACAAGTGCAACTTCTCAGACAAACAAATCTTAGTTTTACTAAGCATGCTCTGTGGCTGTCCAGAGCTGATTTAAGAAAACGTACTGGCCTGTTAACAGCCCATGCAGATTTACTCGTAAGTCAGCGTCTGGCTCTTGTGTAGATCTAAATGGATGCAGTTTGTACCCTGTGGCAGAAGTATGAAGAAACAGTACTCCACTTGCTAGGAGAGCATAGCGCTTTATCTATTAAATGCTTAAGTATTCTAGATTCCCCATACCTTAGTTATGGCGAACTAGACAACAGGCATTAGCATGTTTTTTTGAGGCTTGCAAAAGCCTTTAAGTGATTTTATTGCAATAGGGGATGTGCAGTTGTGCACTGGGCCCATTAGAGGCCTCAGCACGGATGGCAACATCTCCCCACAAAAAGGAAAGAAAGAAGAGTCATTTTGGTATTACTGGGTAGTGTTTCATTGGTTAGGCTTTGAGTGTATTTTTGCCCATGTGACGCTGTGCTAGTGCCGTATTTGCTGTCATCATGTGTCCGTCCGTCCGTCTGTCTGTCTCTCACAAGCCAGTATTGTATCAAAATGGCTAAACGTAGGATCTGCAAAAACAATGCCACATGATAGCCGCATGATGGAAAAGATCTCTATGAAATTCTGATGAGATCACCCCGTGAGGGTGCCAAATGCAGGTGGGGTAAGTAAAAATTGCGTTTTTCGACCGGTCATGAAGTCTCCGGCTCAGATGCCTCACAGCCAAAAATTTGTGTCCATCTGCCATGATGGTCTGTGTCCATGACGGTGTGCTCGCGGAGGAATGTGTGGTGTCATCAACAACTTGGTGATAGTCCAAGTTTGTCGATCACAGTTAGTGTACAGTTGACATCAGTGAGGTTGGTTGTATGGAACTATGTTGATAACATGCCCAGCATTACATGCTCACTGTGTGTTAGTTGAGTTTACTGCAACGATGCATGCACAAAACTATGCAAGTAGCAGAATAAAACGTGGCAGTTGTTGAAAGATCTTCTCGGACTGACACGCGAGCTGTTGACGTTATTCATAGAACATTAGGACAACATTTCAACTGATACAGAGCATCATGCGGGTGTCTCGGCGATAGCGGAGCTTCTTGTTGCATTTGAGTGATATCACAATGAGAAAAATGTTGTTGCTGAATGTGCATATTCATCAGCTGAAGTGACACTAGTTAACTCTGGCCTGAAGTTCCTGCTTGAAATAAATGATGGCATTTAGATCGGCTTTTGTTTTTACATGCATGCACTTTGAGAAAACCAAATATGGAAATCCCGTGATTGGAAAAACAGACTGGGATTTCAATCCCTATGCTGTAGCCTGGAGTGTCTAAAGTCACTGTGTGGGCTCAGTTAAGAAAGGACAGCATAAAGAGACAACTGAAGAAAATGAATGCAACTGTCAATCATGCCAGTCATTCATTGAGTCTATAAAGTTACGTACGTCAGCTCAGTGTTCTGTATGTCCTCATTGAGTAAAATAATGCAGCCGTGGTTGATGAGATGAAGATTCCCATGTTTGTTTCATTCATGGATAATGTGTAGTTTGTGAACATTCAACATAGAATTGATGATCCCATGACGGTGTGTGTGTCATCTGTGCATGATGTATAACGATGGCTCGTTACTTTTCCTCGTTAGTCTAATAGTAGTAGTAAAGTATACGTCGATTTGTATAGCGCATTTATACGCAAAGCGCCTCAAATGCGCTCAGACATGGATCACACAGTTTTACCTGCAAACTACACCATGCCTGCCTTTACTCCCCAGCCTCAGAACATCACCGCCCTTTTGCTGGTACTCATTTTACCGTCACACGGAGGGTAGAAGGCTGAGTCGACCTGGGTGGTTGGTTACATACAGAAATAAAGTGCCGCCTCCGAGAGTCGAACCCGGACACGGTCACCCATCCCAGTACTAACCGGGCTCACCGTAGGTTAACTTCGTTGATCTAGATCAACGACGCTGCCACTACGCCACGCCGCCACCATAGTAGCAGTGTGTGGAATGATAGTTGCATTGATGTACGTGAACGAAGTGCTGAGGAATGAGTGTTTGGTGTGGCAATCAGATGCAGCAGCTGTGCCACTGACAGGAACAGCTGTGGATGACATTGAGGATGAAGGTTGGGCATCAGACCTGGCTAGTTCAAACCCTGGTGAGCCGTGTCTTTGTAATACATAATGCTTTAGTGTTGTGCATTGAAGCATGTTATTAACTAGAAATACGTTCTGTGGAACGTGGTATCTGTCCCATAGCGAGTCCACAACGACCGAACTGTTCCTATAATGTATAATAAGAGTTATATTGCATATTTTTAGTGTCGTTACAGTGGCAGCAATTTGTAAGTCAGTCGGTAGCAGTGTTTTTTTGACATGCCACTAGCCCACCACTTTGCCGGTGACAAGTGTTGGTCAGTGTCAAAGCTAGTTAATCGATGGGTGGATGTTGCGGCTTCAAGATTGTTCTGGCTGTCCTGGAATGTGCTAATTGCTCACTGCCGACTGAGTTGCAAGCTGCTGCCACTGTAACAACACTAAAAATATGCAGTATAACTCTTATGTTATGCCACGTCTCGACTACGGCAGTGCATCACTCGCAGGGCTGTCGCCTTCATTTGGTGCTCAACGCCGCCGCCAGACTTATACATCGATCTTGTCGGTATGAGCACATCACACCGATGCTGCAAGACCTTCGCTGGCTGCGGTCTCCGGAACGCATCGATTTCAAGCTGGCTGTGCTCGTTTACCGATGCCTGCACGGTCTGGCGCCACGGTACCTTTCCGACTACATCCAGAGCGTCACTGACTCCAACCGCCGCCGTCTTCGGTCG
>Ga0209363_1001671_pt1 | contig 10914 bp, 5 predicted proteins | sample WorMetexBAHAMAS3_FD_187385 | JGI IMG/M metagenome (GOLD analysis project Ga0209363, IMG submission 187385) | Marine gutless worms symbiont microbial communities from Max Planck institute for Marine Microbiology, Germany - Inanidrilus exumae... | ecosystem: Host-associated > Annelida > Digestive... | reverse complement strand
CCCCTGACCTTTCGTCTTTGATGTGCCCTACAGATGATGACGTACTGTGGTCTGTCTGTGTATCTGTCTGTCTGTTGGTTACGTTCGTGAGGCCTGCAAAAGGGCTGAACTGATCAAGATGCGGCCTGGGGGATTGACATGCCTTGGCCCAGGGAACCAACCAAACATATCATCCATGGATTAGCACGGGTGTTAAACTGCTATACAAGTACTAGTCTCATTATGTCTTAATTTTTACAAACCTAAACAAGAAATGCATGCATATTAAACATATGATTAACTTACATCAAGACAATACTTGCTGCCCTGTGTCCTATTTCATAGCAGTCTGATTGCATTACCAACTCCGATATTTATTGTATATTTCCTTTAAAACTTGCAAATAAGGCGGAAAATATCCGAGTTTCTGTGACTGTGACTGTGTGATTAGATCGCCCACTGACGTACGTCTACAACACACTTCATTACTACGACCGGCGACTGCAGGACCGCGCAGCATTGAAACGCAAACTTGTATCCGTCATTGTTGGTCGGTAACGAATTTGATACCGCTTGTTACTAACCGCGATGATGATGAAAAAATATCGAGGATATGTTAAGCCATTTTGCTTATGCACATACATGCCCCGTGTGGGCCCGGGGCATTTCCCCCCTTTCCTTATCCCTTCACTTCCCCACCTTTTACTGTATATTTTAGTATCTTTTACTTTTTCCCTTTTCCCTTTTCTTACTCGTTTCATTTTTTTTCTTTTCCGTCTTTTCCCATTTTACCAGAATTCTAGTATCGTCTTTCAAATCTTAACGAGCTGGTTGTCAGCAGGAAGGGCATATAAACGTGTCAATAATGAGACAAAAGTCACTTTACAGGCATGACATGAATGTTATATGAGTAACAGAGTCTAAAAAATGTCTTCAGACGAGACCAGAAGACAGGAAGAGACGGTGCATTGACGACATGCTGTGGCGGACTGTTCCATACGCGAGCTCCGGAGACTGGAAAAGCTTGGTCACCATAGGTTGATAGTCGAGTACGACGAACAGACAGTGAGTGTGACGATGCGGACCACAGATGTTTTCGAAACTCTGACTCGGCAGGATGATTGGAGTTCATTCCCAAGATAGGACGGAGCTAAGCCGTGAAGACATCTGAAAACGAGTACCGCCAGCTTGTAGTTTGTCCGCCACGGAACTTTCAGCCAATGTAGCTGGCTTAGTATGGAGTAGCATGGCCATACGTCAAACATCAATCGACGAGCCATGCAGCTGCATGTAAGACGGACTGCATATGCCGTACATGATGAAGTGGAATGCCAAACAGAGTTACAGTAATCCTGTCGCGACAGCACCAGACATGACACTATTGGTCAACTCAGCTTTGCATCCCTACAGGGTCTCTAAATCGAGTACCTGCTTTGGCTAGGGGTAAAGGCCTGATTTACACCTCTGCCGGGTGGCAGATAACACTGTGATCCCATATGGCATGTGAGTTTCCCGTAGCGGTGAAAGCTAAGTTGATGCTAACTGCTATACACTGTTTACTTACTTACTTTTACATACTAGTGACTGAAGGACAGTTCTTGGTACTGACCGGCGGAGAGACTGGATTTGACGTAGTACCACGAAACAGGCAGACGTGGTCTTGATGACATAGGATCTCACTGACACGTCAAGGTCAATATTAATCCCAAGGTCACGGACTACAGAAACTGGCATGGCAAGGTCAGAGCCGAATCGAAGAGGTTGTAAAGTAAAGTAAAGTATGAGGTACTTATATAGCGCTTTCTTACGGCTTAAACAGAATGGCATGTGTTAACGAGGTCACACAGTTTTTACCTGCCACCCACACGACCATCTTGACTTTACTCTGTAAGCATTCACCAGATGGCACCACCCAAACGAGGCAGTACACATCCGATATAGCTTACTACTCAATTTATCGACCTCGGAAGGATGAAAGGCTGAGTTGGATAGTTGGCTGACCTATAGCGGACGGTTTACCCAGATAAGTAGTCACCTGTCAGCTGCAGGTCAAGCGTGGGACAGGGAAAGTTCGCCTGTCAAAGGCCAACATTCTGACCACTGTGCCACGCAATCAACTAAACAACCAGGTTGTGCTGGTAACTGAGGCAGATGATGACCTGTAGCTAACCAGATAATTTTTTAACTGGGAGTACCAGTTAACTCAGATTATTTTGTAAAATGGTTGGTGATGTTCATGCTGTTGCTGTAACATACATTTGCATGTGTTGTATTTGACTTTTTTACGAATATCTTTTCGTTTTTCACGGTAAAAGGTGGCGCGGTGGTGCAACGGGTAGAGTGTTGGACTTGCCATCAACAGGTCGCGGGTTCAAATCCTACTCCGGGCAAAGCTGCGTAACAACCTTGGGCAAGTTGTTCACACCTATGTGCCTCTGTCAGTGATCAGTATATTTGGTACCGGCCAAGGGGTGGTGATGCTGTGCGTCCGGGAAGGTAACCGCAGGCCTGGAGGAAAGTAATGGCAGCCTACCGCCGGGTGGATGACTTATAGTCACCTGCGCGCTGACTGCCTGTACACTGCGATCAGCTCCGGGTCCAACGCTCGGTAACGAGTATAGGAAACCTTTACCTTTTTTAACCAAGACAAGATGTTTGGTTTGTAGGTGCATTCAAAGACTTGAAGCCACACAACTGGTGCCTAACTGAGGATTATCTGCAGTACCTACAACAGGAAGAAGCAAAGTGGGTCCCAGATGCTGACTACTACATGCGTCTTATCTCAAGACTTGTTGACAGTATCCGTTTTGGTCAATACGTTTTTTGAAGTTAGGGGTTCCCAACCTGGGGAAATTCCACACGTGGGAAATATCAGGGAAAATGGGACCATAGATTGGCTGACTGAGACTGTTAATTGGTTGATTGAGTTAAGGTTTTAAGTCCCACCCGACAGAAAATAGGTCATTTCGGAGACGTTTTTCCCAGCCAGTCTCCTGTCGTACACGACACAGCACAGGGCAGTTCTGATCATCTTCCATTTTATCTTCCAGACAAGCACCAGAGTGCAGATGCTGTCTGTTGGAGGGGAGGGTGATGTGTCTGTCTGGACACTCCACAATAATATTTAATGAAGTGACCTTTCACCCAGATATTGGCATGATTGTTCACCTTCACACTATTTTAGTTTGATGGTGAAAATCACAGGTCAAAGTTCACAGTCACAGCAACAACAGCAACCCATTTAATGGTCCTTTTAGTAATTTATTATGAAAATCGTACGAAAGTTAAGATACACACAAGTAATTGGTAATGAAATCGATATCCATAACACACAAAGATGAAATTACACATAAACTACTCTTGGCCAGTAACAATTTGTAAATGACACCAGCAATGGACCTATATTTGCTCAAATCCCTGAATGCAAAACGATTTAGTAGATGACATTTAATGCAGCTAAAGTGGTACAATCACAAATTGTAACGTTCACAACATAGCTGGGTATTCGAACCTATTGGCTAAAGTAAGCTGAATGAGCTGGTACTTGAAAAAATTCACTCCTTTGCTCCCTTACTTTGTGGGTAGTATTCAATATCTTAAAACTAATTTCCTCCATTTGCTACAGTCCATACCATTCACTTTGATTAGTTGTCAGGTCCGACAATCCGTTTCCGCAACCTCAATTCAGGTCTTCCGCTCCACACTTCAGAGTTTGAGTCCGTACATTTTCACCCACTCGTCCTTTTTTGAAACATGTTCGTACCATCTCAGCCAATTTTGCTGTAACACTGTAATTATATCATCTGTTCCTAATCTCTTTCTCAGTTCATTACACGTCACCGTATCTGTTACTTCAACACGACACATCCACCTAATCATTCTCATCTCAGCCTGCTGAAATGCCAACTTGTTCTAATTCTTCACTAGCCAAATTCACTGCCGTGTAATATACAACTTTGCACAACTTCTGTATAACTTTCCTCTCATGAAAAATAAATTCACAGGCTGAAAACAGGTTCAGCTATGCATGCATGTTACGAGGCGAGACAGAGGCACAGTCAACTAAAAAGCAGACCTGAAATTGAAACTACACTTGTGTTGTGTGTGTTAAGAGTTCTTTGAGCTAAAGTGGTCGGTGCAGTCTTGAATGCGGGCTTTTCTAGTATACAATATTTTTGTCATTTTATTTTTAAATTTTACTTTGCCCCAATAGGTGGTGAAGTATTGCAATCATCGTGTCTGTCTATCTGTTTGTATGTTTGCTTGCGTATCTCAAAAACCACATTTCCAAATTTAACCAAATTTTCTGTATGTTACCCCTGGCTGTGGCTCAATCCTCCTCTGATTGCAGTGCAATACATGATGTACTTTCAGTTTTGTGGATAACGTTATGTTTTACATAATGGAGCGAATGGACAATAATCAAACATGACGTGTATGTTTTGTTGACTCCGCTAGGTGACGCCACTAGGGTGAAGTTGCACCGTCTTTGATTGTAGTTTTGCATTTTCTGTGGGTATAAACGAATCTACCTGTTTTTATTGTGCAGTAGAGACACTACAGATGTGGAGCTGATGATCATGATGATGCTGATGATGATGGTAATTAATAATTAGAAATGTTGGTAGCTGTATTCTTAACAGTCTGCTAGCTCTGGCTGGTCTGCCAGTATTTCCGAGCTTCGATTGGCGGTTCAACGAGTTTCCAAACTCTGCATCACATGCGCTGTATTCGACGTGCATAGAGCTGATGGCATTGCCAGCCTCCGGAGCTGACATTGGCAGTGCTCTCTACGACATTGTTCTTAAAGGGTGAGGACACTTTGTGTGTAATACTCTGTCTCGTCTTGAGCGTCAATTTTCTTGAGAAGGTGCCTTTTTCCACAAGTAGAAAGCACTGATATTCAGTGGTCGTAGATCCGGGGGTCAGTAAGTAAATAAGTAAGTCAATTTATTGGAGTATTTTAGCCATGAGGCTAGATTAATTAATGCAATTAGGTAAAGGTAAAGGCTTCCCATACTCGTTACCGAGCGTTGGGCCCACAGCTGATTTTGGTGTACAGGCAGTTAGCCCTCACGTGACTATAAGCCATCCACCCGACGGTAGGCTGCCATTACTTTTCGCCAGGCCTGCGGTTACCTTCCCAGCCACAGAGCCCCTTGGCCAGTACCAAGTTATACTGCTTGGTGACAGAGGCACATAGGTTTGAACAACTTGCCCAAGGTTGTTATGCAGCTTTTGCCCCAGGTAGGATTTGAACCCCTGACCTGTTGATCGCAAGTCCAACGCTCTGCGTGTTGTGCCACTGCGCCATGCCACGTGCAGTTACAACAGAATAAAATGCAATCATATGCATAGGAATACGAAAAATACAACTAGTCGTTTTCAGTCAGATGGCGGTGGCTTGCAAATCGCAGCAGCAACTACGTGTTGGTTGGGATCACTATGTATGATGTGCCAAAAGAACCTTATAGCCATATTTGCGCTGAAAAGGACGTTAAACTCCAACTAACTCTTTGCTTCATCCACCGTCATACTCCTGAAGGAAGGAGAGTTGGTCTCTCCGTGAAACCAGTACCCTGCATACCATTCTTCACACCTTGTATACTATATAACTTGACTAGTTCTGTGCTGCTGACAGTGTGATAAAGATTCCACGAGACAAGGTGTTTGCGTGGATGAACGCCGTCGGAATGGTCGTCACCGCATTGCCGGTAACTGTTACCCGTTAACTTGAATTTTTTACATTTTTTATGCCTTCGCTAAGGTGACCATAATTAGGGCACCGCAGTCTGGGATGAGCGACGAGCCATCGGGGGTCCGACTTGGACGTCTGGGGGAGCGTCGTTAGCTCCCCAGCGAGCGATTTTTTCGTATATACAGATAAAATCTGAGCTAATTTTTGGCCATTGATGCGTAAGCATGCGGCTGTAGAGATGGGCAAATCGGGACAAATCCAGGACACCAAGCCAAAAATGGGACAAATGGGCATCCCGGGAGAACTGTGATTTTTCCTGGGACACGTCTTCAAAAATTGGGACTGTCCCAGAAAATCCGGGATGGATGGTCACTTTAGCCTTTGCCAGCCGACAATGTCGGCGAAGTCTTAATGTTTTTGGGCTGTCTACTGATACTGATACTTTATTAAACATCATGCAACAAACGTGCACGAAAATAATGCAATGAAAACTGATACAATGCAATGACAGAAACACAAGATTACACAAACGAACGAAAGAAAGAAAGTTACAATGTAAAAAGGCACCAATTGACAAATGAATGCTTAAAAGCATTATAACTGCACTGTGGTAGTGTATAACTGCAGTGTCTGTTTCTAAGCTTATAGTCGGTTTTCTTTTTGGCTGGAAGCAATGAGTTAAGACAGTGTACTGGTGACTGCATCTTATGAAATAAGGATGAACCGGATTTAATGTCCGCTGCGTTTGTCCGTCCATTCGCCCGGACAGATATCGTTGCCATGATATCTCATGAATGGCTTGAAAAGTTTTGACAAAACTGACAGGGAATATTCACTAGCCCACTGATGACTGGGGTCAAGGTCGTAGTAGGCCATCGAGGTGGTTGAATATGCATGTCCTGTCTGGCACCCTAGTCTAATTAAGAAATTGTCAAACAATTCCGTTTTGGATTGACTTGATGAGCAGCTTGAAAACATTACCACGCATACATTTAGACTAATTAAACGCCCTGCACACCCACTTCGCTTTTTGTTACCACTGGTGAAAAATTCTGGGATATATTTGCAACTAACATAACCACATCAACTTCCTGTTTTCAAGAAAACCAGATATGATGGTGATTTTATAGTCTTTCTAGAAAGTTTTAATGTGCTTAATTCCTGTGCATTTGTTTTTGTTTAATTTTGACATTGGTACTTGTTGTTATGGACTACGTGGTTTAGTGCAGTTGTTATAAATTGTTTTTTTTGTATTCATTATTCTGTCACTTCAACCACTGTGGTCGCATTTCAAACAAGGTGTCGCCCTAACGGTACGTAACACTACTTGCCCGCCGTGCAGTGTTACCGTGGAGCTATAATTAGACTGGAGGCGGCATGACGTCATCGCCTGGCCTGCGTGGGTGAAGCCGCCTGCAGACCTGCCGTGGAGTGTTACAGACGACGACGACAGACGCCAGAGAGCAAAACTATACTATCCTCCCTACACTAAGTGTTGGCGGGCCAGTAATAAACATCTGTCTGTCTTCTATGTTGACATGGACTCTGGGGCGTCAAGTCCATCTGTTTTGTGAATTGCAGGAGTGCTACTGGAGTATTCTGTATGATCGGGTCGTTGAAGTGATGCAGGACCCGCTGTTGGCGACACCATCGACCAACGTAGATCCTTTCCAGCTGTTTGACTTCGGCTCTTGTCACCAGGTCATCGGCGAAGTTCGCTGTAGCTACGTGTTGGCGCTGTGTCACGCGGTATGGGTGCATGCCAGCATCGGCCAGCTCAGCACCATAACACTGTGAGTACGGGATAGTCAGCCTTTTATTCCTTCGACACCCGAAAATGTCGGCGAAAGCATTACATTTCTGGGCTGTCTGTCTACTGCATTCATTCATCGATTCGTCCGGACAGATATTGTTCGTTACCACAATATCTCATGAACGCTTTGAGCAATCTTGATGAAACGTAACGGGAATATTCAATAGCCCCTGCTGATGACCTGATTAGATTCTGGATGTCAGAAGTCAAGGTCACAGCAGGCTATCAAGATCAAACCTTGTGAACACCGTATCTCGTGAACTGCTTGTGCAGTCTTGGTGAAACTTACAGGGTATACTCACTAGCCCCTACTGATGACCTGGTTAGATTTTGGAGGTCAAAGGTCGAGGTTACAGCAGCCAGTGAGATGGAGAAGGCATCCACTTCGATGCTGGGGATTCGAATTCCATCTTTTCTTTTACTTACTCCATTCACTCTTTTCACCAAGTAGAGGGAGTAACAACTAGAGGTAGATCAAAGTGGTTTTTATTTAAGGATGCATGCTCTTTTTTGTCGTATTTGATTTGTGGTGTGACAATTGTCTTCCCATTGTGGGCGCTAGCATAATAATTTAAATGATCCTGTCGATCCCTTTACCTTTTTGGGTGGCTGCTGAACAAAAATGCGGCCAGGGTTCAGGTTAATATATCACTGGCCTTCCTTTACTGAAAATGGACTAACTAACTGGCCTAATTGATTCTTTATCGTTCACTGGACTCATGAAGGAAGGGTTTGTTGCTCCCTTCAAACCAGCTGTGTGATGCTGTTACCTGACACCAGTATATATGCAGCTATTAATGTCATTTTATGCCTTTATGTGGGAAACTAGTCTGTATTGACTACAGTGTTTTTTGGAGACTAGTGGATTAAAAATATTTTGTATGTTGTAGTTTCATGAGAGACAAGCTGAAGCCAGTTGTGAAGACAGAAGAACAGTTTCTTTTTGTCTGCAGTCTTGTCGGTCCGTTCTTTCAGCGCTTCCACATCGAGAGAACTCGCTGCATGCTTGACGTACGTTGTGCCACGAAGATTATGCGTGCATTTATTATATGTTATTATGCACAAAAATGATCAGATTATCGACCACCAGTCTTCTTGTTGTCTACCAAGACAAGTGATCGTGCTTTCTCTGCTGCAGCAGTTAAGATTTGGAACGATCTCCCAGTGACTATACGTTCTGCGACATCATCTCTACAGTTTGCTCGGCGTCTCAAGACTCATCCGTTTACGCCTTCGTTTGACTGATGACTACCCATACTCCGGAGCCTCGGACTCAATGCAGCAGAGCTTTGAATTACGGCGCCGTTAACAAATGATTGATTGATTGATTGATTGATTATTGTCAGGCCGTGCCACTGTTGTTAATTGTTGGTGACCGCTTTTTGCCATGGCCGATCCCAGGATCTGGAACAGTCTTCCTGATGATGTCAGGTCTCTCACGTCTATACTAATATTTCCTCGAAAACTGAAAGCACACTTATTTTGACAGATATTAATGCCTATTATGGCCTATTGAATGGGACCGTTACCAATGAACTTTAGTGATCTTGAAGGTCATTTTTGATGTTTGAAACATTTATATCTCATGAATTAAAAAGCACATGTGGCTTGTAATTTAAACTATCTTTTCGAAAATGAGGGACTTCTCAAGGTCATAGCTGGTCACATGCGCTGTAAATGTGGTATTATCTCAGAAACGGTGCCAGACGGAGTCTTTGTTACTACAGACCACTAATAGGAAGTGATAGCCTATTGGATAGAGGCAATTTTGCTGACCTTGAGTTACCTTCAAGGTACTTGAACTGCAAGCCTTTCAAATGTGATTTTTCATACAGCTGTGCAGCAGTTGACAAGATTTCAACAGACAAAGCGCGTCGCACGGTCCCTCTGCCTTCTTGTTTTGTAATTGCTTTAATGCGCCATAGTGGACCTTGCGTTTTTTACTTAGGCCACTGTAAATAGTTTTCTAATGTAATGTAATGCAATGTAATGTCTAGTTACGTTTGTGTTTGCAGTTAACTGTGGAGCTGTATGAAATGCTGGAAGCCGTCAATCGGAAGGTCGAACACTTGCGCTTCATGGATCCGATCTCAGATTTTCTGTATCCTTTTCTTGACCCATTGCTTAGTGCAGGAGTTCCCAACCAGATGGAAATTCCCCAAAGAGAGAATTTTGGGGCTACAGGGGGATTGGGGCCACATATTGGCAGGCTGAAACTATTGGATTATTGGTCTCGAATGGTCATTATGGTTGATGATTGATTAATACGGTGAGTACTGGAATCACAGCAATGGCTTCAATTCATCAGCAACGTATGTGGGTATGTGCTGTTCCAGATGGTTCGGCACCAAACTTTTTTGGTCTTTTGGAATGCAGTGCAATGAGTGAACGAACGATAAATGTCCAAAATGACGGGAGTCACTGTGCAGGCACTTCACAGTCCTGGGACGAGGACGCGGCGGGTCTTCAGACGTACTCTGAAGACTGGCAGAGAGGTGACATGCCGAGTAGACCTTGTGGTGGATCGATCGAGTCGAGCCGTAAAATCGTCGACTAGTCGATAAAGTCGATCGACAAAACAGCCTAGTCGATCGTTGCATTCGACTCAATCAACTACGGGTCTAATGCCGAGGCAGTGTTCCAGGTACGAGAGGCAGCAGCGGAAATGTCCCATCACCGATGGCAGAGCAGCTGGAATATTACTCTGAACAGGAAGTCCAGTTAAACCCAGAATAGTGCAAAGGTCCACGCTAGCATTGTTTTTGTGACTCTTGTGACTCAAACTATAGTACTGATCTTTTGACCCCAAAAGAAATGGGTTTCCAGGACTCGTCGTGGAACATTTCTGTGTCAAGTTTGGCGATCCGATTTTGGCGACCATCATCAGATCAGTCGACAACGTTCACTCGTTCAAGCGCCTACTGAAAAAAACGCACTTTTTTAACCAACTTAACCGATTTTGTGTCATTTCATTAAGCTGCTGTTTTATGTTTTATGTTATATTGTATTGCCTAGCCGGTCTGGCTCGTGTACGCTGGGCATTAAAGACACTTTTATTAGATTAGATTAGATTAGATTAGATTAGACATCGGTTTTTGAGATACCATGCCGAAGGACAGTCAGACAAACTGAGGTAAAAACCCTACCCCCGCGACTTCCGTCGGCGTGGGTAACAAAAATTGAAGGCAGCAGTAGTGGTGGTGATAGTTCTTTGAGCTACGGTGACTTAACTAAGAGTGATAGATATCACGTGAAGTACATGTTTGTTGGGGACGGCGTGAAAGCGGAAGTGGAAAAGGTGATTCGGTCGCTGCGTCCAGCACTGCAGTTGCGGCTGCGGTTTATATCGCATCACGGCCGAGAGGATGCAACTCCTACGTCTTCAGCCGCATGACCGCTCTAACTTACATACTTCAACCAGTCG
>Ga0209363_1001670_pt1 | contig 10914 bp, 4 predicted proteins | sample WorMetexBAHAMAS3_FD_187385 | JGI IMG/M metagenome (GOLD analysis project Ga0209363, IMG submission 187385) | Marine gutless worms symbiont microbial communities from Max Planck institute for Marine Microbiology, Germany - Inanidrilus exumae... | ecosystem: Host-associated > Annelida > Digestive... | reverse complement strand
CGTCTAATTTGTTAAACGAAGTAGGTTTGTCTCTTTTTCGGTATTTTGAAGTAGGCCTACGTGTGTGCGATATCGTCGTTAACAAGTTCACGTTCGCTATCTCATCTCCTGATGAGTTCTTGTAATTACAACTTACAAGACCAATTTACAAAATTCTTTCACTATCAGATTCCTGAGGAAATTTTGTACACACACATCATAAAAATTCTCCATCTCACTTTTAAATATGTTTTTACACTACCCTGTGAAACTTGAAAAATGGAATTGCTGCTGATTTCAATGGCATATTGCATGTGAGACCTCAGAATTTATCTTGCAAGATATGAGGCCGCATTAATAGCTCTGGTCTGAATCTTAATGATTATATAATATGGAAAACAATGCAGCAGTGCTCAGACGAGGATCCGTGATGTCAGCAAACTGAATCAGTGGATGACTGACGTGTAACATGGGCTCAGCAAACAGTCACTGATGAAGCTCCCACCAGTGAATGGCGTAAATGTCTGCACTCTGCAAGCCTGTGTTTGTATCCAAGATGGACGTTTTCATCACTTGTTTTAATTGTCTGACAATTTATCAGGTAGGTGGACTGCAGTAGGTGTTAATTACGAACACTACTTACTGTCCACTGTCACCTTTGACAATGGTGAAGTTGTTTTTGTTGCACATTTATTGCATAAACGTCACAGAGTTTGTTGTCAAATCATATTCCAACATTCTTACGTTATCTTTATTCAGTTATCTTATAGTGCACAAAAATTAAGTAAATCATCACTCTGATTTTGCTGCAGTATTTGTAATCTAAATGTTGTTAAGTTTCAAGTAAAACCAATTAATTTCCGTAGTATGAGTTAAAGTTCAGCCGTTATTTTAGATTTTTGATTTTGCAAGGTAGTGTAGCAACACAATTAAGGTGAGGTGGAAGACCCTGTAATAATTACACAGAGAGTTTCTTTGGCAGTGAAAGAATTTTGAAAATTGGTCTACGTTTGCCAAAGTTGTGATCATAGGTTAAGTGTATTGGGTTTTTTGACTCACAGTGTATATAATTGAAAGTAGTTTTGTGTTGAGACATTCAGCTTGGACGTGTAATGAATGTTAATGTTGCACTCAGAAGCAGATGACATTTATATTGATACTGATGCAGCCGTACGAGGCATTATGGACTGTGTGTCCATGAAGAACATCACCCAGAGCCGCTGTAGCATTTTTGTAATACAAGTGTCAACGTTTACTTACTTACATGTGTGATGTTGTCAGGCTGCTCGACGTGAGCTGGAGTATCAGCGTCAACTGGAGTGGGAATGTCAGAGACGTGATCAGCTCATGTCAGAGAAACTGCGTGAGCAGGGCACCGTGGATAGGTTGAGTGTTGAGCTCGGACAACTGCGACAAGAACTGGAAACGTTGGTGAGTGGTGGTGATGTTGTGATGTAGAGCTGGTGAGTGGTGCTGTGTAGAGCTGGAAACGTTAGTGAGTGGTGGTGATGTTGTGATGTAGAGCTGGTGAGTGGTGGTGTGTAGAACTGGAAACGTTGGTGAGTGATGGTGATGTTGTGATGTAGAGCTGGTGAGTGGTGGTGTGTAGAGCTGGAAACGTTGGTGAGTGGTGGTGATGTTGTGATGTAGAGCTGGTGAGTGGTGTTGTGTAGAGCTGGAAACGTTGGTGAGTGGTGGTAGTGATGTTGATGTCGAGCTCTGTGATTTATGTCCATGCTCTCTCTCTCATTCTTTCTGATGTCTTCATACTCGAGTGCCATCAGTTTTTGAACTGAGTGTTGTGCCATGTAGTTGCTCGTAGCTCAACTGGAGTGTGTGTATGTGTATTGCAGGAGAACAAGCGTGTTGGTCTTGGTGAGAGACTGCAGCAGGCTAAACAGAGTGTGACATCGTATACGTCAGCCATTGAGCACATGAAAGCACAACGTGATGCCACTCTCTATGATATTGAACAATTCCAACTGGGACTTTACGTATGCTTTGCTGCTGTTGCTATATTTTTCGGTATTGTTAACTTAAAATGTTAATAGACTACGTTCAGCAATGTAATGGGCTGATGTGCTCTCCTTTTCTTCCACCACCCATACCTTTTTTTTTTAAATCAAATGGCGCAGACTAGCATAACCTAACTTCCACATCATGCTGTAATCTTTGACTGCTGGCCGGAGACAGCATGCCTGGATAGTGATGTGGCACGCTACTGCTGGTGCCAATCATGCCAAGCCACGAAGGAGACAGGCCTGTGTGTGTTGCATATGTGTTTTTATATGTATAGATTTGTGAAGTTGTGTTTCATGATAGGTCTTATTGTGCAGGTATTTTTAATATTTTAGTTCACAGTACGATGCCAGTAAGATCACATAGTTCTAATAGCCAGTATTTGTTAAATCCCTGTGAGTACCCGTGAATGTTTTTCACAGTAGCTGTCACGTATGGGCTCCAGGGCTGTAATGCACCCCGATTTGTTTGTTGATTCTGGCTATATACCAATTGTTTAATTACTTTCTTCTTTACTTATTTATTTCCTTAAGAATAGGCCCATTCCATTTCCAGGCCAGAGGTCGTTAGAGACAACCAAACCTGGCTTTAATTTTTGTTTGTCTATTTTGTGTTATTCTCCCCGCATAAGCGAGGGAGTATGTTTTTACTGGCATTGGTTTGTGTGCCTGTCTGTGTGTCTGTCTGTGAACACGATAACTAAAAAGATTGTGGACGGATTTGTACCAAATTTTATGGAAAGGTTCCTAGGTGGAAAGGGAAGATCAAGTTTGTGTTTTATTATGATCGGTAGAGGGATGTGGTAATGGTCAAAAAACTCCGTAAACTGGCGATTGTTTACATTTTATACTTAGTAGGTGTGGCAAGTGTTGCCAAGTGTTGGCGACAAAAACCCCAAAATTTTACAATTGGGTAGTCTTGCAGCTATACATTGAGCATACCGAATATGCAAATTCATGAAGGAACGTGATTGGTCAATCAACACTGCGGCAATGGCTGTTCCATTATCCGCACACCCCCATTTTGGTGGAAATCTACAATAGCTTTCGCGAGGAGTTGTACTCTCTTAGAGTACTTTCCAATCCATCTAGTAGTATATTTTGTTACAGATGCATGTTTGCTTTTATTGTGTTAGATTTAGTTTTCCATTTACTAAGCCAAGAGTTGGCTGGGAAGAACGTTTCCGAAATGACCTATTTTGTGTTGGGTGGGACATGAAACCTTAACTCAATCAATGTTGCAGTAGCGGTGTGTATGAGGTGCAGTTGATGCTGAACGCTGTGATTGATGATGTGTTAGACATGGCGTGGGAAACTGTCGTCAAGTGAAATTCAGAAAACTTCTCTCAATGAACAGATGCAGCAACAGATCTCAAGACATGGTATCACAATCAACAGTTTCAGCAGAAACTACACTGTAGTGTTGTATGCATAGCAGTTGCACTGATGGTAAATGTTCGTTGAATCCAGTTAGCTCGGATTGTGTTGTCTCAACTGCATGTATGTGTGTATACACCATGGTCCACAAACATGTGCCAGTTTATTTTTTAACACTTCTTTGCACCAGTGGAAACAGGAATGAACGTTTTCCAGAATAGTTATATATAAAATTTTAGAATTTTAACTTAACTGTGTCTTAGATTGTGACAGCGTCATCTGTAGTTAGCTTGGACAGCATTGTCTTAATTGTGTGTATGTCTTTGTTGTTTTCTGTCGTGTCTGCAAGGAATGCATGCAGTTTGTTTGTTGCTGTAGACGATGGCTATCAGTCGCTGTCAAGCACCTGTCTGAGGAAGCGTGCTGCAGTGCGTCAGTTGAAGCTACAGCTTCAGCAGCTGGAAATACAGAGGACTAACAGTCATCAGTGCATTGATGCTCATGTCCAGCAACTTGTCGTTAGTTCACTCTTTCTCCTGTCTTACAGTGTAAGTAAGTAAGTAAGTACAAATGTTTATATAGCGCAGAAAATCGTGCGTCACACTGCAGTGTGATTTTTGTTCAGTGTTCTGTTCACTATTGCACTTTGTGCCCCAAAAATATCCCACCTTTGGCTTGCCATAATTTTGAACTGCATGAACCGATTTAGGCAATTTTTGGCGGAAATGTTATTTAGCAAAAAAAGCAATCAAGGATGCTTTATTTTCTCACCTCATCTAACTAGTGCTTGAGCGCTATCTTGTGAATCATGAAAACGGGAAATTGCTTTGACAGGCTTCACCGGTAATTTTTGCTGACATGCAATTCATACTTGTGTTGCTGTTTGACTTCCTAAATCTTGTAGTCATTGGGGTTAAGCTCTGGGTTTGCTGGAGGGCTATAGCTCAAGAGAAAGCAAGTTGAGCGTTTCATGCTGCAACAGTTGGACTGTGTTGCATGTAAAAGGTAAAAAGGCTTCCCATACTTGTTACCGAGCGTTGGGCTCGGAGCTGATCCCGCTGTACAGGCAGTCAGCTCGCAGGTGACTATAAGTCCTTCACCCGGCGGTAGGCTGCCATTACTTTCCGCCAGGCCTGCGGTTACCTTCCCAACCACATAGCATCATCACTCCTTGGCCGTACCAAGTTATACTGCTTGGTGACAGAGACACAGGTGTGAACAACTTGCTATGCAGCTTTGCTCCAAGTAAGATTTCAACCCACGACCTGTTGATCGCAAGTCAAACGCTCTACCCGTTGCGCCACTGTGTTGCATGTGCTGTGCAAAAACGAGGAATCAAGGATGCTTTATTTTTCCACCTTGTTTTGCTGGAAGACAAAATCTTCATCCACGACATGTTTCATACGTAGGATGTCCTTCCAGCATTACTTTCCGTTGACTTTTACTCCAGGCTTGATGAAGAATAACTGCCATTTTTGACACAGCGACCAGTACTGTGACAGAGTTGGTAAACGTTGAGCACGTGGTGACAGATGGTTGGATGCTACACTCCCTTCCTAGGTCCTGCCTGTGCATACAGTTTATCGTTTTGGAAATGAAGGTGGTTCAGCTGTGACCAGGTGATTATTTGAATGTGCCTTGGGTGTTTATTGGCAAAGTAGCATGCACAATTTAAGTGAAAAGATGTAGTTTTTGGGGTTTCCTCTTTTGCAAGGTAGTGCAGAAGCACTAGATAGTTGAGCTGAGACAATAAGCACGTTTTGATTGCTTACTTTTTGAGTAGCATTTCTGCAAAAATTATCAAAATCAATTCATTATTGTCAAAGTTATAGCAAGCCAAAGGTGAGGCACAGTGTACCAGTATATGTCAGTGACTGCATTTATGCTATTGAATTGCACAAGGTGATAATTCAGTTTTTAGCAGTGAAATAACTACAGTATAGTCGAGCATTGAAGATGCATAGGGAAAACCTGGATAAATATTGTCAAAGAATTTTGCTACAGGTTTGTGTTGGTTTATTTATACTGGAGTGAAACGTTTTTACTCAGATTGTGCAAAGAATTCATTGGTATAAAAATTAATGCAAAACTTATTCCTGTCATTAAAGATGTGATGGAGGTTTTGTGCCACACTTTTGTGCAATGATTGTGTTCTGAACTGTAGAAACTGAAGAACATGATGAACGCATTACGTGCTGCAAGCAGTTGTTTGGAAAGCTGTGCTGTCAAGAGCAGTGTTAGGAAAATAAATGGTTTTGATGATGCTTCATCTGTTATGTATGTTGAAGTATCCTCATAATGTCTGTGTTATATACTCTGTCACGAGTTATGAGTACCAGTCGATTAACCATTGAAAACTGATATGCACTGTGACAGTTGGCTGGTCGTTTTTTATGTCATGGTTGTTTGGGACATAGGACGTCATGCTTGTTGATAAATGGTAGTGCTTGGTTTGACTCCTAGTGTCCTCGATGTGGCTGTGTAATGACTCCATCTAAGTTGTTCACACGATTGTGTTTCTGTCACAAAACAAGTATGAGTTTACAGAAATGGAAGTCTACCCTGTGATCATCAGTTATCTCTGGCTATGATAGCATAATTCTGTGTTCCATAAATGAATACAAGTACGATTAAATTTCTCATTATTAGTAGATTGTGCAGTGTGTAGTCATTGTCCTCAACCGACGTCCTGGTATTATAGAGTTTCTATTGCTCTCTCACACCCACCTCTGAATAGCATTTGTGTGTCACTAGAATGCTGTGTATTCTCTGACCTCGGTAAAATTATGACTATATTCAGGCATATTTTTTAAAACGTTTGCATAGCATTTTTGAAAGACTGCTGCACTCGGCAAGATAGTGATAACGTGCTTAACTTGAAATATGTAGACATTTCAGAATTATATCTGCTGCAATAACTAACTGTTAAAAGCTACATAGATTGCTCATTACTGGCAGCATTGCACTTAGCGCATAGCGCTGGTATTTCAGTTACTCAGGGGGCGATTTTGAGGTTTTTTGCCCCGCATGGGCGACATGTTGCACCGATTTGGGTGAAATTTGGCGTGGACTCCTCCAACCAAAATTTCACCCCCATCGGTGCAACACGCGGTTTTTAGCGGTTTTATCAGGGCTTTCCTTCTACTCCCCTCTCCCTCTTTCTCTTCTCATCCCTTCCCTTTCTCTGTCCATCCTTTCTCAGCCCTTCCCCCAACTTCCCCTTCCCTCCTATTTCCTTTCTTTCCCCTCCCCTTTTGCCTTTTTCATTTTCCTCTCTTTTCTTCCCTTCTCTTCCCTCCCCTCTACTTTATCTTTCCTCTTCTTTCCTACTCCTCTCTTTCCTCATCCCTTTCTTTTCCCTTTTTTCAGTAGGGGTTGTATTTGCATGCTGCCAGTTTTGCAGTGGCTTGGCGATGCTTAGGTTTTCTGGTTTATGAAGAATGCTAATTGCTGGTTTCTCTTTGTGTTTTAGTCATGAGAAATGAGGAATTTTATTAGTAAAATTATTGAAATTGGACAACTATGAGAGAAGCTAGTCCATACTTTTTGTTGGTACATCATATTTGAATTGCGAGAGTATGTTCGGTTTGTAATTTATTTATTGTTGATTGTTCGTTTTATGTTGAGCAGCAGAAAAGATTCCAACAAAGGCAGTAAGTCACCATTGTTTTTCAGTTACTGCCATTTCTGTTATGTGCCATCAAGACACAGCTGTGCTATTTGCAAATGGTGTGGAAGTAGGTTAATGACTGTCCGACTTGTGCCGCAGTTAGTTTCCGCGTGTACTGTTGACGTGAGATCTACTGATGACTTAGAATGTATGCCAGATGTGACTTATTCCATTGATTGAGTAAGTTAAGATTTTACGTCCCACTCAACAGAGAATAGGTCATTTCGGAACGTGTTGAAAATGAAATCTGAACCTAAACGCACGTGCCAATTTTTAAGAACTTTATATATGTGTGTATCATTTTGTACAACTATCATACACGACACATGACAAAACAGCTCCGATCTGTCGCCACTGTCACTACTGTCGACGAAGCACTACAGACTACAGGTCGCATTGCAACTCAAGTCACTCGGCGTGACCATCGACTCACACCTGCGTTTTGACATCCGAGGAAGAAAAGTCGCTCGGGCATGCGATTGCCACATCCGCGCCCTGCACCACGTGCACAGTTTTCTTAACAACGACGTTGCTCAGACAATCACGTGCAGTATAGTTGCCACCACACTCGACTACTGCAATGCCCTTCTGTGCAGCGAACCTGAGGCGACACTCGACCAACTCCAGCATGTTCAGCACAACCTGGCGACGGTTGTCTGCGAAGGTGGAGGACACACTGATGCTGGCCTGATGATCAGGTCACTCCACTGGCTTCCAGTGAGGCAGCGCGTCACATATAAGATGGCACTGACAGCCCACAAGGTGCGGGCCACAGCAACGCCAGCGTACCTCAGCGACCAGCACGGGCACTGTGGTCATTCAACGCTCTGCAACTGGTTGTCCTTAGTACCAACACTGATCTCCCACGATGCACTTTCAGTTACGTGGCTCCTTCCATTTGGAACGCCCTGCCTGCTGAACTGTGACTGTGCCACAGCACTGCTGCATTCAAACGACACTTAAAGACACATCTGTTTACCCACAACTAGTCACTCCTCAACGCCACCAACGTTTCTGCGTCTTTGGACCTCACTGCGCTTTACAAATGCTGAATTGTATTATTGTTATATTATAATGTATTTTCCAGAGCTAGGATTTTCCGTCCTAGCTCCGTACAGGCCCCGGGGTGTTATTGTGCCCTGATTTGTTTGTTCATGTCGGTGCTATATAAATTGTTTGTTTGTTTACTTAACTTTCTATCTTCCTTCCTTTTTCCTTTACTTTGCCGATTTCACAGATTTCGCTTAATAATGCCGCAGCCGTAAGAGCTAGTGAAAAAAGTTCAATTATCGCTAATAGGAAGTCAACAATGCGCTTTCCATCGAGCCATAGACATAGGCTACCCTGTGCGTTATCCCATAAGTCCCTCAAAGAGTGGCTCAAAATGAAAATTTGTACATTCGGCTTTGCCTTTCATTTCTTCGTTGCAGGTAATCGTAGACATTTCAAATTTGATGTAAGCTTTATGGGTTCAACATAGGAAGTCCCAGCCTATAGGTAGAAAAAATGTTCGGGCGAGAAACACTCGTCGCAAAATTGCCGGACTGCTGCACAGTATCGCTGCTTTCTGGACGTCGAATTCGACCGCCTATTTCCGACGTGACGTTAGCTTTTTTTGCCGTGTGTTTTTTGTTCGACCACACATGGCTGTTCATAAATCGTTGCTAGTTTCAGTGCGACTGTCACTCACGCTCGCTGGCTCAACGTACGCAACAGATCGCGTTCTGCACCGACAGCTTTCAATTTCCCAAGGTACTGCATGCACGCTATCGATCATGTCATTTGCGAAATTATACATTGAACAGAACCGAACACACTGATATATAACGTGATACTCGATTTTCTGTAGGCCTATACAGTGTTGGGGAGTATTTAAAATATATTTAAAATACTATTCTAATACATAAGTAGTATTTTGTAATTGTATTTTAAATACTTTTCCCCAGAAGTACTTGTAATTGTTTTTAAAATACTTTAGCATGAGTATTTAGTATTTTGATTGTTTCAAATATAAAATACATTTTCTAAATACTTTAAACACAGAAAATTTCATACCGGTAGATGTAATTCTGTGATTTTATTAAGGTGACAATAAAATGGGTCACTTTAGCGACCGAGATGCCGTTTGCGTATTGCGTTGAGAACTCGATCGAGTGGGCCCAAGGAAAGACCTATTACATAATTAGCCGACCACTTCGCAGCGAATACTGTATTGTGTTCAGTTCATTTAACACAATACAGCCATCTAGTTATAGGCTCGAAGAGCGTAGGCCTATATTGTAAATGCTCTACGGGGCAAAAACGGTCTTCACGCGTTCGGCCATAAGCCATAACTCCGCCGAAAGTGAACCGATTTGGATGAGATCTGGAACAGTGTGAGCCAAAAAATGTGGGGGGCTGCAGACCTTGGCAGATTTTTGGCGTCATCCGCGCAGTAGCGACAGTTTGAGAGGCAAAAATTTCTTACAAAATTTTCAAGTCTTGCGACTTCAGGCCGTCATAACTCCGCAATAATTACAGATCGCCGGAAATTCACGGCCAAATGGTCCCTCTAGGGGATGTCAGGTTTGAGCGATTTTTACCGTTAGAATAAATTTAAATTTTTCCCCTGATGTATGCTGCGCACCAGAAAGGTACCTACCAAAATTTTCGGCATTCACTGACAGTCCCCGGCGATGTCTCGCAGAGTCATGATGCCAACGCAAAATGGGAAACGGCGTCCGAAACGCCCTCTTCGAGCCTATATAGATGTACTGTATGTCTCCAGACAGACTGCAACCCGTCTAGTTTCAAATTATTATTGCTTAGCTGCAGTGACACTGAACGTTTAGTACATGTATGATGTAGCTTTGCAGTGCATAATATGACAGTTGACAAAGTTTTGATTTGATCGAACTCCGAAAATATGTTGCTTAATTAGCTAACAATTAATAGTTAATACTGAAAAGGTTTACTGTTAAACAAAATTTAATCGTTTCCATATATCTAGGCAATTTGATTTAGCTCCCCTCCAGCAAGTATTTTGGTAATTGTATTTTAAATACTTTTTGGGGAACAATATTTTGTACTTGTATTTTAAATACTTTTGAAGTAATGTATTTACACTTGTATTTTAAATACTTTTTTTGGTTGGGTACTTGTACTCAAAATACTTTGGAAAAGTATTATTTTTACCCATCACTGTCTGTATACAGTGCTTTTATTGCGTCTTCGAAAGGAAACGTATGCTACATCACAAATCACTCACATAGGCCTACGAGTGTTCACAACGATTAAGAACTTTTTATGGTCGCCCGTTTTAGCCTTCCACGGACACGCAGCAGTTTACCTTTGGCGACAAGCTTTGCTGCTGCGGAATCATGCCTGTGGAACAGTTTAGGCCTACTAATCTGCGACAGATGACAGTTCAGGCGACATCTGAAATCATATTTATTTCCAGTCATGCGCTGTAGAAGTACACTTTATCATCGAGGACGCATTCAACACTGCTTCACGCTACAGTCGCCGTCATGCATCATACGAAGTACAGACGTTTCGACGACAACCCTTTGGACGTTTCGCCGACAATTATGTGTGAATGTTGAGTTTCTAAAATGACCGCAAATCTTGTATAGATGTTGGCGTTAATTGCAACCGACGCACGGCCGTAGAAGTCGAGCAGTTTTCAAACGAACCTTGACAAGGGTGAATGGAATTTACAGGACTGGAAAATGACGGACTGGAAAATGACGGACTAGAAAATGACGGAGTAGAACAAGAGCAAACGTATGCATGATTTCTTTTGTTTATCATATTTTAATAAATATAACTGTAAATGCGGTATAATATATGTCGTTAGATTTGAGCTTAAAACAATTACATGTCGTACAC
>Ga0209363_1001669_pt1 | contig 10915 bp, 7 predicted proteins | sample WorMetexBAHAMAS3_FD_187385 | JGI IMG/M metagenome (GOLD analysis project Ga0209363, IMG submission 187385) | Marine gutless worms symbiont microbial communities from Max Planck institute for Marine Microbiology, Germany - Inanidrilus exumae... | ecosystem: Host-associated > Annelida > Digestive... | reverse complement strand
TTTATACTTTGGAATATTTAAAAAATGGAGCAATTTTTCAAAGTATTTTTAAATTAGAAAGTGATTTTCAAAATACGTTTTACAAAATTTTTCTGTGAACTGAAACCATTTTGTTGTGTACAATCATTGTAAGTACTAGTTCTCTGACAAAGTTTCATCAGGTTAAATCTAATATGAACTATTTACTTTTATACAGCCAAAAAACGTACTTGTTTATCGACGTTTCGACCTCCAATCTGACACACTTACTTACTTACTATACTGCCTCTTTTATGAGCCTGCAAGTAAGACTCGATTAATCACCTTGTCTTTTTTCCAGTCTATTACATGATTCTCATTGCACACGTGATATTTGATTGCAGATTTGTTGCATATTATACTTAGTGAAGTAATTTAGCAGCAAATAAGGAAAGATTCAGTGAACAGATGTCAGGATTTGAACATGTGTATCACAGGCAAAATTCCACTTCTGTTGTCTGCCAAAACCTATCAAAATTGGTAGAAATATGTCGCAATCTATAGCAAGCCAAAGGTGGCATGTTTTTTGAGACACAATATTTATTTTGACTGGCCAATGTCATCCAGATATTGAAGTGTGTCAGTTGTTAATTTGTGGCATAATAATAGTTACTCGGCAGTCAGTCATCTGCTGCAGCATTGCTGGAACTACTTGTAGTCAGGACTATGTAATCATGCTGTTAAACAGCACTGTCCACTTTTGAAAATGGTGATGGACACATTTGACAATTTGAAGCTGACCTCATTAGTGTGTTTTACTGCGTAATGATTTCATTCGTTTATACTTTAGTTCACTGTAGTTCCAGTTGGGTTTTTAGTTAATTGAGTGGTTGCATTTTCGTGACTTAACTCACCCCAGAAAATACAGCACTGACTATCTTATTTTATGCAGAATTTTATAGTATTTTGACAATCATTTAAGATTCTTACTTACTGTTCTCAATAGCACCTAACCTTAACCTTTACCCTAACTTAGACCCTAAATCCGTTTAGCATTCCGGGAATTTGACACATTTGGCATTCCGTCGTTTGGCATTCCGGGCCGTTTCCAATGTCTGGTTGGGATCTTTAGTGATGATTTTGTTGCAAATTTACTGCTGAGTTGACGTTGGAAGAATTTTGAAAATTAGTCAGCATTTGGCAAACTTATGGACGAGAGTGTAGGAACTATTTTTTCTGACCTGTTTTATTGGGCCCCCTTGTGTCAACCTGGATTACACTACTGCATCTATATTAACTGCTGTTTTGTTGCAGCCTGGCTTGCTATGACGCTGCGCAACAATTTCCAAAGATTTCAACGTTGGAGTGTTGACAACAAATTTAAGTCACTTGTGGTGATCGTTGGCTTCATATATGTCGTAACTTTACCATTAGTGAGGCATTCGCCAGCCACAGCCGTGGAACGTGCAGTGAACCCTGAAATTCGTAGGGAAATTCGCAACAGCTAAGGTAAAGTCAGGCCTGCGGTTACATTCCCAGCCACAGAGCATCACCACCCTTTGGCTGGTATTCATTTTACCATCCCAGAAGGCTGAGTCGACCTGGGTCGCAACAGCAAATATGTCGATTAAGGTGATGCAGCATAAATGAAATCTGCATTTTCTTACGAGTTTGAATTTGTTACTGCGTTTTGGTTCTTGAGAAATATGGATTTTGCACAGAATCTGTAATTGGATTAAAAATTAAACAGTCATTTGTTAATTTTTATAACTTCATTGATTGCGTCCGATGGCTGACTGTCTCAGTTCTTAAGAGACAGGAAATGCAACTAACGATGTGGTTAATGTTGCCTGCCAGTAGATTGTATCATGTGATAATGAAAACATTGTTTACGTGTTTACACATTGGCGGCTTATACTTGTTTTAATCATTTATACAGGGTGACGCAAAAACTGGGCTTTCAGCACGGTGAGTTAGAAAAGATGATACAGTACTTTTGACCATAATTTCACCAAATGATGATTTTCGAATTCTTTGAATATCAGACTAAGCAGCTGCTTTGTAATCGTCATTAAAGACACCATTTTTTAATATGTTGCTACACTACCTTGTGAAATATTTATTTGTTTTGATTAACAGTAACCCCAGTGTTTTGTGCCACCCTATAGGTATGTTTGTGACAATTTACACGAGCTGTTTGTGATTACAAAATGCATAGCAGGAACTGAAGTGAAGACCATAATTGCATTTTACCTGCGCGATGAACGTTCTGCTAATGCGGTATTAGCCCGGTGTCCGTCCGTCCGTCAGTCTGTCTGTCTGTCACAAGTCCATTACTATCAAAACGGCTGATTGAAGCAAGCACTTTTTTGGCAGAGGCTGTCCTCGACTTACTGTGTTGGAAGGTAATTCGGGTACCTCCAAAAATAGGGGGTACTTCCCTCTGGAACTTTTTCCCAAACTCTGGACGTAGAAAATTTCGCCACTGCACGTCGACCGTCAGTCACAAGTGTTGTCAACTTAGGTGGACGCTCGCTCAGTGTGATAAACTAGCGACGGTCGTCGGTCACCAGTTTATCACACTGAGCGTCCACCTTTGTGTACAACACTATGGGCGTAACACAGCGCATCGCGCGGGTCTGTCTGAGGCAGCTGAGACTTGTATCGTTAGAATATTGCACGCTGCTGTTGGTTGTTCTGTGGTTTTGACACTGACGTATCATGTCAGTTAAGTTACTCAGAAACTGCTCAGGTTGAACTTAGTTTAGGTTGAAGAGTCAAATGTCCGTCCGTCCATCCATGCACAAAACGTTTCTTCGATTTCAATGAAATTTGGAGTGTAGTTAGAGGTTGATGAGTGATGCACGACGGCATGCAGTATGACCCGATCCAAGGTCAAGATCACGAGCCATTGACAGTTGGAAATCTTTTCATTTTTTGATGAATCTTTGAATCTTTTCATTTTTAAAAGCTATCTCCTCCGCCATTTACAATAGGACCTGGCAACTGACCACAGTTTCTTAAACTAGGCACAATATCTAAATTTGATCGGGCCGGATTTTTGATATTTTCCTAGTTTTTGTGTCACGTGACTTTGAACTTGGCAGAAAAGTCAGTTGCGAAGAGTAGACCATCAGTCATGTACGGGGCTACTTTATACGTTGAGATATTTTAGAAGGTCATTGAACATACGTTTAATTTATTAGTCAACCGTGGGTCCGTCTACCTGCCTGGAAGTTGGAACGTTGATGTATTGTGCCTAAACGCTGCTGAGCTGGGTTTGCTGTAAGCACTACCACAGATGACAGCTAATGTGTCATAGATGGAAGTCCCTGATCCGCCCACATGCGTTCCGCAAAAAAACCCGGGGATGTGATTTCCCCTCCCCGGGATGTTTCTTTGCAGAACGCCTACGTCCATGCATGCACTGGCAACCGTGCAACGTACTGGATGTGATTGTTGTTTATTTTTGTTTACAACACCTCGGCCGTTTCCGTGCTTAACTGAGCTCTTGTATTCCTCTTTACAGACGTCAGCGTACGACTACAGTGTCTTGTTGTCACGTGACCATGGCGGAACGAGCTCCCTCCCTTGCCTGGGGACCTAACGGTATAGGCGGCGGAAGCATCTGAAAAGTGGGCAGGCCAGATAAACAAGTGGTCGGAGAATTTTGACAAAAGGCCGCATCGCCGTGTTGTCACGCCTCGTTGCGGCGAATGGATTCGTCCGACTTTGACCTCATCTAGTACATGCTTCCTTGGGCCCACATGAGTCGCCCCCTTCCCAAACGGCATCTCGATCGGTTCAGCCGATTTGCGTGCTGCAAAGGCTCCCAATGCTTTTCAGTTGGGCACACAACCCCCAAAATCGTTCCTTTTTCTTGGGGATCGGGGCCCCATCTAATACATGGTTTCTGGACCCACCTGAGTCGGTTCCCCAAACGGCATCTCGATCAGTTCAGACATTATGCACGGCTTACGAACGGAAGCAACGCGCAAACAGCCAAACCGACCACGCTACTCCATGTGTAGCAGTAGGCCGCCATCGCTGCGATGCGACCTAAAAATTGACAATGAGACAGCATTGGGGGCTTTTGGGCTGCTGAGGTGTGTGCGGTGTGGGGTATCCCCATGTCATTCTGTCTGTTTTTCCGTTCACGACTGCACGAGATATAGCTGAATAAACTAGTATGTCCGTCCTCGTAATATTCGGACGGAAATGTACGCTGGCCGCGTCGCGTGCTGTTCCCTGGTGAGTCACGTTGAGTATGCGCCGCGCGCCCTATAATCTGTTTGTGTGGTACAGTGGTAGAACGTCTTGTCTGAGACCGGCGAACTTTTATTTCCCTGTCCTGCGCTTGACCTGCAGCTGATGGGTGACCACTTCTGTGGGTAAACCGTCTGCTACAAGGTCAACCAACTAAGCCAACTCAGCCTTTCATCCTCTCGAGGTCGATAAATGAGTAGTGAGCTGTAATCGGACGTGCGCTGCCTCGCTCGGGTGGCTCCATCTGGTGAATGCTTACGGAGTAAAGGTATGATGGTTCATTACATTCGTGGATAAGCGTGTGGGTGGCAGGTAAAACTGTGTGATCCCTCTAACACGTGCCATTCCTGAGCGCATCAGAGGTGGTTTACGACGATGCGCTATCCAAATCGACCTTTACTTTACTTACTTACTTACTTTACTTTAACGTTAGAGAACAAGATGGACGGGCGGACGCCAGTTTGTTACATTAGTACCATTACGCTAATGCCGCTACACGCTGCCACCGTAATAAGTAATGTTAGATAACGTTACTGATTCACCGGTTACTAGTTGAACTTGAAGTACACAATTTTTGCCAGCAATTTGTAGCTTTTAGTTGTTGACTTGATTGTTTTAAATTCGTAAATATTCACGAATTTTTACAGTTTTTAAAATTCGTAAAAATTCTTTTCTCTACACATCCCTACTGATTGTAATTTTTTCGAATTGGCACAACACCAAGCCTACAGTCTTGGTTTGCACTTACATTTGAAAAACTGACAGTTAATGTGAAGTGTTAGAGTACATGACCTGACCACTGCGGTGTGAGCTTTGCTGACTATGCGAAAATCTGCTTTCTCAGTCAATCATCGGATATTTCGTCCATTACTGCTACGTGTTATGCCTATGCCGTCAATACAAAAATGTATATTGCGTGGTAAAACGAATTTATTGGAGTCATGTTTTGGGGGCTGGATCGTTCGTGTTGGGGAGCTATCTGTGACATTTTGGGAGCTTAGCTTAGCTCACAAGCTCTCCCTTGTCCTTGGCCGTGACAAGTGCTATGGCCATTAAGCAGTAGGCCTAGGTCAAATACAGTAGTGTTTTGTTCGACCATTTTTGCTTGGCAACGAATCAACATAAACTAGGCAAGTGTTCTGATAATTACCGTACTGTCTGTCGCCAGCGAAGCAGTAGCACCTGTTCTGTCGGACACAATGTGGTTACTGTACTGGATGTGCTGCTGCCCAGAGGCATTTGTGAAGTTACTGACGACATGCAAAGCTTTGATCGACCACGAACGTATTTTTATCCACACATGTCGACGGGCAAGGTGTGGATATATCGGTTAATGTTTGTGTTTTTTGTAACTTCGTACGGTTGTGGATTTCTCCTTTGAGGATAAATCTAACGGCGTCATATTTTGCACGGCGGTTTATCGGCGTCCAATGCAGGGTATCTCCCATTTTTGTGAACTTTGCTCCTCTAGAAGCCCAAAATCGGCGAGCGCGCGGGCCACGCCCACCCGCATGTAAACATTGCCATATAGATGCGCCGACGTAAACGTCACGCTGGTTAGAGGTGCGCCGTTTGTGAAATCGCGCGGCGTGTGGACGTAGGATCGGTATGTGTAATGGATTATGTCAGTCCCTGAAGACGGACGTGCTTATGGTACTTGTAAGTAGGCCTATGTACTAAGTTATTAATCACTGCGATCATTTCTTGATCACATCACATTTGCTTTTTAACAAGTACTCTGGTCATCTCCTGCGTTCACTGAAGATGGCGACTGCACTTAGTAAACACCGAATGCGAAAGGAACTTGGATCTTAACGGCCAGTCCAAGCTCGTCGTGGGCTCATGCGTAATCAGTCTCCCTCGTTGCTGAATATGTGCACCACTGAAACCGATGTTGCTGGAACACGAAGTAACTTCTCCATCACCTTGTTCAACTGCACAAATCTCGTGTCACGCTTGAAGTCTGTCCACGCTCAGTTGGAGGCGTGGACTTTACATCTGCGTAAACATGGGCCAGTTGAGGAACGGTAATTAAGCTTGTTACTAAATACAACCTATCCATTGAATCAGATCTTGGTCTTGGTCTCGAGACTTCGAGCCAAGACTTTGCATTTGCCTCTAGACCGTCTGACCGAGACCTTCATGGTCTTGAGCGAATCCATGATTCTGAAAGGGGCGGACTAGACCGGGAGTCTGGTGCGAAACTCACGTACAGAAGCCGAGCTGTTAACTTTTGCTTAGTTGATAGCCAATGTTGCCTCCAATTGCGGACACATTTGACAGGCCGCGTCGCAGCCATAGCTAGCGATAGCGGCCTACTGCTACACCCAGAGTAGCGTGGGCGGTTTGTGCGTGTGTGTGTGTGTGTCGGTCTGTCTGTTGGTCACGTTCGTGAGCCCTGGGAAAACGACTGAACCGATCGAGATGCCGTTTGGGGGGGGGGGCTGACTCATGCGGGCCTGAGGAAGCATGTATATTACATGTCGGTCAGGGTCGGACGAATTCATTCGCCGCCGCGAGGGGTGACAAGACGTCGGTGCGGCCTTTTGTCGAAATTCTTAAACTTTTGCAGTTTGCATTTATATATATTTATCTTTATTCACCATAATGGTAGAAATACGAACAAACAAGAGGAAAAAGTAAAGTATACGTCGATTTGTATAGCGCATTTTTACGCACGCGCCTCAAATACGCTCAGACATCGATCACACAGTTTTACCTGCAAATTACACCATGCCTGCCTTTACTTCCCAGCCGCAGAATATCACCGCCCTTTGGCTGGTACTTATTTTACCATCCCACGGAGGGTAGAAGGCTGAGTAGACCTGGGTGGTTGGTTACACACTGAAATAAAGTGCCGCCTCCGGGAGTCGAACCCGGACACGGTCACCTATCCCAGTACTAACCGGGCTCAGTGTAGGTTAACTTCGTTGATCTAGACCAACGACGCTACCACTAAGTACAACAGTCGTTCAACCGTGAATGGTGTGTTTAATCCGTCATTTTTTCACATAAAGCAGTAGAAACCAATACACGAAAGCAGTTTAAGCTTATAACTTTGTATAAAATACGTAAAGAATAAGCAAGTGGAAGGCCAACGTAGGATTGTCCTAGTTAGCGAATGACTAATGAAAGCAAAAATCGCAGGAAAATGCCGGCGACACCGACGGCGCGACACTCCCGGTGATATATGCCTGATCGTGTGAACGCCGAACCGTAGCACAATGAATCCGTGAAGCAGACAATAAAACGAGAAACTAGGCAGAAGACATCGCCAGTCGATTGGTGTCGCACGAAAATTGTTGCGGCGGAAATCTGAAGGCGCGTACGGCGCGGCCCGTGCGTGGCGTCGCGCGTTCTACCCTCTCATTATCCGGCGATCTGGCGTAGATATATCACCCTGCAAGACCGCCTCCGTCGGCGCGACACGGTCTGTAATTAACTGGATAATTTAGCCGTCAAACTCACTGCCGTCGCCCGCGGCGCACGGCCAACCGTCTATGGGTATAGTGGCGCCGTCAGCCGGCCTGGGATGGGCGTTCGTTTTCGCCCGTCATCTGATCGCCCGGTCTGTCTGCCGAACGCAGACGACCAAGGTGAAATCTGTCGAAGAACAATGGAGAGTCATTACGCGCGACCGATGTCGTTTGAAATTGGTCTCGCCGGCTTGCGGGCGCGTCGGATACGACAGATGGGAGACGGGATAATGGCCGGACAAGATGAAAAGCGGACGGATGCCTCGTGCGTAAAAGCAATAGAGAAAGTTAATGTAATCACGCACCTTGCTATTATTGACGGCGCATGCCGTGGTCTTGCCGATTCGTGAAGATTCAATAAAGTTGACCGTCGCTGCCGTACATACGTATAATAATATTTAATGATTCGATGACGTAACAAGAAGAGTCGATAGACCATTTACGCTTGCCTTTAACACAGAGAAGAAAGCCATGTGTAAATACGCAATAAATAAAAGAAGATAGACACACAATTCAAATAGAGATAAAGATTGGAAATTACAATTTGCATTTCTTAACTGTAACCCAACGCGCTTCAATAGCCGCTAAAAGTGTTCACTCCAGAAGCTGTAATGAACACGTTTATTTCGCCATGGGCAGAAAATACAAGACTAGGCCTAGATAGACCAGAGGACAGTTACAATAGAAATACAGCAACAGAATACAGACAAATAGACAGACATAAAAACCATGAAACATTCTACAATATACACCGCATAACCTTATAACAACAATGCTTCACTTTTTCTGCACTTAATTATTTTATTATACATTTACAATGTAAAGGTCTCGTGCAAAAAGGCATTGGCGTCATAGGGCGATACATAGGCTACAGCTGATCAAAATTGCTCAGGACTTTTTTTGTTGTTCTGTCGTCTTCAAACATCGATATGATGTAGCAAATACGATACGGTATGTTAACGTGCACTCAAAAGCTGACGAGATGGCCAGCCTAATCGCATGGTACAGACGCAAAAAATAAGGAAAAACTAAAATCAAAAACCCAGTAGCTCAGAAAATGCAAGTCTTTTCTCACCACGCAACAGACCCATAGACCGAACTATAGTAAGAGTTAGTAAGTGAATCGGTCCACATGCATGTTGCTTCATTTACATACATACTTATTATGTATAGTCTAGATCTTGCATTACAGTGCGATGCTTTCAACATTTTATGGTCACCTTCTTTTATATCCATTTAACATGTATTTAGAAATTAGAATAATATGTATATTATTGATGTGTCTCAGATTGTTTGGTTGTAGTTAATTTTAGTTCAGTTTAGTCCTTTTCTTGCTTTCCTTTTGTTTTTTTTCTCTCTCTCTCTCAGATCGATGTATTCTGCCACCATGGTGAATCCAGATGACATTTTTTGGGACACAGTGTATATCATTGTGCTTCATCGGATGCGTTCTGAAGTATTTGAATGTGTGTGTGTTCGGTAACTGCTATTACATATATTTTTCTCAGATATTTTATATACTGACCTGTTTAACAGGAACTGCAATGTGTCTCGGCTGACGGCAGGCCCGATTAAACTGCTCGCAGTGCTAGCCATATATCGTGACAGCATATATGATGTATTGGTTCAGTGGCATTCATCGTTGCCAGCGGCATGACACTTCAAAGTCGCTTCAGTTTCGTCAGCGACTGACGGCAGAGGGTAAGTTATGATGCCGACAGCGGCATTATCGTTGCATGACGTTATGGTACTTACCTTGCGATATATTGAGACACCATGGTTCTTTGAGGTCGGCAGACAGGCGTATATTGGAAACTGGGCGCGGGCGCGTCTCCGAAATGTTGAGCGGGACGTTCAACCCCCATAGGCTTAGTGTTAGAAATTTGCTAGTGTAATTCACTTGCTTGAAAAATTTCATCATTTGTTTGAGGCCATCCTGGCTGCTCCCATTCGCTTTGCTTAATATGTTTGGTTCACTTTGTTTATCTTGTATACCACTTGCTGGTGAAATGAAGATAATAACATACATAGCTTGACGATGGCCCAATTTCTTCATTCATATCTATGCCAGCTGTTCTGGCCGCCATGATGTTGGGCAAGGAAAATGTAAACATTTGCAAGCACTCACAGTCATATCGCCGAGATGGCGCTAGCACAATCTTTTTTAAACCTAGCGATTCAATTTGATTTAAATAACGTGACAAATCTTCACCAGTTAACTTCGCGGAGTATGACATCATGCCCTACAACATGGAGATCGTATCGTGACCATAGATTACGGCGACGTCACTTTATATATTCATCTTTATTCACCAAAGTGGTCGAGAGAAAATAATAACACAAAAACAATAAAAAAGTGAAAGAAAAGTAGATTCAAATTACTTAACTAAGCAGGTCAAGATTTGCAAACATTTACCAATACAATTTATGATATATTCTAGTATAAACCAGTTGATATCGAGCAATAACTGACAAAGAAATACGACGCTACGTATAAAGGCAGCTGAGAAAGCTTATGTAATTGGTTGTCGCAAGACTCATATTTTGTACAAAAAGTTTTGACTCTATCCGTAATTATATCACTAGGAGGCCTATAACCAAATGCCAATTCAATTTCTGTGACGATGTGCATGTCGCTAGTTTTAAAAAGTTTGATAAAGAACCGATTGACGGAAAAAAAACCAGTCATATAAGTTTTGTCTTATTTAAAGGACAGGCCTCTAGGCCATACAGTAAGATGGGAAGACATTTGGTTTTGATTAACTCCAGAACTACGTCCATCTTTGCTCTATACACAAAACTCAGTTTGTCGGGAGTACGCGTGCACATCTCTGTATATCCGCGAACATCCCCGTCTTGTCACTGGACAGGTAAGAGAGTGCATTACCGTTGCGGCCGAGCGAGCGAGCGCGAGCGCGTCATCGTTCAGCGGGCGGCGAATCGCCCGCGTGCATTCAGCGGGACTCAATCAAGACGTCAACGGGCGAGCGACGAACGGGCGACAGCTCCGCCAGGCCAGCCGCCGCCTCACGCCGTGCCAGAACCAACCAACTGCGATAATCCACTGACCGTTATACTAGTCGACTGTGGGACGCGTCGACGCTTTGATCGCGCCAAATCGTGCTAACGTGTTACACGCCGGCGCACCTGTTGTTACGTCATCGTTACGACAACAATGACGTAATCGACGCCGATCGCTGTTCCCTTTGATGTCG
>Ga0209363_1001668_pt1 | contig 10915 bp, 6 predicted proteins | sample WorMetexBAHAMAS3_FD_187385 | JGI IMG/M metagenome (GOLD analysis project Ga0209363, IMG submission 187385) | Marine gutless worms symbiont microbial communities from Max Planck institute for Marine Microbiology, Germany - Inanidrilus exumae... | ecosystem: Host-associated > Annelida > Digestive... | reverse complement strand
GTGTGGACGCGCCTTTAGTCGGTCAGGAGAACTCGACCGTCACTCCAGCGTTCACACGGGAGCCAAGCCATACGAGTGCACTATCTGCAAGAAGAGGTTTACACGTCCCGGAAGTCTTTCCAGGCACGGGATTGTCCACACCGGAGCTAAGCCATACCAGTGCCCAATGTGTCCCGATGTGTTCAGCCAGTCGACTTACCTAAAGAAACACCTCAAGATAATCCACGGAGTGGAGTCATCGACTGCCAAGCAACAGATGATGGCAGAGGATCACGAGCCTGACAACGGTATCAGCTTGAGTTGTATTAACACGTAGGCAGTCAGTTTAGTTCTTGTGAGACTCGCCAGACATGTAGCAGGTGCAGTCAACTAAGATGCATAGTCAGTGTGATAAACTGGTGACGGTCGTCGGTCACCAGTTTATCATACTGACCGTCGACATCTGTGTAAAGCACGGATGGTGGGCGGGTGCAAGGCACCGCGTCATGCGGGTCTGTCATCGACTGTACCACCAGAGCAGCGGGAGCAGTCCTGTTCTTACAGTGTATATTTTCGTTTTTTTTCTCAATATTTTTCGTTTAACTAAAAGTAAAACAAGGATTATGAAAGTGAGTTGTGAGAAGATGTGTAGAAGTGTCTGCTGTTGTCCATTGTGTGCTAGTTTAGTGCCATTGATCCGTCACGTTTCTCTTCACCAGCACATGGAGTCCTGATGAAAACCTAACCTAACCCAGGTTCAACTGCAACAAAATGGCCGTAAAATTCGGATGAGAAGAAACTTTGTTAGAAAATTTTATCAGTAGTTAATAAATTGGTCAGTAATTGCCAAAGCTGCTGTTATGTCACCGATATTCTGTGCAAATACAGGTGTCAAAACTATAGTGATACTGATACTGACATTAGAAAGTATCGCCGATGTTGATGCTATTGATTAGCCTACCACGAGGCAGTAGTAATGTTCAGAGGTTTGACTGGAATGACTGTGATTGTAATGACAGAGAAGACACTTGACACTGCCACAATGAGTAGTGATAGTAACTGCAGCCATAGGGAATGAACAAATGAAGAAACTACAAATGTTGTAGCTGTTGTATACTAGTAGCTATGGGGGGGTCGCCTCTTTACCAGGATGGGTCCAACCCTCCCAACCCCCGCCAATTTTGTCTCTGGGTAGTATTGATCGGCGGTGAAACAGTATCGCTGATACCGCTTTCGTTACTTATTTGTAAAAGTATCGGCAATACTGATACTGGTAGTGCAAAAGTATCACTGATACAATATCGCTATTGCCAGTGATACTGACATTAACAAGCAAGCCTGATGACAGCGTGTTGGCTGGATGCTCTGATGTGGTAAGCCTAAGCCTGATGTATTGGTTTTCTGAGATATTGTGCAGATAAATAGACAGACACATAAATTATGTGTTTGTCTATTTATCTGCACAATATCTCAAAAAACCAATACAGCGGTGATCACCAAACTTGACATAGAAATGTTTCACCGTCAGTCCTGGAAACCTATTTATTTTTGGGTTAAAAGGTCAAAGGTCAAGGTCACGATGCACAAAAACAGTGCCGGTATGGGTATTTGCACTCTTGTGAGTGCTGGCTTGTTGCGGTTGATCTGTGCTGATGCTAATGCGTGTTGATTGGAGGACTGCAAGGCGTGGAGGTGAAGATGGAGTCTCACAGAAATGACGTCACTGCATCTGCTGCTGACAACGTCTCTGATATGGACCACACTACAACAGAATACTCCTGGCCTATGACCGGTTTCTTTGCAGTTTTGTATTTTTACTATGCGACGTTATGCTAGCACAGTATATGCTGTCTTCATGTGTCCGTCCATCCATTTGTCTGTTACAAACCAGCATGATACCAAAATGGCTAAATGCAGGATCATGCAAACAACGCCATATGATAGCCCAGGGACTCTAGTTTTCTGACGCCAAAGATGTCGGCAAAATTCCGACGGGAGCACCTCCAGTAGAGGTCGGGTATGTTCAAAATGGTGATTTTCGACCACTATCTTGCTATATCTCAACAAGAAGCTCAGCTACTGCAGAGGGACCGCGCGATGCGCTATGCTAGTAAATTTGTGCTATGTTTCACGAGGTATGGGAGGTAGAAACGTTTCAAGCAGCAAAAGTGACTTTCAAGGTCATTCAAGGGCATTGCCAGTGGTACCATTCAATAGGCTACTTATGATTTCCTATTACTAGTAGTCTTCCATTGCAACTGTAATCTCTTATCTTACACCGTTTCTGAGAAGTTGTCACTTATTTCCTAAAATTCAAAGAGGTCACGTGACTCTGAACACATCCTTTTGGGAGTAATATATCATTCATGCACTCGTACTCCTCTGTGTCAGTCATTACATGAAATTTGAAGTAGTGATGTGAAACGACAATCGATTTACCGATAATCGCTTTAAAAACCGATAATCGGTTTTAAAAATACAAAACCGATTATTGAATTTTTTTACTCAACTGTACGTATTTGTTCATTAATTAATTTATTGCAAAATAAACAATCATGGCTGCCACTCATAGCCATTAGTCCATTACACAGTAAACTAAGCACATGCCGTCAATCACATAACGTAATACTAATGTGTCATCTACTTTGACCTCAGCTTGATTATAAAAAAACTGACAAGAGGCGATCGCATTTGTTACCGGAACGTGTCAAAAGCCTAGTCTTTCTGAATTGCAGTAAGTGACTGTCTGCAGGTTTGACGGATTAGGCCTGACCTATCTAGATGATAGACCTACAGTGTGAGACACTTGAATTAATAGGAATGCGTAGTTTACGTATAGTTGCTGTTTGTTTAGCTTTGTAACACGCTAGTGAATTAACAAGAAAACATGAACGATGAAATACTTTATGATTGTGCCGGATCTTATTCTGTTACAAAAGTCAAAGTAGACGACATGTTACGTTATGTGATTGATGGCTTGTGCTAACTTTACCATGTAATGGTTATGGGCGGCAGCCATGACTGTTTATTTTGCGATGAATAAAATAAATCTGTAAAAAATAGTATAGTCAACAGTAATGATGGCAAGATACCTACTAACACACGTTTTAGTGTCGGCTATAGGTCTTTCAGTGTAATTACAAAAAAAAATACATAATGTAGTTCATCAAGTAACGCCAACATGGGACTTTGCGTTGCCCTGGCCTGTGCGGCGTTCATCTGTAGTTTCAAATAATAACGACGTTTCGATTATCGGTAAAAAACCGGTTTCGGCAAATCGATAATCAGTTGTGAAAAAATTCGGTTTTCACATCACTACCATCAACATACTTTCACAACTGCAATGTTGACAAATAAATAAAATCCTGTTGCAAGAAAGCACAATTATTAACTTCAAGTCAGTTTATAAGCGGGGAGTACCCCGTACCCCCATTTTTGGGAGGACCCAGCTTATCTTCTATTGTTATGTAGCCCTCGGACTGTGCACTTGCAATGTCATGCAAACTAATGCTCACCTAGACAACTCCTGCTGTAGTAATGCATGGTGAGCTGTGTCTATAATTCATCAGAACCCAGCTACAAATAACTTAGAAAATACCAAAAAATACAGCACCAATACATTTTATAGTGCTGTCTGAACCAAGCATACAGTATCAAAATATGGAAACGTTGTGCCATAGCTGCTACAAACGACGTGGCAGGTGAATGTCTGCATTCTGCAACATCCATTAAACTAAAATCTAGCCTACATCAACGATTATACGATTGTCATTAACAGTTAAACATTTCTGACAGACATCAGAAACTTTACAATGCCACAATTCAGGAAGTTACCAACCTGGCGGAGTGCCGTTGGCTTGCAAGGGATGAGGAAATCGCTTGCGTGGCAGGCTACCACGAGGTGAACTCGAGTAACGACTCGATGGTGGGTCATTCCAGCCACTGCCTCGGCCATCACCTGGCTTTCTACTCTCGCCTAACACAAAAACACGTCAAGTGTTACTAAAATAAAAGGAAGCGTAAGGAGGTGTATACCGGTATCCAAATAGTGTAGTGCAACAGCTACTTACTGCAAACGTTAATAAATAAGAAATTTTCGTACACTCATCGGCAGACCTGTACTAAAGTTTACGCTCTAGTGAACAGTAAGGAAATGTCACAATGTCTCCTACATTTTTTCTCTAGTAATCAGTTAACAAACATTCACTCACCATTAGACGCCATTTGTTTACATACAACGTAAGCAATGAGTAGTAAATCATCGATGTTGTAAATAAGTAAGAAACAATTCTGTCTATCTTACTTGATACTTGATACTTGATGATTGATGAATGATGAAGTCGGGCTTGGTAGACGAACATCTTTCAATTGCCCCACTCGTTGCATAGGTCTAGCCGGTTCTTGAACATATTAATGAAAGTGGCATTAACAACTTCCTCAGGCAGCTTGTTCCAAGATGTGACGACGCGTTGGCTGAAGAATGTTGATATCGAGCCACTGTTCTATCCCATTCCCATATACCGGAGGACCAGAGCTGTCTTCATTTGAGCCAGTGACCACTGAGGAAGTCCGAAAGCTGTTGTCCGGCATGCCGTCGAACTTCGAAGTTGTCATTGCTCGATCTCCTGCCGTGTTCGTTACTCAAGTCGTGTGGCCACTGCTCATGTGTTCGCGCCAGCCATTGCCAGACTCGCTAACCTGTCAGGCTGGAAAGTTTCCTGCTCGATACAAGAGAGCACGGGTGCTTCCGTTGCTGGAGAAAGCAGTGCTTAACAGTTCAGAGACAGCGAGCTACAGGTCGATCTCCAACTGACGGACCGTGTCCAAGTTCCTCGAGACACTCGTGTTGGCACGCCTACGCCCCCACCGGCTCAGCTCTGCCAACTTCAGCCATGCAGTGATTATGTAGCATATACCACCTCTTCAGCCAATTCCAGTCTGCCTAGGCCTACAGGAAGGGACATTCCACGGAGACTGCACTACTGAAACTGAAGGTCTTGGACGGCGGCCGACGACAAGCATGTCACTGTCCTGATCGACCTCAACCTGTCGGCGGCCTTCAACACCGTTGACCACCGGCCCTCCTCGACCGCCTGCGGCTCGAGTTCGGAGTGGCGCAGAGACCACTCAACCGGCTGTAGTCCTAACTCGAAGGCCGGACTCAGCCAATTCGTTAAGATGGTCCAGCACCAATCATAGGCTACCGGAGTAGACTTGGTGTCCCATAAGGGTCTGTGGTGCTCGGACCTCTGTTGTTTGATTGTGCCAAAATTTATCTAATTGTAAGTGGACAGAAGCCAATCGCGTTCACAATATAGGCCTATGCATTTGGCAGAGCATGGATAATATTTCTGCTCGCAATGACATCTGACCTTTGACCACTGAAGTGGAATGTGCAGCCCTTGACTGTCACTTCAGGAAAGACCGCCTGCTCGAATTTGACTCAGAGAGTCGCATTCGCAACGCTGCCTGTAGGCCTACTGCCAACAGAGTCTCCAAAGCTGTACGCAGAGACGAAAACATCTCCTTGTATACGTACTTGCGGTCTTACTTCGTAACAGTGCCCAGCACAGCGGCATGATGCCCTCTCCATTACATTACCCGTGCACTGTGTAGAGTTGATACGCCGTGTCCGGCGACATCTCGCATGTCCCATCGCAGATGAGGACCATGGGCTCTGATGCATCACCTCTTAGCTCAGATCCGGCACAGAAGACAAACAGGCAACCGTCTTGTCCGTAAAGTAAACGATGTATAGCAATTTAGTATCAACTTAGCTCTTTGCCGCTATACGGGAAACTCACATGCCATATGGGATCACGCAGTGTTACCTGCCATCCGACAGAGGTGAGATTCCCGCCTCCTTTACCCCCAGCCGAAGCAGGTACTCGATTTAGCGACCCCGGAGAGATGCAAGGCTGAGTTGACCTATGTTACGTAAAAGCCACCGGCGGGGAATTGAACCCGCGACCTGTAAATCGCAAGTCCAACGCCCTACCGCTGAGTCACCACGCAAGAATAGGTATCCGTGCAACAGGAAAGACTCGTTATGGTTTGTGTCATCTTCTGCAACCTCACGGCCACGTAGCGTCGTTCGTAGAACCGCAGGAATGGACAGTGCGTGTGGAACGGGGATGCAGCGACGAGCTTGATGTCTGGCCAGTGAGCAGCAGATATCACTGTATGCTGGCAAGTGCGTGATGATGGCATCCTGCACAATACAAACACAACAGTCGTACATAGTCACCTACACTACAGAGTGACCCAAAAATGACACGGCCATGGCAGATAGCAGACTTCACCTCCATGCGCAACTCACGAGTACTTCGGTCTTCATCGTTGAGAAAAATTTGGTAGGAATCTCGGTTGTTGTGCAAAGTGCTCTATCGCCCCGATGACACGCCATGGGGCGTCCGCCTGTTTCCATTATAACTTTTCAACCATGCGACCTTTGGCCTTGATCTTTTGCATGTTTATGAGTCGTGACCATAGCTCTCCTGGGATTGATGTTAAGGTCAAAGGTCAAGATAAACCCCTAACCCTTACCCTAGCCCTAACCCTAACGCGATCGGTCAGACCTCGATCCTCAATCGAGGACAGTTTTTAGTTGAGTTATGCGAGCGGTCAGATAGACGAACAGACAAACAAATAGACATACTCGTCACAATACTTAATGGTCTCAGCGTGGGTTTCACTTTCATTCCTGATCGTCGCCGCCGTGCCGTTGCTATACACACTACACAGTCAGTCCGTTACCCTTCACTGATTACACTACTCTCCGCCTATGTTCAAATCCTACTCGGGACAAAGCTGCGTAACAACCTTGGGCAAGTTGTTCACACCTATGTGCCTCTGTCACCAAGCATTATAACTCGGTACCGGCTACCGGCGAAGGGGCGGTAATGTTCTGCGGCTGGGAAGGTAACCGCAGGCCTGGCGGAAAGTAATGGCAGCCTACCGCCGGATGGATGACTTATAGTCCTGCGGGCTGACTGCACACAGGGATCAGCTCCGGGCCCAACGCTCGGTAACGAGTATGGGAAGCCTTTAATTTTTTTACCGCATATCTGACGACCCGATCGGTGGCCGTCGCCCCGTTCAAATCTCACAACTTGATACATAATCGGTATTGCCGATACGGCAGGAAACGCTCTGCAGGCCGATGCGACTGGCTCTCAAGGTTTTTTATTGTATAACCATATAACCATGCAGCGATGACGCCATGCAGCGGGACTGCTGTGCGTGTTGCAGGTTTACTTCCTACTAGGCTGCTACAGCCTCGTATTCATTGAGTCGAGTCGCTCTTTATGACAACCTCATATGTTGCACGACCCAGGAAGATAACTGCAAGGTTTTGACGTAGGCCTTACCGGTAAGTTATGACAAATTAGTTATGCTGGAAACCTTTAATTAAAATTTTCGGTTTAAAATGCGGTAAGTAGAGTCACACTACCATACTGGCTGCATAAATTACAACAAGAAGCTCAGCTCGCAGAGACTACCGCGCGATGCGCTATGCCAGTTGAAATCTTGTCAACTGCGGCACAGTAGTAAGATAAATCGTACCTGAATAGACTTGAAATAAGCGAATGACCTTCAAGGTAACTCAAGGTTATCATACATGACGTTGTTCGGTAGGCCACATATCACTTCCTATTAGTGGTCTGTAGTAACAACGTCCATATCTTGCACTGTTTAAAGAGGTCACGTGACCGTGGACACACCCATTTTCTGGGTAATAACAATCTTTCATGCATAGGCCTACCTTATAACTCGTTAAAATCAATCTGCGTATCAAATATCAAGTGAATGCCTAGCTTCATCCATTCCTAAATTATAACAAGAAGCTCAGCTATCGTAGATGGACCGCGCAACGCGCTATGTCAGTTGAAATCTTGTTAACTCCTTCACAACTATACGAAAAATCCCACTTGAAAGAGCTTCTAATAGGTGAACGACCCTGAAGGTCACTCAAGGTCATCGGAAGAATTGCCACTATTCGATAGGCCATGATAAATCACTGTAGTAGGCCTAACAACGTCTCTATCTTGCACCGTTTTCGATATATTACCACACTTACAGTGGATTTGACTGCCTGACAGTGCATGTGACCTTGAGAAGTCCTTCACTTTCGATAAAAGACATGAGTTGAAATTACAAGCTGCGTTCCATGTGTAAGCATTATTATACTGTCAGTCAAAAAACAATACACTTTACTTTTGATCATAACTTCTGCAAATGTAGACCAATTTACAAAATTCTTTCACTGTCAGGTTCCTGCGGAAGTTTTGTACAAAACATCATAAAATTCTCCATCTCCCCTTAAATATGTTTCTACAATACTTTGTGAAACTTGAAAATTACAATTGCAGCCGATTTCAATAGCATATTGCATGTGAGATCTCAGAATTCATCTTGCAAGATATGAGGCCGTCTTAATAGCTGAGGTCTGAATCCTGTGACTATAAAATCTGAAAAGCAATGCAACAGTGCTTAGAAGAGGATCCGTGATGTCAGCGAACTGAAGCAGTGAATGATTGACGTGTAACATGTGCTACAGCAGATAGTCATTGATGAACCTCGCACCCAGTGAATGGCATTCATGTCTGCGAGCTTGTGTTTATATCTGAGATGGACGTTTTTACCAATGGCTTTAACTTTCGCACTATTTATCAGGTAGGTGTACTGCAACAAATATTAGTTACAAACACTACAGTACTGTCACTTTCTGACAGCAGAGAAATCGTTTGTTGCGTCCCCCCAAAAACCCCCGAATTGGACATGAGTGGACATTTTCAAGCCAAACTGGCGAAAAAGTTTCAAACTGGCAAACCGGAGTTTGCGCAAAATCTGGTGATCATGAAGGGGTCACGAATCAAGTAATTCAAGTTCTGTATTATTTATGTGCACCTGGAATGGCGGAGGAGCTGCTACAATAAATGTGTACAGGTTTTGCTAGCTATAGGTCCAATATAGGGAGTCTGGGGACGGAAGTCCCCAGTCGGATCCAGGGCAAAGCCCCAGTAAGGGCCTGGGTACGCAGTCCCCAGAAGTTGACGGTGTTTTGTGAAGTAGCGTTATTAGGATAAGCTTTGGTGAAAGGTTTTAAGCATTTACGACTCGTACTGTGATGTGTAGAGGGGAGTACACCCTGCGTCAAAAACTTTCTCATCAGATTTATGAAAATCTCACAAGTCACCCTTCTGGTGGCTGTTGTTCCGGACCCCCGGACCCATGGCCCGCTATACCCCTGAAAGCCTAGTAACTCAAGAACAATTAAAGTTGTTAGAATGATAGAATCATACTTGTTCGTTAGATGTAGGACATCATTCTACACCACGTCCGACGAACATTACTACTTTCAGTGAAATCCAACATGGAGGCGGCCGCCATGTTGAAATTTCGGCAAAAAGCAACATCTTACGAACCGGTGGACCGTTTTTGACTATCTTTCGTCATATGACGTAATTCCGCACAAAGATGTGCCTTTTGTGGGGTTTCGTTGATATGGCTTCCCGTTGAGTGGGTTAAATACCATAAAACTGCCAAAATAGTGCGCATATTTTCAAGCCAAATGGGCAAAACCGTAAACTCACTACTACGGTTTGAAAGTAAGAAATCGATCTGCACGAAATTGACGTCCAAAAGGGGTCACAAAAGTTGTCTTCGAGGGTGTTCTAATATTACCGTATGCGCACCCTAAATGGCGGAAGCGCTGCTACGATAAATATTTCGAAACATGGGAGCCGGAAAGTTTGAAAAAGTGGTACGGCTCGCAGGCGCGAGAATCGAGACGCCGAAGGCGCCGAGTAGCGAGCGCCGAAGGCGCGAGGATCGAGGCGCAGAGGGAGTGGGGTCTGGAGAGGGGTGTCTCCCTCCCCAGCTGACTAGGGGGTCTGCGGAGCGCCGTGAGCTCCCCCAGTGGGGTCCGGCGCAGAGCCCCGGCCGCCATGCAACGCATTTTTAGCATATTTTCAGGGCCACAGAACGCTGCTGGTGGAGATAAAAATTCGGGAAATTATTATTACTAGGCCTGAAAAGTGGTACATTTTACATTGAGAGCCGAAGTGGTACGGCTTTGGCCGTGTCTAGTCTACCGAATAGGTTCCGGCGCCAGTGTTTAGAAAACCTAGTAACTCGAGAACGATTAAATATATTTGATAAAAACGGAAATGGAAAAAGTGGAAAGTCGACGGGAAAATGGCCTTCAACGGACATGTAGTAGGAAAATTTTTCCATATATTTTAAATAAATAATTTCTATCTATCTATCTCTATCTATATATCTATCTATCTTTATTTGTTTCGGATGAAATAATTTTAATTTTCTATGAACTTAGTTTTCGCGGAAGGACGATAAGGGATTTCCTGCCCCTAATACCGGAAGTGGAATTCCGACTCATACATATACATAGTGAGACTGCGCTGTTGCAGATATACAGCTTGCCAACGGTATAAATATTAGAGATCTGGGAGTTACATTACTGCTGTTAAAACTAGATAGTTACATGGTGGTATGTCAGCTTATAGCCCTAAATAATAGCAAGCGAACAAAATTTGTATCATTTATTTAGGAGTGACATGCCCATCAAAATTGCAAACGCGCACGTACCTTAATTGTTAAGGGTAGTGGTTCAATGTAATTTTTGAAAGTACTTTGAAGATAGATGACTAGATAGTTGTATTGTGTGGAATGCCCACAATACAGTATTCGACTCGAAGAGCTCGACTATCTGTCTAAGTGGGCGTGACCAAAGATACTAATGCCTAACTTAAATAACACAAACTGAAACAAAATGCGACAAGATAAAACCCTGAGTTAAAAGTTGCTCTTTTTCTTTTGCTATTTTGTTATAATTGGTATTTTTCATAGTTAGTTAGGTAAACTTCGACTCTCACATCAGGTTGTATCTTTCCTTTCCTCTGTTGTTTAATTC
>Ga0209363_1001667_pt1 | contig 10916 bp, 7 predicted proteins | sample WorMetexBAHAMAS3_FD_187385 | JGI IMG/M metagenome (GOLD analysis project Ga0209363, IMG submission 187385) | Marine gutless worms symbiont microbial communities from Max Planck institute for Marine Microbiology, Germany - Inanidrilus exumae... | ecosystem: Host-associated > Annelida > Digestive... | reverse complement strand
GCATGGTGACGCAGTTCGGCCCTCGTGACTGTTTGGCCCGTTACAGAGATCTAAAGAAATCCAAGATGCCGGCGGCCGGCATCCTAACAAGTTAAAAATTACGATATCTCGGCAACGGTTTGAACAAGCTAGTGACTTTTCAGTATTCACTTAATATTTTTAAGCAATACATGTACATCACAACATCAAAAGATACTGTTACTATGTGCACACTGCACAGTTCAATCATGGACTTGTGAACTCGGCTATGGGGCAGATACCATGTTCCACAGAACGTATTTCTAGTTCATGCATAATTTCACTTTGTGCGGCTTGGCTGTGCTACTGTCTCGTCAAGCAGTTCCCATGAAGTCAGTCATGTTTATAGATGCTATCGTATACTGCCAGCTCAGTTAGAAAATTCTCACAGCTATGTATTATAAACAATAGAAACCATACATGAGCATTTGAAATGTTTTCGTTTGTTAGAAGACTTATGGGGCTGTTAAAAATCAACAACACTATATACACAATTAAGTCTGAACAAATGAATCAACTTTACTAAGTGTTGACATATGACAACAAGTACTCACGAGGCCGTACAAGGAGGCTGCATGCAGTAGTGCTTTGAAGCCGGTTTTGACTCCGAGCTGCAATGCTGTTCTTCAGCGGCTGTATTAGAATTCACCTCTATACACGACACCGTTCTTGTCATCCAGCCACCTGCAAACAGAAAGATGAGTTGCACCAGTCCAGCACAATTACTCGACAGCGTACGATACGATACGATACGATGCGGTAGATTTACATGCACTCAAAAGTTGACGAGGTGGCCAGCTTAAACTATCGCACGGCACAGAAACATAAAAACTAAGAAAAAAACTTTTAAAAACCTCTAACAAAACATTTACTCCTAAATACGTTTTCTGACTTCAATAAAGGCAGAAACTCCTGATTGCACACCCACAAGAAAATTTCTGGACTTGAATCCGAATTTGAATTGAGTTCAGATCTAGATCCCGATCACTGACAAAATCTGATCTGCTGCACGTTGTACTAATATGTACTTCTTCCAGAAATTTCATCAAAATACATCGACAATTTAATCCTACCCATAGATGAAAGGACAAAAAATAACATAATTAGAAAGCCCTCATTTGAGGTCAAATCGATTACTTCAGCACAAAGAACTCAGCAAACAACCGAAACTACCGTACGTCACTTGCTAGCGTGCATCCATTGTCAAGAGGAACGTTTTCAACGTTTTCATGTTGAGACCGTAAACTTTACCTACGACCTTCACCTTCAAATTTGACGTAGACATAGCCAAGGTAACATTATGCCAAATATCTAGGTCAAAGGTCATTTAGTGCAAAAGTTACAGTCTGCACTCACAGACACCCTGACACACACACACACTGGACCCACTGCTCTACGTGGACAACTAAACTGGTCAGTAAAAACTGCAGTTTAAAACATCACGTTTCTGAGCAGATAATAATCAATCAACGTCAACAAATGCCAGCTGCCGCAGACCCGCACGTTCATAGTGTTGTACACAAAGGTGGAAGCTCAGTGTGATAAACTGGCGACAGAGTACCATCATCAGTCTATCACACTGAGCGTCCACCTGAGTTGACAACACTTGCGATAGTCGACGTGTAGTTGCGAAATGTTTAAAGTCCAGAGGATGGGACAAAGTTCCAGAGGGAAATAACCTTATTTTGGAGATGCCCAAATTACCTTTAGCAAATGTAAGATAAGTCGATATGCCAAAACACGAACTAGATCCATTCAGCCGTTTTGACAGAACTCCGACTTGTGATTTTGTGACAGACAGACAGACAGACAGACAGACAGACAGACAAACACAGGGACACATCTAATATCGCGATAGCACAGCGTCGCGCGGGTAAAAAGGACAGTTAGCGCAACTACCGGTGCCGCATGTAGCGTTGCATGAACTCCACGTTGTCGTCGACCATCTGTACTGACCACTCCGGTCAGCAGTGACGTCACCGACATCACGTTCTGACCACTGTTTGTATGAATAGTCATAACTCACGTAGCCGTCATGCGTCACCTCGTTACGTTTCAGCAGCTGACGCCAACACCAACGACAATACAGCGCGGATGAAATCATTACATTCACTCAACTAAAATATCATTAAGATTATAGTTAAATAAATTGAATATTAAAAATAATTTTTTTCTCGTTTAAAAACTCACTAAAACGTGGCTTAGAACACAGTTCTTGTACGGTAACAGGCAGTAAATGACAAACGTATGAAATGTAAGTTTCAATTGTACACAAACCTCGACAACTATGGGTTCAATAAGAGGACCTCTGGCAGTCAATGTTTCCATGCCGGACTCATGGCGTACGTAAAGAAATTCTGCTCCTCCCATAGTAACACGACGAGCTGGATGCGCATGCAGACGACCACGAAGAAAATACTCGCCACTGATGCTCTTCACAGCTACGACATTATAAACATGTCATTTGATTAACTCCGTTCCGTTGTGACGTTAGGCTCAGGTCCGCATCAACTGAACAGATCGACATTTCGTTATACCGTCGGTCAACGGTCGCAGGTCGAGCCTTTCCTGTTGCTGGAGCTGAAGTGCGGAACAGTCTACCTAGCGACGTCACATCTGCCTCGTCGCTACATGTTTTTAGGAACAGACTAAAAACATACTTATTTCGCCGCTGCTACGACAATGTCTGATTACGGGCGATATTCATGTGAATTGGCTATCATATTCCCCAAGTACAGTGATCCTTGCAATATAGTTTTAACTGTTTAGACCACTTTAAAAATTAAAATGATGACGATGATGATGACGATGATATCAGTTGAGGATAACATGAATGCGCTAAATGTTTTAACAGCCTTCTCTCCTGGAGTTACTGCACGATGGGTCAAGTCCCCAAAAGCAAACCTTTGGGGAAACAACTGAAGCAGATTTTTACAGACCAGATGCCCTTCTTGTCGCCAAATAAAAATGTATCCGTCCGGCTCCCCATAACACTCGGACGGAAATGTACGCTCTACGCCGGCTGCGTCTCGTGTTGCCCCCTGGTGAGTCATGTTGATTATGCGCCGCGCGCTCTATTAAGATTAGAAAAAGATGGGACAGGCAGACAGACAGACAGACAGACGGACGCCAGACCGTTACATTACGCTCACCGCTAGACGCGGCAGCGTAATAACGTCAAAGCATTCGGCAGCGTAATAACGTCAAAGCATTGACAAGAAAATCAGCCGTAGATAACGTGAAAGAAAACAGCCGTCAACTCTCGACCATTTTGAACACTGTCCTCCATCTAATGCCTTTACAGCATCTGAAACAAAGAGGTGACTGTGCAAACAAATTCATCTATTCAATGAAGATAGCCCCGTAACAATAATAGCATACTGCACACGGTATTCTGTGCATTGCAGGATTTTTATATCACAAACAATTCACAATGTACAAATTAGAAAATTAGGAGTGAAGAAGACGTGTCCATCTGTCAGTTTCTCTGCTGACTAATTAACGAGTTTATTCAACTTCATTAGACGAAAAATAACACAGCAATTCAATATATAGTAGCTCCAGCTGCTGATCTAACCAAGATGGCTCCTGCGTCCAGTGTTTTCACGGAGAGTAACAGTAGTTGCTCCGGCAGGAATGATCAACAACTCGTTGTAACCTGCACCCAAATATACAAACTATTAGTATAGTTATACACTACATGAAATCATACTACCAAGTATCAAATATTACTAAATTACTTCTAAATTGAATTGAATTAAATTAAATTAAATAGTATTAGTATTACACATTATTGAATTTAATATAAACTGTATCCGGAAAAAGGTGCCACTATATTTTTGCCTCTAACTTCGCCAAATACACACTGATTTTCAACATTCTTTCATCGACAGACTTCTTAAATTTTGGGAAACAAGTGCTGATATCTCGTCAATGGCGCAAGATAAGAGACATAGTTGCAATGGGACACTAATAAACAATCGTACGTGACCTATCGAACGGCACCATTGCCAATGCTTTAAAGGTCAATTTTGCTGTTTGAAACCTGTCTAACTCCCATACTTCGTGAAAAATAGCACGAATTTACTAACGTAGCGCGTTGCGCGGTCCCTCTGCAGTAGCAGAGCTTCTCGTTAAATCTATGCCCATTGTACGCATACGTACCAGCTCGTAGGTGCTGAGTGTTGATGGTGCCGTGGACGGTGATACAACGTCGACTGTCATCTCCACAAACTAGACACGCGTCGTACTGCTTGCCTGCAGCACCAACCACTCCGTCACAGCCGACCTCCTACATGGCAACATCCACGCACCTGCCTGCAGCTTAGTACGCCACGTTCATTTTATTATTTTTTACTTAGTGAATGGCACTATGTATAACGTACTGAAATACAGTAAGTAAAACAGTAGGGGTCAGGGGCGTCTAGAGAGGAGAAGTGGACGAAACTTGCGTGAATGTGGCTCAAGTGCATGGGGAAATAATTTCACCGGTCGTCTGTAATTTATAGATGCACGAACCACTTAATGTTGTAAAATTACGCGTCTGCATATCTTTCATGTAAACATCGATGTATAGCAGTATTGCCAGCGTCCGTTTTCGCTGCAAATATAAATATGACATTTACAAAGGCATTTGTCAGTGAAAATTTTTGTTTGGCAGTTTGGCATTTCTTGGCATTTTCAGACCAAATCTAACCCCTGTAGTTTCACTTCTTCCTCCCGTACTGCCTCCACAGACTATTGCCCGCACCGTTTCTTCTGAGTTACTCGGTTTGTGTTTCTAGTTTTTCCAATTTTTCGTTTCTGGGCCGTGCGCTAGATTAAGCTGGCCATCTCGTCAGCTTTTGAGCGCACGTTAATCTACAGTATCGTATCGAATCGTAATTTGGCAGTGAAATCGGAATTTGACATTGATCTTCAAAAGCAGCAATTTTCCATGCGTACTGACGTAACACTGTACTTACGTATAGGCCTAACTTCTCCTAAGTGAAAATATGTTTATTAACAGACATTACTGTCACAGCCATTTTGGGGGTGGCGAACATCCAGGGATTGGGTCCGGTGCATGCAGCACTTCGGTTAACATGCAGATTAACAGATAAAGAACTCTATCGATTCTACCGTTACTTGTTACATTTATACTTAGAATTAGCATTTAGTAAATTTCCCATTATTGTTCAGCTTCTGAGGCGAAACTACCAGAACCCCACAAGGGCATCTGTTCCTGCATCCTGCTGAGGGAATACCGTCAGTCCCCTGCGCGTTTTGTTCCGTGGATGAATCCTAGTCTCCAGGGGGAATCGACGCCCCTGCTGTAAGTCTAGGGGCGAAGTGGAGATAACCAGCAAAATATAACATTCAATCTCCATGATAATAATTTGACTTAACTGAGAACCGAGTGGTTTTACAGTGTTCGGTTACCAATAGCAATAACGGTATGACACAGTGCAGTAAACGTTAACAACTTTTACAATCGCCGGGTTAATCACGTCATCGCGAAACAACATGGCTCGTTGCACTGCGCACCTGGCATGTTCCGTTGATACAGACGCTATTTGGCGCGCGATTGCACAGCGTTCCGTCGATGACGTCATCGGAGAATTTCCGATACATTCTCTCACCGTCGGCACCCATCGCCACGCAGTACAACGCACACCTGTCCGACACTGTCGACAGCAAACTATCATCATCATTATCATCATCATCATTATTGAACAAAATCATAGCGATGCTTAACATTTAAAACGTTGCAGACGATGCTGCGGCACACTATACAAAGTCATACGGTGTCGGGTACGGTCGTACGTGCATGATGTCAGTACAAATCAGACTGAAACTAGATGAAAAGTACTCTGAGAGAATACAACTCCCCGCGAAAGCGAAATTTGGGAGTTTTTTGTCGCCAACACTTGGCAACACTTGCCACACCTGCATATGGCGCGTGAGCGGCGGGAGCATAACATTACAGCCTAGCGTGGATCGATTCCTCAGTGGCGAGAGTGCATGTTGCGTGACAGCCTAGCGAAATGTAAACAGTCGCCGGTTTACGGAGTTTTTGACCGTTACTTCCACATCCCTCTACCGATCGTAATGAAACACGAACTTGGTCTTCCCTTTCCCCATAGGAACCTTCCCGTAAAATTTGGTACAAATCCGTCCACAATCTTTTAGTTATCGTGGTCACAAACAGACACACACATACAGACAGACAGACAAACCAACGCCGGTAAAAAGATATTCCCTTGCTTTCGCGGGGATAATAAAATACTTTTAAGTTGGAGTCGGAATGTAGGCAGGACTTTGAAGCCATGATCGTTGACGGTCGATCGTTCCACGCTCTGGCGGCCGATACCATCGGAAAGACACGGTCGCCCAGTATATATACTTTTAAATTGAATTTTATGTAGTTTTATCCCGTTAGTTTTATTTTTTATTTCTATGTAATCCGCTGATCAAATTTTATTTGTAAGGAACTCACTATAAACTATGAACTATGAACTATTGAATGACGAGTTGGCGGATCAACTATAGCGACTCTGTGTTGATAGAGCGAAGATGACGACGACCGTCGACATCAGCGGCAGCGTTACGATGTAGACTGTCGTCACGGTACGAGAGCGCTGTGCCGTGAAAGCAACGAAATGCCAGAACGCACAGCCGGAATCACATCTTTTCCGGAAAACGTGCCAGTGGAGTTCTTGGAGGGGCTGATGTGTTCCGACTTTGTTGATTGACAGCTGCGACTGCGACTAACTTCACGTAGATCTGACCTCACTCGCTTGTATCCAGCCGGGTACCGTATATTAGAATATTACAGAGGGGCCCACCACCTATTCTGAAATTCATATGTTGCAGTTCACTCATGTTTGTTCACTGAAAATGACTTTATAGTATGATTTTGCCATTTTTGCCGACCACTTAAGTGGTTCAGGTGGAACACTCGGTCCAAAAGTAATTAATAACTACTTTTTAGCTACAAAAAAGTAGCTAGAATGCTGCTAGTCAAACTCTCAACAGTCGGCAGCCGATCCTTTGCGTTTGCTGCTCCACATATCTGGAATCGACTACCCAATGACGTCATTTCTGCTAATTCACTAATAACGTTCCGGCGACTGTAAAATATTTTTTTGTTATGTCAACAATCACACCCGGACACTATCTGCTGACATTCTCAATCAGTGGTCCTTGCAAGCAGTGGCTGCGCCACTTAGGCCACTCCAAAAATTTAATGATTGATTTAATTATTGATATTAGCCAGCACTGCGAAACTGATAAGCGAACGTGACTCATGCTTTCACGCTGTGGCGTCGCCACCGGAGGAAGGGGGGGGGCAAACGGGGGCAGTCCCCCAACTGTCTCCAAACTGGATCATGAGATCGTGGCAAATTCAATGAGAAAGTATTCCGGCTGCATTACTAGATGATTTTGTCGCCACATCCGTATGTTACTTATGCAGTGTCCCCCAACCTCTGACACCTGGCGACGCCACTGCTTTCACGCTTTCACGAAGTCAGCAACTGACCGTCTGTGTAAGGTTTCCACGTGTACGTTTTTCCACCATCAAACGTCTGGTCGTTATAGTGACTGCACTGTTCCTGTCGAAGGTCCGCTGGTTCATTTTCACAGCTCTAGGTGCACAGCCGCATCATCACATCCATACAGTATTCATCAAGTATTCACAAATAATATCTCAAGGAACAAGAGTCAATGCAACTTAAAATTGCAGAGTGAAAGAAACATTCGCGACTTTTGACGAATAACTCGCTATGTCACGAAAATTGTATAAGACAGACACGTAGTTTTTATGAAACGTGATTAAGAAGACGTAAGCGCTTTATTGCGTGGTGGCGCTGCGGTAGGGCGTCCGACTTGCGACTTGCGAGGTCGCGGGTTCAATTCCCAGCCGGTCCGCTTTCACGTAACATAGTTCAACGCAGCCTTGCATCCCTCCGGGGTCGCTAAATCGAGTACCTGCTTCGGCTGGGGGTAAAGTCGAGATTCTCACCACTGCCGGGTGGCAGGTAACACTGTGTGATTTCATGTGGCATGCAAATTTCCCGTTGCGGTGAGGCTATGTTGTTTCTAACTGCTATGCACTGTTTAATGTAGTTTACTATTAAATAGCGACATGGCCCATGATCTTTAATAACTCTAACTACACAGAATAACCCCGATTTCTGCATTTTACGCCTTCCTTGTTCCTTCTTTTCTTTGGAACGGCTAAAGCTATTCTTCAAATTAAGTACCGGTACATAAATAGCCCGTAGAAAGTACTGGTCCCTGAGATGATAAACAATCCACATCAGGCGCGGTCAGGATCACGTAATCTCTGAAACGGGTGAAGACAGACACTCGAAATTTGGTGTACAGATTGATAATGACAAGTACTACCGTATAATGCATGATAGACTATCCCCCAAAATGTTTCATGTTACCTCTTTAAATTTTAGCAAACAAGTGCTAATATCTCAAAAGATATTGACCAAATGGTACAAGACAAAGGTACAGTAATAGTAAAAAATAACAGGAAGTCATTATGTGGCCTATCGAACGGAATCAACACCAATGACCTGATTGACTTTGAAAGGCAATATGGCTGTCTGAAGTATTTCTAGCTCCCACATCTCTAGAAATATAACACGCATTAACTACTACACCGGAATCGGATTGTATACGCCGCACGTACTTTCAGACTCAGTTGTTCTATAAAAAATGAATGACTTCTCAAGGTCACAGGCAGTCACGTACGCTCAAAAATGGTAGGCATCTCTGAAACGGTGCAAGATACAGACGTTGTTACTACAGCCCAGTGATAGAAAGTGATACGTGACATATCGAATAGAGTCATTTCCGATGACCTTGAGTGAGCTTCCAGGTCATTCAACTATTGTAAGTCGTACCGTTTCAAATGCGATTTTTTGTACAGTTGTCCAGCAGTTAACGAGATTTCAACTCTGCGATATCTGAAGTTTTTGTTTTAGCTAATGTAGTAATGTGAATTCGAAGCTGTTGTCACCACTTCAAGGAGCCATTTCTAAGCTGAAAACACAAAATTGCGTTTTGGCTGGGACTTCTCCGGACTACGCTGGGGAGCGTATAACGCTCCATATTATACATTTGAGGGGCCACTTCGAGGAAGGCACATGGCGTGGAAATGAAAGAGAAAGGAGCAAAGGGAACGGGGACGGACTTGCGCTCAGAGAAAAAACGTCGGCGCCTTTACAGTAAGAGTAGGCCAACATAGCAATAATATCGATATCGTTAACAACTGCTAGGATTTAAAAGGACCAACGACTTCAGCGGTGCACTCCATTACTAAGGTCTACATAAAGGTACGATCTACATAAAGGTACGACATTTACCTGCGTATTACACAGCACGTAGTGCATTGATGACGAGCAGTCGCTGACGTCACTTGTCCTACATCAACAATGGAGTTGAAAACAGCACATAACAAGATGCAGTCGAAGACTGTAGACTTCGCCCCCGGTGCTGCCACCTGGCGAATTAGACGAAACATAAGCGTAGTCTTTGATTCTGGCCCATTCGCTCCATTATGTGAAAACGTGACGCCATCCACAAACCCGAAAGTTCATAACGTATTGCATTGCCGTCAGAAGAGGACCGAGCCACGGTAACATGTAATATCTACAGAAAATTTGGTGAAATTTAGAAGTGTGGTTCTTGGAGATATGCCAGCAGACAGACAGACATACAGACACGCTGATCGCAATGCTTCGTCCACTTACTGGGGGCGAAATAATGACGACAGTTCGATATATAGAAGCCAAATCACAAGTCTACTAAAACTGCAAAAATCAATTTTGGGATTTAGTTAGTCACTAGGCTTCAAACGTGGACGCTCAAAAATTATTTCAGCCCATACAATAGTACAAAACGTAGTTTTGTTATGCACACATCTACAGAGATGACATGAAACATGCTTTGTAAATCAAAAATATTAACTGTATATAAAGTAGTTTTATTTACCTTAATATGGAGTTTGTCTTACAGATTTAAACGTCTGGGACTATGTAATTTCATTTATACTGCCCAAATAAATGCATGCAAAAGATGAAAATGAATTTCCATTATCCGGTAAGGTTTCATGACAAGTGTGAAGAAATCAACAGGATGACTTCGAAAATTAATTTAATAAATTGACAGAACGCTAATCGTATTCTGTTTTCTATCAAACTATCTTCAGTATCTTGTTTATCACTTATCACATATTTCAAGCATAAACGTAATCTAAATTAAAGCAAAATAAATAACATTCATTTCACAATCAATGTTGCTTTAATTTGTCTTGAAAAATTATTCATGGCAGCATAATATTAGCTTGCGGACCCTGAAACACAGAATGTGCACAATTTGTATGGGCTGAAATAATTTTTGAGCGTCAGTGTTAGAAGCCTAGTGATTAGCTAAATCCCAAAATTAATTTTTGCAGTTTTAGACGTGTGATTTAGCTTCTAACACTATTTTTTATACTGCAATGTTTTTACATTTACCAAGTGTAAAGTCCATAATACTGTTCTCGCTGGATACAAATAAAACATGCTACCGTAAAGCCGTGGTGACCAGCGTGACACCGTAGACAGACTGCACAGTACCGTCGGTAAGCACGTATTACTTCTGTCACGGGTGGCGGTATGTAATGTTTTGACTGCTGTTTGTTTGTCTGTCTGTCTGTCAACAAAAAGCTACGGACCAGAAAAGAGTTGATTAGATTCTCGAAGGTTAGGGTTAGGGTAAGGACATGTGCCATGCGTTCTACCAAGTTCCCTGTAGTTTGACTTAAAGTCGGGGTATAGCGATTTTTTTCTTTTCGTTGTTTGAAAATAAACTATTAAAAATGGTTAATGGTGTGATTTGAATACTTTTATGTGAAACAT
>Ga0209363_1001666_pt1 | contig 10916 bp, 8 predicted proteins | sample WorMetexBAHAMAS3_FD_187385 | JGI IMG/M metagenome (GOLD analysis project Ga0209363, IMG submission 187385) | Marine gutless worms symbiont microbial communities from Max Planck institute for Marine Microbiology, Germany - Inanidrilus exumae... | ecosystem: Host-associated > Annelida > Digestive... | reverse complement strand
TCACTGTTCGTTCGCCTCGGTGCAGGATGGTACGTCTCCTCAGAAAATTTGGGCTTTGCGTTCCCTTGCTGCCGTCCCCCTCCAAAAGAGAGCATCTCAGCTGTGATGATTGTGTGACCTATTGCTTTACTTGGACCACTAAAGTAACGTGCGTGTGTTGCTCTGTTTCAGGTCAGGTGCTTACTCGGCAAAACATCGAAGATATAATAAAATTCGCAAAGCGCGAGAAATTGTTCATACTGGCAGACGAGGTCTGTACTCTACTGTGTGTTTGCGATGTGTACATCATAGTCGTTAAAATATATATTTTATAATTTAAAATAATAAAATGCATGTTTTGTGCTTCAGTAAAACATTTTCGCTATCTTTTTTTCTTTTTGTGCTACCATTTGCGGCGAATAAAGATGAATATATTAAACTGTTCGATAAATTAATTGTTAGAGGTTTACCAAGTTATAGTTTTGATTGATTGGTATAGTAGGATTTTTTCGGTTACGAGATGGAAGGATTGTTTTTTTTCTAATTTGTTTAGTGTAAAAGTGGTATACGACAAGGGGGAATTCTTTTCCCTTTCCTTTTTAATATTTATGCTGATTGCTGACTCTCTTATTACAATAATGAGATCTTCAGATTTGAGTTGTCATATTGGAGAATGTTGTGTTGGGTGCATTGCATAATATGCTGCTATTATATTACTTTCTGTTTCGTATAACAATAAGGAATTCGAGATTAACTTTACTAAACGCACGGTTTATTGCTTGTAAGTATTATTGTAGGTGTATCAGCACAACATTTACGCCATAGGGTCACAGTTTCAATCGTTTAAGAAGGTAATGACAGAAATGGGCGACGAATACGCTGATATGGAGTTGGCATCGTTCTTTTCAACGTCCAAAGGATACATGGGAGAGTAAGTGAAATTTGTAGAACACTGCAGTTCATCGTTCATTTTTTTTCGCGCGCCAGCATAACAACTGTGCGGAGTGCAAAATTGCATTCTGTCATCCTTTCAGTCGCACGCTGCTGCTGCTGCTACTACTACTACTACTACTAACACTGTGCTGATTACAGTGGCACTGCCATGAATATCCTACGCCGCAGGGCACTCTGCATAGTCTCGGAGGTGTTGCAAGCAGCAAGAGATGACATACTATCAGCCAGTGGCGAGGCCACGGGGGCTTTAGGAAGGTTGGAACCCCGCGATTGCCTCCATGGCCATCCGTGGGATTTGCGCCAAACCGGTAAGAAATTTTGAGCCCCACCCCCCGAATACACTCAGTCATAGGCTAGTAGCAAGTTCAGATCTTAATAGCACTGTCATTCAATTACAATTGGTCGACCGTTGTTCAGATGCGGCTACCGAGGCGGTTACTGCGAAGTTATCAACATGGACACAGATGTGAAAACGCAGCTCATCAAATCGATCTCCGCCAAGCTTTGTTCGAACGTCTCTGGACAGGTATACATCACGGCATGGGGTCTATTTTGAAACCTCACTTAATCTATATATTCGCCGCACAATATTTGTCAGCTCGCTGCGCTTTCTAGGATTGAGTCGAACAATCTCTTCCAACAAGTATGTCGGTCCTCCTTATTGTCGGCCGAAATGTACCATGGCCGCGACGCATGCTGCCCCCTGGTGAGTCACGTTGAATATGCGCTGCGCGCTTTATTAAGGTTAGAAAAATCGGGACAGACAGGCAGATGGACGGACGGACGCCACACCGTTACAGTACAGTAAAGTAAACGTCGATTTGTATAGCGCATCGTCGTAAACCACCTCTAATGCGCTCAGGAATAGCACGTGTGGATCACGCAGTATTATGCCATCCACACGTTTATCCACGAATGGAATGAACCATCCTGCGTTTACTCCGTAAGCATTCACCGAACGAAAGCGTTCGGTCGACGTGCTCACTTGTAGGATGGAACGTTTTCTACAGCCCCTGAGCAGGTTTTTCCGGATGTATTCATGGCGCTACCTATAGGGTCCATGCGATCCATGTTTTACCGGCACGGAGACAGAAAATACAACCATCCTCGATTGCCCGTCATCTCTATCTTCACCAATTCCATCCGGTTTCATTTCCGTTGCCGCCACCCCCGCAGAACTTCCAATCCGTCGTCACCAGTCCCCGCGGTTTTTCCCTTTTTATTGCATTCCGCTTGTACATCAATTCGTTGACGGAATGAGAATATCAAAGAGTCTATATTTTGCTACGCGTAGTAGAATATTTATTATCTTTGAGGATTGATTGATTGATCTTTATTACAGCACGTAACAAACGTACATGCAACAAACTGAACATGACAATGAATCAGACACCCGAGAAAAAAAGAAAAAAACGCACATAGTAAAATAGAGACATGAAGACACATAGAGATAAACACACATAAAAGCAAACCATGAAAAAGCTGACTGTTTAACAGTTACAATTTCTATACAGACACCGAGGAATAAAAGACATCTTATGTAATTCATATTCACATCTGGGTAGACGTGCTCACTTGTAGGATGAAACGGACGTTATTGACTGAGCTTACCCGGTTATCGTCTAAAGTAGTTGTCGGTGAATTCAAGTTATTGTTGATTGAGGAAGTTGAGGTGTGCTTTCAGTCAGAGTTGCAGTCAACGGTAATCCTGCACGATTTTTTCCGTTCCCGTTGCGACACTTATTCCATTCCAACTGGAAGAACCCGGCAACATTTGGCCTATAGGCCTATTCCATCCCCTCGGTATTCCAGCTGATTCCGCATGGATTCCCGTTAATCCCATCCCGTGCAGGACTCTGTTTTTTTACTGAACTCGGATCCCCAATAAGTAGCCTATCCACTGCTGTAACCGCTAAGCTTCGGGCACTCCGTGTTGAAAGTTCACAACCCGTACTCTTATACGTCGTTCGTAGCCTATACTAGTAGTGAATGTGCGACGTTGATGACTGTACTTGTGTATAGGTTGCTATGGACTCCATTGTTAACCCGCCACGACCGAATGAACCTTCGTACGATTTATACGAACAGGTAACAACTTACTTTCTGTTCTCGAACTTTTTCGCACCTTTGGCGGTGCGCGCAGTCCGAGCCACACCGAGCTTGGCATGGTGATAGAGGAGAATCATACTGTTATTGCACCTCGGAAACGTTTTCGCAACTGACATGCGGTTTCGCCATTAGGGGACGATGAAAGGTTGGGGGAAAATGCAGTCCTAAATTTTAACCCCAATAACTCCGCAAACCGTTGAGCAAATCCACCCAAATTTCAACAGTCCTCAAACTTTGAAAATTTCGCAACAATAGCCCAAGGTACGCCCTGCGGGGATTTATATTCGGAAGTTTTTGGGCCCCAAACCCCTCCTCTGCAATGATGGGGTGAAATGTAGCGTGGAGGAGTCGACCTAACGTGTCATGTGGGGCGATAAACCTAAAAATCGCCCCCTGAGTAACCGAAATACCGGCGTTTGCGCTTCGCGCATCCTGCCGGTAATTGGTAATTTCATCTCATTTAACGTTTGTAGCTTATATCAGTGGCATGCCGTCATTAAGTAAGTAAGTGCGTTCATGATTTGAACGGCACATAGCAGCATATCGCAACCGTCACGACCAAAAATTTATGACGACGTTAAGTGGAGGCTCTCAAGAACTGTGGGGGCTCCTAGATACGTTAAGCCCCGTCCATGCCAGCAACAATGTCCAAGCAACATTGTCGAATGTTACAGGTTGAACGATTCTTTCGACAATGTCGAATGTTGCTTCGACATTGTTGTTGTTTTTGGCAACAATGTTGCCGGTTTCGGCAACAGTGTCGAACGAAATTTCGTCCTTTCGACAAAGTCGAAACTATTTGAACATGTTCAATTTGTTTCGACTTTGTCGAAAGGACGACATTTTACGATAAACGTGCGACATTGTTGCCGTTTGTGGCAACAATGTCGAATGTTGCTTCGACAAAGTCGAACGTAGCTTAGACAATGTTGCCGGTTGCTTCGACATTGTTGCTGGTGTGGACGGGACTTTAATTCGACGCTGTGATTAGGCTATGTATGTCTCTGCCTTGTAGTCGTGAAGTCATGTAGCATCGTGTGATTGATTGTAGGAAAAGAGCGACGTGTTGGGCGACTTGGCACTGAAAGCTCACATGACAACGGAGACACTTAACACAGTCGACGGAGTTCGGTGTAACGAAGTCATGGGCGCCATGTACGCTTTCCCGCGCATTTTTCTTCCGGAAAAAGCCGTCGCTGAGGCCAAGGTGTGAACGTTACTCCTATATACACGATACGAGACGAGACGATGTATTACGTGCGCTCATAGCGTAGCATATTAGTTGGTTGCGTTGCACAGTTGTTAGAACGTTGGTCTTTGACCGGCGAACTTTCCCTGTCCCACGCTCGACCTGCAGCTGACGGGTGACCACTTATGTGGGTAAGCAGTCCGCTGTAGGTCAGCCAACTAGGCCAACTTAGCCTTTTATCCTTCCGAGGTCGATAAATTTAATAGTAAGCTATATCGAATGTGTGCCGTCTCGTTCGGGTGTTGCCATCTGGTGAATGCTTACGAAGTAAAGTCAGGATGGTCGTGTGGGTGGCAGGTAAAAACTGTGTGATCCCGTTAACACGTGCCATTCTGTAGCGCTTCCTGACTGTTTAGGCCGTAAGAACGCGCTATATAAGTACACTGTACCTCATACTTTACTTTAATGTACTTTACTTGGGACGTCGTCATGGCACCATCTTGCACATGCTTTAACCGGTTGTAAGCCACGCACCAGTGAGTAACGTAACGTGTTTCCATTTCATTCTGTACAGTGTGAACTTGGCATTAACTTCGGCTGCTTTAAAAAGTCTATTTGTGTGTTGTATGCGGATTTCCGTTTAGTCGAAGGGCATGGAACCGGACGCCATGTACTGCTACGAGCTGCTTGAAGAGACTGGAGTCTGTGTGGTTCCTGGCAGCGGGTTTGGACAGAAAGAAGGAACTTATCATTTCAGGTAACGGAATCAGTTCAGACTTCAGAGTATGGTAAGGTGTAGTACAGTTCCTATAAGTAATTTACTATCGTATTTTGGTGAATTTGCACGAAAATTCTGTTGTTGTTATATTCTGACCCTAACCCTATTCCTAACCCTAACTGTACCCGAAATTTGGTGTGTATGTAGAGATCGATGAGTGAGGCATGACGGTATGCAGTATGATCCGATACAACGTCAAGGTCAAGGTCACGAGCTCTTGAAAGTCGGAAATTCGGCCATTTTCAAAGGCTATCTCCTCTCCCATCCATAATGGGGGTTGGCACATGACCACGGATTCTTAAATTATGGCACCGTACCTAAAGCTTATCGGGGCCGGATTTTTTATTTTTGTCCTAGTTTTTTGTGTCACGTGACTCTGAAATTGGCAGTAAGTAGGAGTCGACCGCCAGTCCCGTACGGGTCTAATTTATTCCGCATTTTACATTACGCATTATGCAATTCCGTATTTTACTAACAGTCTCGTCGAAGACGTAGAGAAAGAATTTACGAGTGCATGCCAAAGCCTCTATGTGTGCACAGATATAGGCCGATGAGTCCGTTCTTTTTTTACACCGTGGTCCGATCAATCCTGATCCACAGATAGTTACAGGAATTGCGATGACGATCACGGCTGCAAACTTGCAGCCGTGATGCCAAAAAACACTAACCGCAGCAAATAAATACCCAAATTAAGAAAAAGCTTGATAAACATGGGTTTGCAGTTAGGCTGGTGCCTAGGGCCTACGGGCTATATGCTGCCCTAAGTGCCCTGATCGATAGGCAGCTTAATTTACGGCGAGGACAAAACTAGTCATTAACTAAACGGCGCCACCTTTTGACCAAAACGGTTTTGTACGTTGCGTGCTGCTATCGTAATTGAAGTTATAGTTCGGCACGTTACTGCCGTTTGCTTACTTCGTCACTGTCCAGAGCATGTGTTTTGCGGCGTAGGATGACAATCCTTCCGACGGTGAACGAACTCGAAGTGTTACTCGAACGTTTCCGGGAGTTCCACGCTCGTTTCACGTCTAGATATATGTAATGTAGCACATTGCGCGGTAATATTTTCTACGAGCCACGTCGCTGGAACGAACGAGCGAACAGTTGAAGTGTTCGAAATGAGAAATGACTCTACGCGAACACTTTACAGTGACACGAAGGAGAGTGAAAAGTAAAGTAAGTACAATAAAGTAAACAGTGTAAAGCAATTAGCAGTAACGTAGCTTTCACCGCTACGGGAAATTCACATGCCATATGGGATCACACAGTGTTACCTGCCACCAGACAGAGGTGTGAATCCCGCTTTTACCCCCAGCCGAAGCAGGTACTCGATTTAGCGACCCCGGAGGGATGCAAGCCTGAGTTGACCCATGCTACGTGAAAGCGGACCGGCTGGAAATTGAACCCGCGATCGCAAGTCTAACGCCCTACCGCAGCGCCACCAAGCAACAGAAAGATGTATTAGTCTTCAGTTGTGTTCTGAGGACTTTTAAGCCCCATCCACACCCGCAACAATGTCGAAGCAACGTTCGACTTTGTTGAAGCAACATTCGACTTTGTTGCCACAAACGGCAACAATCTCCAACGTTTATCGTAAAATTTCGTCCTTTCGACAAAGTCGAAACAAATTGAACATGTTCAACGAATCGTTCAACTTGTAGCATTCGACAATGTTGCATGGACATTGTTGCTAGTATGGACGGGGCCTTAGGAGAGGGAACAGAGGTGGCATGCTGAAACAGACACGTTCCAGGTATATACGCGCGGGTGCGCTGCAGCAACCGGAAATCGGAGTGATGATAATGATGTTTTTCTGCTCTCATGCAGTTGCTCTTAACACAGTTGTGGTTCACAATAACATTATACAGATTACAGATTTACAAGTGAGAAACTATACTGCGATTTAAGTAACATACTTTAGACGATATTTTTCTTGAACAATCACAAAACGACATTGCCTGTGACTTTATTGCGGTTGGCTGATTCCGGTTTTGATTGACCTAGTTGCATACTTGATGTCTATATACGACAACTATGTCAACCGCGACCAGACCCTATTTGTCCGTGATAAACGATCAGAGCTTGCGATAGAATTAATATCGTACAATTAAGAATGAATAAAATAAAGCAACTAGAAGCCCTAACTCGAGGTCGCGCCGACCGCTTTAGCAATACATTAGCAAACAAACAAACAACCAGTTTTATTCATCACTGACGTAACGCAATGAGTACAACTTGACCGTGAATTTTCGGCCGGCTGTTAGGCCTACTTATTTGCAGTTTCTAACTCCTGTCTGTTTCTCGGCCACGGTCGGCCATCGCAGCATTTTGTTTTCCCTTCTGTGACCGTGAACTTTGACTTCCTACCTTTAAAGTTGACCTAGATAGTGTCAAGCCGAATCAGTGTGTCAAATATCCAGGTCAAAGGTCATTTTCAAAAGCAGTTATCTGAACGCTCACACACCCGATGGGCTTCTGATAGAATTAATATCTTACAATCAAGAAGGGATAAAATAAGCAACTAGAATCTGTCCGATCCACTAAAGTGGTCGATAAGATGTCGCTGTTGCAGAGAGATCGCACGGCTCTTCGTAACATTTGAAAGCAAGGTGATCCTGCATTTTAGAGGTCCCCGTTTTTTACTCCACGGAATTCCAGGGAAACATTCCACGAAAATTATTCCATGGAATTTCCATAAAAGATTTTCCATGGAATGTCACGTGGGTAAAAACATGAAAACTCCATGGAGACTCGTAGTGTTCCATGTTCATTCCATGGAATATTCCACATGGAATTACACAGAGTCTCCGTCGAGTTTTTGTGTTTTGCCCACGTGGAATTCCTTGGAAAATCTTCCATGGAATGAATTCTTAGAAAAGTTTTCCACGGAATTCCACAGAGTATAAAACTGGAACCTCTAAAATGCAGGATCGCCGAAAGCAAGCTCTTCCCGACAAGCAAAAGATCTATGTCGCAATAATTAGTTTAACATTTATCGCGCGCTATTTAACGGTTGATAACTGTAGTCTGTGAAGTTGTCATAATTTCCCGACTGGCATAAAGGCTTAATTACTGAAAACAACGATCAATAACTTGTTCTGTTTTAGAGGTAGGCCTACTCGAACATCTAAATATAGCGCAACGTAGATTCGTGAAACAAGTGGGTTTTACGTCAGGAGTGAAAGAGTGAAGAGCGATAGATGCGGAAACCGGCGAATCGACACGAAAATACAAACTAGAACGAATGCCGGGGTTATTCTCGCCGCGACGTTGATCGACTTGGCCGGGCGCGCACGGATAGTCCGTAGGTCGATTAAGCGTCGGCCAGAAACGGCGCGCGAGGAGCGCGTTGCTTGCGTGACAAGCGTGGATTGACGACGTTATGTGGATAAACGATCGGACTAATGCTGCGCCCGGAATGGAAGAAATCGTGTTTGTTTGGCCGCGTGTCTGCTAGCAGACCAGCCGGGCCGAGTCAATTAGCAAGGACCCCGTCCCCCCTTGGGCATATTGCGCCAGTCTGCTTGTGTATTTGTAGGGTCCACATCGGGTAGCACGCGAGGCCCGACGGCGGAAATATGGATTTTACCGTTCATTCTAGTGGTCCAAATAGAGCAATCGATGCAGGTGTGTGTGTCTGTGTAAACGCGCGATAACTGTTGATCTGGATCTTTCGCTCGCTGGTTCGTCTCAACACTATCTACGTCGAATTCCATAGTCAAGTTGATAGGTCAAAGTTCATGGACACGGGAGGGCATTCAGTAGACTATCAATTCGTGTTTTGTGCATACCAGACTCTTCTGTGTCGGTTTTATTGACTTTTATTGTTCTGCACGTATGTTCTTACGTCAGTTTGTAATAGGCGCACTAGAAACGTCGTATGATGATGATGGCAAGTGTTGCTGAAGTGGTCGGTGCGACCTCGAGTGAGGGCTTTCTAGGGACATGAGACAGCGCGAGTCCACGTGAAGATGGTACAAATCACCACTGATGCATGGAAAGTGTTCCCTGAAATTATTACTACGTCCGCAGCAGCGGTGGCGCCGAAGTATTGTAATGAGTACGTCTGTGTGTCTGTGTCTGTGTGTGTTTGTTTGTCTGCGAGCATATATCTCCCGAACCGCACGCGCGCTCTTTGCCAACTTTTATGCATGTTGCTTATCGCCGTGGCTCGGTCGTACTCCGGCGGGGTGACACGGGGCCCCTTGCCATTGCCCCTTTCCCTTGGCAACCCCAAGGGAAAGGGGCAAAGGAAGTCTGATATCTACGATTGCCATTGCCCCTTCCCCTTGGCAACCCCAAGGGAAAGGGGCAATGTTGGGAGTTTTCTTCCCTTATTGAAAGTGCATTGTATGGGCCGTATAGCAGCATGAATTTCGCTACGAAGGACAGATTTGGTTTAAATTTACTTCTTTACCGTAAAGTCGGACAGAATTCAATTTCGTATTATTAAACTACATAAATTTGACTTACTATTTCGAAATTACTCGTAAAGAAAGTATACTACAAGAGAAACGGAGAAATTTGACGATTAGTGGGAAGAATTACGGAAACGCACGACGAAGTTTTCAATGTTACCATGGTAACGGTGTACGTCGCGGAAAAAAAACAATTGATGGACGTAAGAAAGCGAAGTTAATTTAGCGTTAATGGGACTTAGGCTAAGGAAGTATACAGAGTTACCAGTGCGATTGCACACCGCGGGCGAAGTCTGATATCTACGATTGCCTTGTTCTTACATGCTGTGAGCGTATAGTCCCATATGGCCCGGCGCCCTGATCTAATTAGCAACCGACATTCTCTCTAATCAGCGACCGACAGTGTGCACAACGCATGGAGATGCTGTCCAGTGACAAATGTCATATATGTAGAAACAATGTCCGTATTTAAACGAAAATTATATTCTACACGAGTATTTCGGTCCTGCTTATTGTTGGGCCGAAATTATACGCTCGCTGCGTCGCATACTGCCGCCTGGTAAGTCACGGTGAGTATACCAACGGGATAGACAGACGGACAGACGCAAGACCGGCGTTATAAAAATGCTTTTATGTTACTGTGTTTTGCAATTTTGTGTTTTTGTTCATACTTTTTGTGTTGACGTTGTTTTCTTTCTGTATGTCTGCTCCGTGTATTAATATTGTGTATTTGTTTCTAGCACTTGTATTGCGTGTAGGCCTACATTAGGCTATTTTTGATGCAGTTGCTGTGACACGCTCGTAACCTTCAGATCATTTTGTCCTTTTCATCAAACAAATAAATAAAAATAAAACTGACACATTCTGCGCATCAAATCATTACCTTCATCGCCTTGACAAAGAGATTATGTTTTCGTCCTGGTTTGTTGGTTTGTCGGCTGGTTTGACTGTTAGATGTCAAGTCAACTGATAGCAGTATTTCTCACTACTAAGTTATAAATAAATTTTCACGTTTTTCGTAAGGGGGTTGGTCTTGGTAGGCCTATAGGAAACATGGAATATAGTTTGGTAACAATCTCTCGTCTACAATCTGGGATATTTCTGAAATAGTGTGAAACAAGAAAGCTATCACAACAGGTCGCACATAAGCGTCAAGGAGCTTCTTCCAGCACAGCGACATTATATTCGGCTGACTGCGAAGATTTATACGCGTATTGTATGTAATAACGGCTCTACTGTAGCAGACAGCGCGTGCGACGTTCAATGTCATGCTTGACGTGTTGTAAACGAAGGCGGACGCTTGGTATCATAAACTACTGTAAGTTGACAACGCTATTCGCGGTGTGACAATAAAGCCAAATCAGAGCTGAGCAAGTGCTAGGATGGCCGACCGTGACGAAGCACAGTATAGCGGGTCCTATTGATCATGCGTATATACTGCCGGTCGAATACAACTGCACAATGGCATGGAGATTAATACTTCCAAAAC
>Ga0209363_1001665_pt1 | contig 10917 bp, 10 predicted proteins | sample WorMetexBAHAMAS3_FD_187385 | JGI IMG/M metagenome (GOLD analysis project Ga0209363, IMG submission 187385) | Marine gutless worms symbiont microbial communities from Max Planck institute for Marine Microbiology, Germany - Inanidrilus exumae... | ecosystem: Host-associated > Annelida > Digestive... | reverse complement strand
TACTGCGCCGATTACAACCAAATTTTGCACAGTGACAATGACCACCAAATACTCTTCGTGGGTGGTCCCAACGCGCGTAAAACAAATCCAAGATGGCAGACGGCCGCAGGGCCGTCGATCCCCCCTTGGTGGTGTACGCAATCCCCCCTATCTTCTCTCAAATTGCCACAATTTCCTGTCCCTCCCCTCCCTTCTCCGCCCCGTTTTAACCAGGGTTCGGGTATCACCCCCGAAAAATTTTCGATTTTATAGATAGGCCTACACGTAGGTGAATTTTAGTGCATTTTTATACAAATAAATAAGACATACTACTGACATAGATCAGCCTGGTTTTCTGTCCGTGAACAGGTAAAATCTACTGAATAAGTGAGAATGAGTAACTCCATAAGAAATCAGGAACACTCTCAAAGTCATAATCACAGAAAACATAACACTCATATCGTTATTTTATAGCACAAGACAATTAACAAACAAGTAACCGCTATTAAATAAATAGGGGTTATTAGCAAACAAGAATAATGCTGGTCAACATTGACTTTGGTCTATTAAAACAGTAGAATTATTTCTCAGCGAAGAAACATAGATCAGAAACAGTTTCAAATGAATCTATAAATTGTAATTCTATATTGCAGAATTATGCAACACAGCACAGTATCATGCAGTATGACCGATGATTACCCACTTATACAATCACTTCTAAATCTAAACTAGTCTCAGTGTAACTAGAGATTACTAGTCTCATTGTAGGCCTACATGTCGTATGTCAACGGTGGTTACTTATAAATAATGTTGTAAAAATTACGTTTTTTTGACGGTGAAATATTTCATGAAATATTTCAGAAATATTTCGATATTTTTTGAAATATATGTAGGCATATGGGGCAAAATTCCTATGTTTTCTTGAGGAAATTGCAAGAAGTAATTGTATTATGTATAGGTTAGCATTAATGATGAAAAATAGTCCCTGGAGTCGCCAGGTCTAACTGTAAGTATAGTAGAGTTGCCAAGTTGGTCTGTTGGTGTAACGTTGTTGCTCGTTTGTTTTAACGTTAACTTTGCATACTGGGAACTTTCTTCCTGGATATCACCTATCCAGTATTAAGTTGTATTTTGTAGAGATAAATTCTACTCGGTGTATGGTTCTGCTATTGTATTACATATTGTGCCACTGCGTTTGTCTGCCTATCTGTATGTCCATCAACCGTCTATCGGTCTTTTTGTCCCTGTATGCCTACATGATGTTGAAATATCTAGGAGCTATCAGCCGGCTATGTTGAAAGTAATAACGAGGTTGCGTTGCGACAACGTTTGCAGCATTAATCACGCGCAGCATTTTTGTGCAAATGACGTGTCCGTCTGTCTGTCGATCACACGCGGTATTGTATATGCGTCATCAAACTTTTCATCAATATTCCAACGGGGTCACCATCATGACCTCATCCATCAACGGAAGGCAGATACAAGTGCATGGGTTCGGAACATTTTACGATTTCCGACCAATATCTTGCTATAAGCTATGTCTGAAACGTACCAGATATATAGGGAATATAACTATAGTCATTGTGAAACTAGGCCTACAAAGTGTTTAACGGTCGAACGGAAACGCCTGACGAGTGATCCATAACCATTAATTTTGGTAAATTTCGGAAAGCATTTTCTATCTCCGAAGGGATGAAATTAGTCATTCAAATTTGATACGCAGATTGTTGGAATTGGAATCAAGTACTAGCCGAATAGTGGTAAATTAGTCCTATACGCCAAGGCCGGGTAGCACGACTTTCCATCGGGCTACTTTTGTAAACATAGCACAAACGTTTTAAATGCAATTTGTTGTATCTTCGACAATCGTGGTTGCAGCAAAATGACAATCACACAGACTATTGCTACTAGCGGTCGCATAGCCTAGAATATATTTTCAAGATTCGTTCACACCGGATGCGTAGCATTGCGTTACGGTTCCGCGCGATACTGTGCGGTGCCGCGCTCTGCCGCTCGGTACTGCAACGCAATGCATGCGGTGTGAACGAACCTTGAAAGATTTTTAATGGACCCGGAACATCGCACATGCAACAACTGATGCCTCGTAATAATTTTGGGGATGATGCAAGGTATGCAGTCTTATACTATAGCAATATATAGAACTGGTGACCATCAATTCCTTGATAAGTGACAGAACAGGAGATAATTCTTTTAAAAATAAATTAAAAACAAAGTGAAAGAAATAATTAATTTTGGGTGGTTGCTATGTTTGCATAGTAGTGATACGATAGGATGCGATACGATACGATGTGGTAGATTTATGTGCGCTCAAAAGCTGACGAGGTGGTCAGCTTAATCTAGCGCACGGCACAGAAACGAAAATAAAGAAAAACTAAAAACGAAAACCGAGTAGCTCAGAAGAAAGTAGAAACGGTCCGTGCAATAGTCCGTGACGGCAGTCCGGCAGGAAGAAGTGAAACTTCGAGGGTAGGATTTGTGAATAAGGTAGGTTTTAAGCCTGGAGTGAAAGAGAGAGTGAGTTATGGATGAGCAAAGTGGTGAATCGAAAGAGGAAGAAGTGGTGGGTGAAGTAATAGGTGAATCGGAAATGGAGGAACTGATACCAGAATGACGTTGACGAAGAGATAAAGAGAGCTGATTTCAGAGACAAGGTGAAGCATGACGAAAGGAACCATCAGTTATATTTAGAGAGAATGATGTCTGTGGCCGAGCAAGAGTAACGACGGATGAAGAGCGAGTACTGCAAGGACGTTGAACAGAGATGAGGTTACGAATGTATGGAGGCTGGGTAGTTGTAAGAACTTTGTCGGTAAGTGGGAGGAGCTTGTATTCGATGCGTTCGGTGATTCTGAGCCAATGTAGAGAGCGTAGGTTGGGAGTGATATGACAGGACTCAGGAGCTTTAACGACAGTACGAGCAAGAGAGTTCTGGATCTGCTGGAGACCGAATAATTGAGAGTTAGGGAGTTCATTCTGAGCTGTTCTTTTTGATGTAATTTTTCTTTATTTTTTGTTTGCGGGCCATGCGCTAGATTCAGCTGACCATCTTGTCAGCTTTTGAGCGCACCTGCGCACGTTAATCTACCGTATCGTATCGTATTTATGGTGGGGAGAATTACAGTAATCAAGCTTGGAGTAAACGATCGAGGTAGCAAATAAAACTAGCAATGGCACAGGCAATTGACGAATCGAGGTTAGGCCGCGGTACAGCGAAGTTGACGAGTGTGATGGTAACAGGCTTTGAAGAGAGATGAATTTGGTCAGACAATGTAATATGTTCGTCAAAGATGACACCAAGGTTTCGGGCAGAGTGGGAGGTGTCGAGTGAAGAGTTGTGTATTTTGGCAAGTTGGTTTTCGAGTCCGATGAGGTAGAATTCAGTAATGGTGATAAAATAGTTTGTACTCTAAGCAACGGTGATTATTGAGCTTACTTAATGACGTGTGGTGGACGTTAGTCGTGATGAATCACATATGAGCCCGCGACCGTCAACGATGTGCACGTTGCTCGGTGATAACGTTTATTAAAAGGGAAATTGATGTATGGCTCGCCGAATTCGAAGAACAGTGTGTGACGTCGGCAGATGAATTCGACTATGACTTGTCTGTCATTGTCTGACTCTTGTCGAATAAATCGAACAAAGATGGCCAAATTATCAGATAAGTAACATCAGCGCCAATATAATTTTGGTATCGACGGTGCCGGTGAGTGAGAGGTGTTGTTATTCTCGGCTACAGCGACTGGGCGAGCGGGTAGAGATGTCATTGCTCTCGCGAGCGATCGCTCCGGCTCAGTAAACGTCTGATGCTCTCAGTCATCCAGCTGAAGTTCTTCGATGTCGTGCAGAGCTTGATGTAGCGTAGATCTGCTGTGCACGATCATCTCTGGGATTGTCTTGCCTGACACTGTTGATTACCACGCCGACTGTCACGCAACGATACATGGAGACTGATGACGATGAAGTCATCATCATTACAGGTCAGACAGCGCGCTGCGCTTAGGGCTGTAGAATTGGGTTTTAAAACCTAAGTTTTTTAGGTTTAAAAACCGAAAACCTTAAAATTTGGGGAGGTTTCTTGTGCGGGTTGTACAGGCCAGGGCAATGACTTTGAATTGATTCCAACGGCAGAAATGGAAACTAGAAATCCCGTATTCTAGGGTTATTTTAGTAGTGAATTTCCGGCGATCTGTAATCTTTGCGGACTCATGGCGGCCTGTCGCAACAATTTTAAAAAGAAATTGTTGCGTTATTTGGAAAAACGATCCCTTACGGTGAATTTTTTAAAATTCTGTTCCGACAGTTTTTATCGCGACACCGATCGACATGTTGTGTTCAAATTTCGTGATATTTGGCCGACGGGAAAAATCGGTGAAATCGTGCATTGCTTATGCCTACCTGGTAAAAAATTTGCCTGGCTCTCCAGCTGTCGCTACTGCGCGGATCGCGCCCAAAATCTGCAAGGGCCAGAAGGGACAATGTACTCAGAGTGCTTCAGATTTCATCCAAATCGGTTCACTTTCGGCGGAGTTGTAGGCCTAGGCGAACGCGTGAACCGCGCCAAAACGCGCCGTAAAGCCCGGTCCACACCAGCAACATGTCGAAGCAACATTGTCGTAGCAACTAGCAACTTTGTTGCCTGTTGCTTCGACATTGTTGCTGGTGTGGAACGGTCTTAAAGTGAATCCAATACTCGGCTAAAGCCTAGCTTCGAGCCGAATAACTAGGATACAGCGATTAATGGTAGTGATAATCAACAGTCATACGGTAATCTGATTAAGAAATTACGGTCTTTTACGAGTATTGCATGGATTCGGTTTGGAAGTTCGTGAACATGACTGCGTTTATGCACATTATAGTATTATGGTTTGATAGGGAGGGAGAAGGGGGAAGAGGACGTGAAAGGGAGTGTTAATTATTTTGGAGAAAAGTCCGTTTGTCGGCTTCATCACACATGCTGGCAGTGGTTGTATTGTTGTTGCAGTAGCTGAACCGGGCAGAGCGACGGTAAAATGCCTTCAGGTGACCACGGTCATCAGCATTCAGCATATGTAAATCCCCGCCAGGCTGGTGAGGCGTAGTTGATCTTCGCCATCACAATAGCCTGGAAGGCGGTGTGGACTGCTTCAGGTGGCAGACCATGCTGCTTAAGTGTTTGTAGAGCGAACTGTTCGTGCACAGTTAGTAAGCAGTTTTGTGACATGTACTGAGTGCTGACGCCAGTGTTTGGAGTGACTGCATTGGAATTTCTCTTAAAATCTTTGGCATGTGCAGTGTTGAACTTGACTGACTGATGATCGTTTTAACATAGCACAGTACAAGTGCGTGACTGACAGACGGACGGACGAACGGACAGACAGACGGCATGTTTCTATTAGTTTATGGCACTCTGCACAGCTGATGCTGACGCGCGATAAAAAGTTTCGTTTCCCTAATATTTAGCCTGAAAAAACTGCTTTTATTCATTTGGGACTTATTGTGTAATCACCTGATCAGTGTGCTGGTGCGTTTGTATGATGTATTGGTTGCACGTCCGTGAACTACAGAGACGACGTCTTGGAGACGTTTACTGTATAACTTCTCGCAGAACACGACCTTCCACGGTGTCCGGTACATCACTGCCGACACACAGTTCGTTATTCGCCGGTAGGTGCCGTCGCTATGACGTGAATTTGATGTTGTGAAAACTGATTAAAACACTGGATAATATTACATGTATATTCTACCAGTACATTTATTGCATGGGCATCAACTCATACTGTACATGCGTGTACGTCATAGATGTGAATTACCTGTTGTCTTTTCCACGCATTTTGTGGAAAATGAATCAATTCATCGTCGTGATGCACGACAAAACACTACTTTTATTCTTTTATAATTTTCTGTCTGAAGTAGGAAATACGCCATCAAATATAGGCTCTAGACTCTAGAGGCAGCAAATTTTGGAACATTTACGCACGCACATTGACATTCAACGAATGCTATTTAGTCAAAGCAAGCCTTCAAAAGTTCAAATTTATATTTAAGGATCATTTATCACGTCTATACGATGAATGCATCATGAAGTTTAATTATTTCTTTTTTTGTATGCGTGCACGAGCACTGTTAATTTCTGTCCGTATTTTGGTAACATTATTTGTACGGGTTGGCGCAAAAACTGAGGCTTTTGGCAGCTGTGAGCCAAAAAGGTTCCAAATATTTCACATGGTAGTGTGGTGACACGCCTAAGGTGTGGTTGGATCTTTAATAGTGACTTATTTTACAAATTTATTGCACAGTCGTACGGTTAATGGTTTTTGAAAGGCGGTCAGCATACATCGGCCAAGTTACGGCAAGACTCACAGAGGACAATAGCCCCATTCTTTTGCACCACCGTGTATTGATCGGCAACGACTTAAAGCAGTTGATAAGTGAATCAAATGGCACAGTCGTGATGTAACGTAGCAATTAATACTCCCTCACACTCTGTCACACTGAAACCTATCTCTCCCCTCGAGGCCAGAGGCGGCGGGGAGCAGTGGCTTGGGGGCTAAGCCCCATTTTTTTGGTGACAGCTTCCAGCAATTTAGCCTCAATGTAGACCAGAGACGGCGCCAATTTGCTTATCACGACACGCAGAAGCACAAACTTGCCAGTTAATAATCGCCAACGACGACAGCAGTATCTTGCTAAGACATGAAAAACAGTAAAGTGAATAAAAAGAGCAAGACATTCACGAGTTCTTTCCATTTTAGCCATTTTGGCTTACTATACTGTTCTCAAAATACCGAGAAGGGGCAAATTTTGCCAGTCAGTCGGGCGCCAAAGGACAAAAAAGCTCTCAACTTCAAGTCCCCTGACCCCCTGACCAGGAGCTTGATCCGTGCACCCCGCTGTAAGCTTTGCCCCAGACCCAGTTATAGGCTGTCGCTCCCCGTTCGCCATATAAGCCCCCGGATTCTAAACTTTGGTGCCGCCCATGCTCGGAGCATGAGGTAATATATTTTTGAAAGGCCCCTAGAATGTCATGAATTGTGCCGTTGAGACCTAACTGTCACGTAGTAATGTCACGGTCAATACTGACACTGTCAGTACTGACACTGTCAGTGTCGTTATGTCGACGACGATTGCTGTCAGTGTAAACGACGACAGTTTTGCCGCCACCATGACAGTGTGTTTCTCGCCGGTAATATTTATCTGGCGGATTAACTTACCTGCGCACGAGCGCGGAGGGAGGAAAGGGGCAGATGTGAACAGTTCCAACGACGACGAGGACAGTGACAACATGGCGACATGATGACGCCTGCCGAACGATTCAGTCAATATTCGTCGTAATTCCAATTTGTCTATAGATAGCTTGTATCGGCAGCGGAGACTCTCGGGGCTCAGCGGCAATAACGCAGCTGGTGAAACGCATTTATTACTATAATTGTTGCTATCGCTATAAATGTTCGCAAGGGCAGCACCACTGGTATGGCTACTACGGCGGCCATAGCCATAGAACCACAGTTGTTCCGTACGTTTATACCAATTATGAAATACGTTAAAATACGTTACAATTCGCTTAAAATGTCGGGTCGTTATCTGACGTCATCGTGCGTCTGCAGCACCTGTTGTTTAGAGTACCAGTGGTCCTCCTTAGTATGTCCTGTACTAGTTAGTTCCTACAGTGGCCCACGAGTACCAACTTTCGTACGAAGACCAGGCACACCACACCGACACTACAACCACACTACAACCACACCACAACCACATCGCACTACTTTTCTATCACACCACAAGAAAAGTACTGTGATGTGATTGTGATGTGGTTGTAATGTGGTTGTGGTGTCGGTGTGGTATGCCCGGACTTCGTACGAAGGTTGGTACTTGAGGGCCACCATAAGTTCCACTCGCACAAACTGTACTTAACGTAATTAAAGTAACATTTATTTTCTGAAACAATCACGGTTCAGCGTAAACAATGACCGTTAATATATCGGCAATTCTCGGCTGGCAGTTTTTCCCAAACGTATAATACGTTTAATACGTAGGCCTACGGAACAACTACGCATAGAAGACTTTTAGGCGCGCTAAGCCACTAGTATAGCTTTAGCCGTAGTACTTTTGACGCGACGTGCTGTCCAGTACTACACTGAATTTTAGACCATCGCACTGATGTCGCACTTAGCGTGGTCTGTGTGTCTGTGTGTTGATTACACGGGTGTACACTGCAAAAATGGCTGAACCGATCGAGATGCCGTTTGGAGGCTGACGCGGGTGGGCCCACGGAACCATGTATTAGATGGGGTCCAGATCCCCAACAGGAAGGGCAATTTTGTGGGTTGTCCGGCCCGTTGAAAAGCATTGGGAGTCTCTGCTGCGGAGTATGAAGCAAAAGGGATCATTAAATACTCAACAACGGCACATCATGTGTTGCCGCCTTTCGTCAAAGTTATTCATTAGCTCACACGGCATGCATGCTCACTCGGACTACGGTAGGCCTATATGTTTTGCTTGCGTTAATTTCTTCTATTAAACCTTTGAACAAAATGATCTCAGGATCTAATAGACCGATTTTCACCAACTTTTCACCATACATTAGGTATTTGATCGTTTTGCCAATTTGACCCCTCTTTTCCATTTCCGATGGCTTGATAAATGTTGCCATGGCAACCAATTTAGGATCAAAATTGGCAAAATCGGACTATTGACTTTCATTTGTAGCCCTGGCATTTCGAAACGGATTGCAATATCGCCATTTTAATTTTTTACAGTTCATCTGTGATGATCTGGCTAGATCGTGTAAAAATTTGGTGAACTTTGGTGCAGGAACTCCGCGGAGTTTAAGATAAGCAAAGATGTACACCCCCGTCGTTTCTTTCTTTAAAATAAACCTTTCAGACAGATTATCTCAGGATCCACCCGACCGATTTCCAGCAACGTTTCACCATATTGTAGATATTTGATTGCAGATTACTGATTTTTCACTTTTTTGATCTCTCAAGGGACTCTGTCATAACAACCAATTTTTAGGTTAAAAATGGGCGAAATCGGCCGAGTCACCTTTATTCGTCGCCTTGGCATTCCTAAACGGAGTAGAATATAGCAATTGCGATTTCAAAAGATTCATCTGCTATGATCTAGCTACATTATGTAAAAATTGTGAACTTCGGTCCAGTAACTCCGGGCAGGGATGGAACATACAGACGACAGGCGGACAAATGATGGCCATTATACGACGGCGTGCAATCCTTAGTGGGACCTCCTGCGGGGAGGGCCATGCACTCAACAGTGTTATATTACTAGGTTACCTGCGGAAATGTACACGTATTCTTTCCTTATAAAATAAGTGTCACGAATGAGTTTTCTTTAGGTTGGGTGCGTTAAGTTTCATCGGTTACAGCTTAAACTATATTTATACTTTTGTAAGTTTGAATTTGACCTTTTTAGTTTTTACTCAGATTGTTATTGAAACGCATTAAACGTAATAAAAACGCATTTTCTTTCAGGATATATCGCAAACGTTTATAGTCGGCTGCAAATTACTGCACTGCAGTAATGATGTAGCTTATTTTAACCGCCTTCAAAGCGATTAAACTACCAACAATGTCGATTAAAACTAAAAAATGAACCATAAAGTATAAACAAAATGATGGTTACTGTAATCAAAGTGTTCTTGTTTGTGATGGGGAAATCGACGTTGTTCAGCATCATCTGGCTGCTGCTGGTCGTGGGAGCCTGCAGCTTCTTCATCTGGTTCATGACCGATCGTGTGCTGTACCTAGCCAGCCACCCCAAGGCCGTGGACGTCGAAGTTATCTACACCGATAGCGTTGTCTTTCCAGCCGTTACCATCTGCAACCAGAACCTTTTTAGGTTTGTTAGTCATACTTTAGCCCGCCCGGCCTGCTCCAGGCATGTCAAAGACAAAGATGTGCCGATGTTACTTTCTTTGTTATTTTTAACAGTCCCCCTGGAGATCACTGTGCCTTAACGTAATATTTGTACTTATGTTGTTTTTCTTCAGTACCGTAATAGTTAGGCCTAAGTATAGTTTCTCCCATGCTTACTGCTTTCAGCTTATCCAATTACATAATGCAGCTACACATCCCAAATCGTCAGCAACGCCCAGAATTCTTTGCGATACCGACAGGTTTATTCTGCAGTGGGTGACGCCACTTAGCGGCTATCAAAGCGACCAAATTAAACAGATCAAAACAGCATTATAACGCCTATGTTCATACACATTTGTACGAACATCCTTTGTACCGTCTGCCGTGTAGGCCTACGATTCGGACGATTATATTCCCAAAGTTGCCTAACTTAACAGATTACGGGGCCCAATGGCCAATACCGAAACTCTTGCGTCGATCACGGTGAACTGTTGCGCGGAAGAGTCGACATACGTCGGGCCCGGTTAGTACTGGCAGGAGTAACCAGCCACCCAGGCCAACTCAGCCTCCTACCATCAGCGGACGGGAAATGAGTACCGGCCAAAGTGCGGTGATACTCTGCGGCTGGGAAGTAAGACGTGCATGGCTCATTCCATTTGTGGATGCATGCAGATGTGGGTGGCATGTGGCAGGTAAAATTGTGGTCCGCGTGCCATGTACCTGAGCGCCTTGGAGATGAGTCAGACTCAGCATAACGCGATATACAAATGTTCTGTTTACTTACTTACTTACTTACTTACTTACTGTCGTCTGCAGGACTAGCGCTACGCATAAGCTTGGTCTGCACGACATTGTCGAGGAAAGCTTTGAGAAGTTGAAGAACAGCAACTCACACGGCGACGTTTCAAACGGCAACGGTAAGATATCATATTTAGCTTAGTCCGCGTGCACATATTTTTGTTTCATCATAATACTTGTTTGTTTATAAAAAAATAGTAAGAACATACAGCAGAATTCTGAACTAGACAGCAAAGTGAAAACCACACTTACAGCTGTCCTTACTCC
>Ga0209363_1001664_pt1 | contig 10920 bp, 5 predicted proteins | sample WorMetexBAHAMAS3_FD_187385 | JGI IMG/M metagenome (GOLD analysis project Ga0209363, IMG submission 187385) | Marine gutless worms symbiont microbial communities from Max Planck institute for Marine Microbiology, Germany - Inanidrilus exumae... | ecosystem: Host-associated > Annelida > Digestive... | reverse complement strand
GAGTGAGACATCGTACAGCGTGAACAGTTCGTCGACGTCGGCTGGCGGCGACTGGACTAATGATGACTGCTCGATGTCGCGGACGAATTCGTCGCAGTCAAACGAACGCCAGCAGCGACGAACGCGACGGACCACGTCAGTGGACCGGCGTACTGGGATGTCGAACTCGGCGACGATCTGACAGTGGTCGGAGAGCATCGGCGGGTCGAGTTGCACCGATCGCAGAACGACGTCCGTGCGGGTGATGATCACGTCGAGGAGATGACCCATTGCTATCATATATCAGATAACTTCTTGTACACGACGTAAATATTTGCCATTCATTGTTATTGAGAATCGTTTACCAAGTAGGCAAGTATGTGTGAAAACTTTTTGCATGGATTTCTCAGATTTGAAATGTCCACTGATGGTAGCCAGACTATCATCAACAGTGACTGGCACTGTGTCACATACAAATAATTGCTGTGGTGTTGAACACAGATGCAGCTGCGTTTCGATGGATTGATCGGCTTTCCTGGTGGATTTATCGACTCTACGGACCAGAGTATTATTGATGGCCTGAACAGAGAACTCGTTGAAGAGATGAACTTTGATGTTGATACACACCGAGTTACACAGAATGATTTTGTGTTGTCATGTGTCTGTTCACACAGAAAACTGGTGACACATTTTTATGCTATCGAGGTCACCCTTGAACAGTATGAAAACATCGAGAAGAGAGTTCTTGCTGCACGTGATTGGGGTTCTGAGGTTAGACTCAGCAAAAACAGATTTTTGCAGTGTTATAATCGTCTTATTTTTATCCAGTAAGCGTTATTAATGTGTATTTTATTAATTTGTTTTTACTAAAATGCTATGGATATAACTTGATAGACCTTTGTCTGAAGTTATGCCACACTTTTTATAAAAGAGGCATGCTATGACGTCCCTGCCATATTTTTCATGTGCAAATATTTATACTTTTGCACATTAACATTTACCTTTTGCTGCTGATGAAAACATGGCAGCTTCGCATCCTTCCAGATGATGATCCATGACAGTCTGCCTGGAGTAAAAATTAATGATATACCATCAGTTGAACATTGACAGCTGTAGCCTATTTTGATAAATATGCTAACAAAAACTTGTAGTATTGACATAACCATGTCTTGTACGAACTGCACATAAACTATAACTGACTGAAAATAGTGACTGTGAACTTGGAAGAGATTTGTAATAATGTACATGATGATCATGGTCGCGCAACGGGTAGAGGGTATAGTGTTGTACTTGCGATCAACAGATCGTGGGTTCAAATCCTACTCCGGGCAAAAGCTGCGTAACAACCTTGGGCAAGTTGTTCACACCTATATGCCTCTTTCACCAAGCAGTATAACGTGGTACCGGCCAAGGGGCGGTGGTGCTCTGTGGCTGGGAAGGTAACCGCAGGCCTGGCAGAAAGTAATGGCAGCCTACCGCTGGGTGGATGAGTCACCTGCTGGCTGACTGCCTGTACACCGGGATCAGCTAATGGGCCCAACGCTGAGCAATGAGTATCAGAAGCCTTACCTTTTACGCGATGATAATGTTATGGACCTGCATTTGAAGTAATGTGGTGCTAGATTTCAGTCAGATTCATCCAGACTTACTTACAATTACTTTACGTATAATTACTTTGCCCCTGGTAGGGGTGTGCAGTATTGCAATCAGCGTGTCTGTATTGTGTGCGTTTGTCTGTCTGTCTGTCCACTTGCATATCTCAAAAACTATGCATCCAAATTTCATGAAATTTTCGATACACTTTGTCTGTGGCTATGGCTCAGTCCTTCTCTGATGACAGTGGTTTATTACGTACTTCCAGTTTTGTAGATGACGTCACATTTTCACACATTGGATGGAGGCAATGTAATAGGCGAGAATCATAGACAACGCGGTTTCATTAGACAACAACATCCTTTAGTCAAGTTCGCCAGGTGACGACATCAGGGGCACAGTTGCTGACTACAAGTCTACAACTGCAGGCTTTATCTTAGCCTGTGCCTTGAGTGTTTTCCATTTTTGTTCACCAGTTCCTTGGTTGTTTTAGTTCAACACTTAGTTCAAATGCGTATGTTTCAACTCTGCATTTGTTGGCTGTTATGGAAGTTTGATTGTTGTCATTTCAACAGACATTGGGGCTCATCCGTGTTCCCTTGCACACGATGGAAGATGGTGATCGTGGTTTTCCGATGTTTCTTGCTGGCAAGTTTATCGGCACTTCGAAGAAGCAGCTGGTCGCCACAATAATACAGAGAAAGATTATGTCACCTGAGGCTGTTGAGAAGGCTGTTCTCCGTTCCAAACAGCTGACTTCATGAACTTTGAGACATCCTATGCTTCATTAGTGTCTTATTACATCACTAGGGATACATGCGAATCTTAATTTACTTTTGATTTCATTGTTCTTGTGATATTTTGTATTATTTGTTTTATAGTTTTATTTGTTGAATGACTAACCATTCCACTGATGTAACATTTTGTCCTTGTCGCAGGATGCTATGCGTGGTTCAAAGGTCATTTTCCAGGTTAACCTGTATTAATCAATCATTCAGTCATTAAAATCATAAACATTTTAAAAGTGACCTATGTGGCGCAGCCACTGCAAGTGTCACTTCAGAAAACCGACACTAATGTCACCACATTACGCAGGGGTAGGACTGTTGCAACGTACATGTAAAACGTTTAAGCAGTCTCCGAAAAGTGAACCGCCGAAATCACGTCACTTGTTTTGTGTGTTATTAATGTCTTTTGTCTTCATACTTGAAACGTTTCTGTTTTGGCCAGTGACATATTAGATATTCTAGACTGATATAAATTTTGCAATGCACGGGACCTATATATTTACTGTGGTCATGGGAATGACCATGTGAGTGATGTAACAACAGTAAAGATCATTGTAGTATCATCTGGCAAAAAAATAGTAACGATAGACCAAATTGCTAAATTACTACCACTCAGTAATTAAAACATTACATTTTGGTGTTTCCAGAAGAATTAGTCACAGTATTCAGTATAGTATACTGTCATCCGGCTTAGCACTGCCACATTAGGCCTTGTATTTGGTTTAGTTTAGTCTTGCGGTGTGATAGTTGTCTTTTCCTGTTGTAGGCATTGGCGTAATAATTTAAATGACTCCCTCTATCCCTTTTCCTTTTTTGGGTTGCTGCGGAACAAAAAGGCAGCCAGGGTTGAGGTTAACATATCACTGGCCTTCCTTCACTAGGTAGGGATAGCTCTCCAACCCTGACCTTTTGTCTCTGATACAGCCATATTTGGGCTGAAAGGGGATGTTAAACTCCAACTAACTGCTAGTCAACCAATTTAGAATATCTAATATATCACTGGTATTGACTACCTGCCAGATTTTCAGCCCTCATTATGAATTACTGTGTCACGTCTAACACCTCACCGCGTTTGTTTCAGCTGCATTTTTATAGCACAGCGGAAGGTGAAATTGTTGTTAATTCTACATATCTCTTTGTATGTTTATATTTTTAATAAGAAAAATCAAACAAACAGTGTGAGCATTACTTCGTCTATGTTCTCTCGTGTCTGTCACCGAGGTATAATGCTTATGTTTAACAAGCTACAAGGTGTCAAGGAACCAATGAATTACATGCTGGTGACAGTTTGTTAAAAACAATCATAAGTAAAGTACAATGCGTCCTTGTCAGTGTGCAAACTTCCATAAACATTGCAAAAATCTTCTCAAAGCTTAAAAGTTGCTTGCAGCTCACAACAAAACTATATAGTACTCACTGGAGTGCACACCTCTGCCATAGTGTCAGTTGTTGTCATTGCCACTGACCCTAACATTTAATCAACTTTTCTCTGATTGCTAGCACATGTATTCCCCAAATTTAATGGAAATCCACTGATAACGTTTTGCGTTACTCTGTTCACAGACAGACAACTGGCGGTGAAAATGATAGCTCCGCTAAAACCGGTAACAGTATAAAAGTAAGAACACGCCACTGGCCAGTTACTGATGGACGAACACACCTTCACTGCTAGTCATAGAGACAGATCTGTAGCAGTTGTAGTTCAAATAGTCGATTGGCTTCACGTTCTGATACAACCGTGTCCTGTAGTCGTGATATCTGCTCACTCAAGCTGCACTGTGTATCGTTGCCATCACATGCCGTCTCCAGCTTTGACACTCTGCAGCTGTTAGCTGGCGACGGTGTCTTGCAGTCTGAGTCGGACAAGGCTCGTCTTAAATATGCTTCAAAGTCGTCGGTCTGCTTGCGTTCGTGTTCCAGCAACAGCCGCAGCTGGACAGCTTTTGTCTCCGTATCTGTCCAGGTGTCGTCAGCATTACACTCCACCATGGACGTATTGACTGACCAGTCTCCTCTCACCAAGACATCCTCGGCTGATAAACTGGCCCAAGAACGCCGATGTTTAATACCCTCCGAGTTTGTTTGCTGTTTACGTTTAACAGCTGCTTTCAGCAGTGACGACGACACTGGCTTGCGGTCATCTGAAACTGCAAACAGTTCCAAACATACAACATTCCACAATGTTCAAACTGTTAGACTTATGGTGCTGTAATTTTACCACATAATAAATTAACCCCGTGCGGGACTGATGATCGACTGTTCACAACTGACGTTTCTGCCAAGTTCAAAGTCACGTGACGCAAAAACTAGGATGAATATCAACAATCCGGCCCGATCAAATTTAGATATTGTGCACTAGAATCTGTGGTCAGTTGCCAGCTCCCATTGTAAATGGCGGAGGAAATAGCTGTTGAAAATGGCCGGATTTCCAACTATGAAGGGCTCGTGACCTGGACCTTGACCTTGGATTGGGTCATACTGCATACCGTCGTGCATCATCGACCTCTACCTACATGCCAAATTACGTTAAAATCGAAGAAACGTTTGTGGACGGACGGACGGACATCTGAGAGCGACTTAATTAGGTGGACTCAAGAGTCGAACTAATAAACATAGCGTAAGAATAAAGAGGATTGCAAGCATGCATAGTGCACAGCAACGTAAGCAACAGTCCGACAGTCAACAACGAAGTGTAAATATCACACTTTATGACACACTTGATACTCGAGATGACATTAAGTTTCTGGAGGTGATCAAGTTTTATTAGCCTGGCAGTTACTAAATAAGCTTCATTTCCTACAAAACTGACTACGAACAAGGAGTGCTCAAAGAATTTTGACGAAATGCCGCACCACGTGGTGGGTGGGTTCTTCCTGTTACCAACAGCATCCGGAGCATGAAATGGATACTTATGACATGTTTACACTGACGAAAACCAGCCAGTACATCCTGCTAGGTATTTACCATGCACATTAGGAAGAGGCGTCAGAGGCAGGTTGACCACAGGTGCCGGAATGTGTTTCAACAAGCCCGGCTCATAGTGAACCATCATCACGTGTGATCGGCTTGTGTCATTAAACTCCTCCACCTAATGCACAGACACAACTCGAGACAGTAAAACATTGCAGTCATGTCCAGGCAGAGCACATCACTTCATGTGGTTGAGTAACGAGCTCTGCTAGGACCGTTCACAGCTACAAAGCAGACCCGAATTTCAAACTGTAACTAGGTTCAACAGCCGAAAATTTTCCAAATCCAAAATACCACCTCCAGGGAGGTCTCCCTTTCCATGAGCAGATCCAGACCCCCATCTAATACAAGAAACTGCCCTAACGGGATGTAACACTACTGGCCCGCCGTCGTGTGCTGCCCCTGGTGAGTTACGTTGCGCTGCTGTGGAGTGTTACAGACGACAGCAAGCAAAACAATACTGGCCACCCTATGTGTATGCGGGCCAGTAATAACGCAGCTGTACTCAGTGGTAATCCTCATAACAAAAGATAATCTTGATCCATTTAGGCGTTTAGCATCAGCCAAACTGTTACCACAGTCGGCTGAAAATGCTGTAGGTCAAACTGGCAGTTTTCAATGCTAGTCAGTTAGCTACGTCGTTTTGGTGGATTCTGTTGGTCCTGTTGTTAGCATCAGTGTAGATGACTGCCTAGAAAGACTCGTCTCTGAAACGACCTGTTACGTGTTGATTGAAATGTTGCAGCCTGCTCACTCACTCACCAAATCAATCACCTGCCAGGGCCAGGAGTTACTGAAACTGCAAGGTAACTCATGAATGATACATTTCGTGATAACTCTGCACAATTTGTGATGACGATGAAGGTTAAGAAACCAAGTCGATATTAACATATGACACGAAATAATGTAGCCTACAATGCACTATATTAATAACAGATATTTTGTCACACTATATAATGCTACAGTCATTTTACCAGTAATTTTGTAGGTTCACGTGTGTTATACCAGTTGTCCCTTTAAGGCTTCAACATTAAAATAGGAAGTGACTTAAGTCTTTACCATCCATAAAAATATCAAACTGTTCTGCTGGAATTTGTATTTTGAGATACCCAATACAGCTATCGTAATGTCTACAAAAACCAAGGAGCAGACAGGGTAAATACAATCACTGGCGCAGTACCGACCTTGTGATAACGCAGCCAAGCAAGTTGATGATCAACACATGCAGTGATAATATCAGTCCACGGCAACACTGCACCAATACTGTCTGCTGCCGCAGCTTTATGCTTTGCTTCAGCTTTATACAGAATGTGATCAATTCTGCCACAAACAATAAAGGCACTATAATTTTACATGTGACTATGTATTTTTAAAACAATAAAAAGTGAAGCAACTAAAAGGTGAACATGTACACTAACATAACAAGAGGTTCAGCCGTCACAGAGCACAACAATTCGTGTCATTTGAAACTTACGGCAAAGTTGGTTCTAGGCCATACGAGAGTTGACAATGATAAGCTACAAAATTCTCGTCTGTGACAGTGACAATCAAGGGCTGTAAAACTCAGCAGTTATGTTATGATAGCTATTCGACGGTAAGTACATCATACAAACTACTACTGCTGTTTGACAGTTTGAACTTGGGTCAGCCGGTTACCCTTTGGGTCTTACTCCTCATCTGTTCCAGATTAGCAGAGCAGGATTTTTTATGGGACGCATGTCCTTCCTGCCAACAAACTATTGTCAAAGCACCAAAGGGAACATAAGCAAGGTTACTGGACATCTTGCAGACAAACCAACGCGTGGACAGTCAACTCACGGACAAGTTATATGCCTGTACTTAAGGACAGCTTTCTGCACACGACAAAGACATACTGTACAATGTCCAAAATATACCCACATTATCCGTAGTGTAGTTACATATACATAATAGCATCATTACAGGGCAAGTTATACACATAACTTGTCTGCGAGTTGAACAAACATACTGTAATGTCTATCTGGAATTAGACACACCTTTTACAGTTTTCAACTTGGCTGAAAAACTTACTGCATCAGTACAACGTCAAAAACAACGGCATTAGTTCAGCAACAGTGGGAACAACCTTGATGAAAGTCGAGCTCCACATGAAGCACTGGTATCGGATCGCTGACAAATAACAGCGTCAATGTAGTCGTGAATCTCACCGACAACCATTGGTGACCAATCATGAGATGCTGGTGTGAATGACGGCAAACTCAGAGACAGGATCGACTTGCGTATGACAGACAAACGAGGCTCAGTGTTCCAGAAACGGCTGATAGCCGAGTAGTCTAAAATCGGACGTTTATTAGCAACATGTCAAAACTGTGAAAGTGTTAACTACAAGTACGTCTGTGGGGACTGACACATATCCACACGTGCCGATCCTATGTCCACATGCCATCCGATATATTGCAAACGTGTTTAAATTTCACTAACGGCACATCTCTAGCGTAACCTTTACGTCGGCACATCTATACGGTAATGTTTACATGCGGATAGGCATGGCCTGCACGCTGACCGATTCGTCCGATTTTGGGCTTCTGGGCGAGCTAAGTTCACACAAATTTGTGATTCTCTGCCTCGGACGCTGACAAACTGCCAAGCAAAATGTGACGCCACTAGCGTTATCCTCAGCAGAGAAATCCGTAACCATACAAACACACACTCACAAAAACAGTAAACAATATATCCACACCTTGCCTATCGGCATGTGTGGATAATTATAATCAGCAATAGTCAAATACATTGCTTTGATGCTACTGGTTGGGTGTCACGAAGGACATCAAACAACTCCAGCCCACGTTTTAACTTGTGCCACGTAGCCTACTGTTAACTCGTAATATGTTACTGGTGATACACTGCAAGTATTGCATCAAAAAAAAATTATATAAAGGTGATATTACTCGGCAGCACGATGACAATAAGGTGATGTGATTGACGGTGGGCAATATCTTTTTTTGTGGTTTTTGCTTTTTCCAATGCATTAGCTGCTACGTGTCGCCATCAGAAAAAATATCTATAAACTACATTAATCCCACTTATCAATTGAAATTATGCTGTTGCTCCAATCTGGCCTTGGGCTTGAACTTCTTGTGTTTTCACTCTTGGACTGATCTCGGTCTTGAAAGACTGACTTCTGAATAAAAGCCTAAATTCATTTACCAAACTTAATGACCTGGCAGTAAAGATAAAGCAACCGATGAAAATAAAACACTCAACAATCATATTCAACATAACTGTGGCAGACAGTAAAGAATCAGTTAAGTAACAAATACCAGAAAACTCAGGCACAGGCCATGACAGCAGCTGTAGACTTTCATGAGATGAGACTTGAGCAAGCCATGTAATGATGCGGTTGTAATAGTCGATTAGCAACTCCGGTTCCTGCATCATTCACCCACCACTCATTAAAATTCAGCCATCAACATTAATCTTCTGTCGGACACAACAGACTGGATCTGGATTATGCCATACAAAAATTTTTGTTGCAGCCAAAATAAAAATGAAGTCGTAATTGCAGTGTGCCACATTACATTTATATATTTTGAGGGCATCACTTACATCCTACCAACCGACAGATTTTAATGCAGCATTAGGCTTACAATTCATCAACTGAGAATGCCAACAATTGTCAATGTTCATCTAAATAATGAAATGGTCACTTGATGCATCTTAGTCAGAAATCAGCAGCAATCTGTTGATGCACGTTTCTTTGTCGAGTGCATCACAATTCACAGCAAGACAGAAAGCATCAAAGAAGAACACTGAAGGTACAACCAATGGTCAACGTTCTCAGCCAATGTCAATGGTCAGGCAGTGGGTATGAGATATGCAATCTGACATGCTCATCCATCCCTACTCATTTAATGTTAACTATAACAAGCTTTTGGTAAGTTTACAGAAAATAATACAGACTAGTGTGCAAGCATCACAAACCTTTTCTCTTACTCTTTCACGTATCATGTACAATTTTCTATTTTGTACTTTTTAAAGACTACACTTGTTTAGCGACACATTTATTTGCCATCAGGCAGCAAAGAAACAACAAAACACACACAATGGCAATGCAGCTCTAGAAATGACTTACGGCATGTTTTGCACCGAGTTTCTTTCGCTGCGAGAGATCTTGTAACATCGGCGTGAAGAAATGAGCGGTGAGACCATCCTCAACGTAGTCAACTAGCGTGAAGGACTCAATGGTGAGAGGTGGATTGGGACACTGTGTACATAACCACTCCACTGCATGGCTTAACTACACAACACATGGTCACACCGGCATTGAGCTGCAGCAGTAACAGAGACCTCACTTCACTTGCATCTCAGCACTTCACAGTTTCACAGAACCACACCTGTCAAGTTACCTTTGGCGTTTGTTTAACAGGCATATTTCCAGGCCTATTCTAGGTTATGTTGGGTCCACCAGAAGCAAAGAGAAAGGATGCAGAGGCCGGTAGATATTTTCTCTGAAGTTTTCAGCTTCCTTCAGATTTATACCACTAACAGCTGGACGACTGGAAGGGCAGCTGGCCTGAAAAACCAGTGTTACTTATCCCTTTAAGGTCCTCTTCCAGAACACATGGAGGAAGACAACCAAGGCGCAACTGGTAAACCCAAGTTCACCTGGTAAGAGGCCATAAAAACGTAGGCAATGACGGTGGAGCAGGTGCCCTTGTTGTCATGGAAACCATGAGGTCAAGCCACTGAAGGATGGAGCTACCATTCGACATGTCAAGCCATTATGACACATCATATGAATGTGACAGACAATTAAGACAAACTATCCCAGCTGTGTGAATATAACTGAGCAGATTAATTAAGTAATAAGTGTATAAAAAAGCGCATACGTTGGACAGAGATGTGTGAGAAGTGACACTGGAACTGAGTGCATAGACACGGTAATCTGACAGCAGACCATCAGACAGCAAACTGTCAAGCCGCAGTCCTTCAATGGCAGTCGACAGCTGATGAGACGAGCCATCGGCAACATACAGAACACACAGTGGTATCCGAGGAGACGGTGGCCTTGACAACAACAGCATCATCAGGCGATCACGCTCTAACTGCCAGCCCTGTCATCAGCAACATCAAAACACATACAGTAACTGAGAGCTACTGTCTGTCATCAAGACAATAATGACCGCTTACTAACTGTACAGTTCAGAGGACACTTTGTTCTTTGCCATTGCTGCAGAGACGGCATGCTTTTACCTTTACTGCGATTTAAAAGTGCAATATAAATGTGATGTGGAAAAATTAATGTACCGCTGCATTTCACTCTGCTGACAATGAATACTGATATGTTACTAGACAAATCAGTGTAACACCATGCTACCCTGACCTTATGCACTGTTTGGCCTTCAGCCAACTGCAATGTCCTATCTCGATAACATGCCACAGTGTTGTTTACAACAGACCACAACTTTCACCACAATGTATTGTCAAATCAAATCAAATTTATTTGCGACAAAACAGATGAACAATTTATACAGTAAGGCTAGAAATATGTCGACAGGACACAAAGGCAGTTTTAAAACTGCATTAACAAGTGCCCTAATAATACAAATTA
>Ga0209363_1001663_pt1 | contig 10921 bp, 4 predicted proteins | sample WorMetexBAHAMAS3_FD_187385 | JGI IMG/M metagenome (GOLD analysis project Ga0209363, IMG submission 187385) | Marine gutless worms symbiont microbial communities from Max Planck institute for Marine Microbiology, Germany - Inanidrilus exumae... | ecosystem: Host-associated > Annelida > Digestive... | reverse complement strand
TTGAAAACGCCTACTGAGGCCCCCAAAATTAGATAGTTGGGGTATGACCCACAACTTTCTTTCGTGGAAACACGTTGTATGACATAGATTGTCAAAATTGGTCCACCATCAGGCTTGTCGCGAGCCAAACCAGCGTGTGTGTACATGTACCTCTCCTGGCGCAAACTCGCCTGTAATACTTAGGTTTTACTGAACCAAAGTTTACCCAATTTTTATCTGATGCAGAAGAGGCAGCTGCGGTGTTAATACGCGCATCTGTGTTGCGATCGTCCCATCTGTTGTGGAATTCCAGCGCAAAAAAAATGCAGGTGTGGTATCATTGTATGCCAATTTTCGCAGAATTGCGTCAAAAATCTGTTACCATAGCAACGTCCGTTGAGCGACCGCGAAAACAAGGCGGGTTGGTCATGACTGCTCACGTTTGTATTTATCCTGAAAATGTGGTGAAAATCGGTCCATCGCTTTCTGCGATAATTGATCTTTAAGGAAACCGTTAAAAAGAAGACGAAAGACAGTTAAATAGTCTTTCGGCATGCCGTGCCGGGCGAGCTAAACTGCAAATTACCGTTTTCTCTCCTAGTCGAGAAAAGCAGTAGTCTGAGTCTGGAATATTGCTTTGCTGTGTATATTCCGACATTCGTTGCGCCATATAACTATTATTTCACGTGCACAATCATGACTTGGCGTAGCACTGGAATTCGCATATTTCAGCCATTCCATATCTTTATTTCACCAGAATAAATACAACCGGTAGCAAAACAACGGAATATATTTAATAAATAAATAAATTAATTAACTTAACTACGAACAAAGATAGAGCATGACATAACAGTATTAGCTATGATTACAACAGTAGACTCTTTAACTGTAGAATATCATATTTCACAACTACCTCAATTCGGAGATTGCGTGGCGTAAAGCGCTGTTTTCGATGCGCAATATCTAAAATTAAATTTACTCTTGCGAGCAGAAATCTGCTCCTCCAGAGTCCATATGCCAAAGTGTTCGCAGATATCTTTGTACGTGTGTTTGAAAAGGTCACCGAATATTTTTGTCGAAAAGCTCTATTAAGAGCAAATTGTAAGGAGTGTCGTTGGATAGCTAGGGCTCTCACGCCCATTCAAAAGTAACTTAGCAACTGGTCGCATGTGTCACCTGATAACGGATGTTGTAGGGTGCCTGCAGGACATTGCACTGTTAGTCGACTGTTCCGGCAGTATAAGAGATACGAATCGCCCAGGCAGGGACAATTGGCAGTTAATCCTCAACTTCCTTGTCGACTTCGTTTCGTCCATCAGTGTCGGTGAAAGCGCAACACACGTCGGCGCCGTCAGTTTCGGTACGTACAGTTAAAACGCCGTCTTCTTTCTGTCTATTATCACTCTATGGAAATGTCGGAAGAGGGCATAGCTAACTAGATGGAAAGTACTCTGAGAGAGTACAAATCCCCGCGAAAGCGTTTTTGTCGCCAACACTTGGCAACACTAATTGCCACACCTACTATTTAGCGGCCCGCTAGTTCCGAATTTCCAGACTGAGTTATTTTTTAAACAATCGCCGGTTAACGGAGTTTTTGACCGTTAGTTTCACATCCCTTTACCGATCGTAACGAAACACGAACTTGGTCTTCCGTTTCCTCCTAGGAACCTTCCCATAAAATTTGGTACAAATCCATCCACAATCTTTTTAGTTATCATGGTCACAGACAGACACACAGACAGACAGACACACGCACACACAAACCAACGCCGGTGAAAACATATTTCCTGGCTTTCGCGGGGATAATGAACATTCTAAGACAAGCTGATCAACACTCCTTGTTTTCCATGGCGCACCTCCGCGGCCTCTGGTACTAATCGCAGTGTGAAACTGATTGCAGGTAACAAGGCCTACCTGCATTTCTACCTGCCCAACTTTACCGACACTCGCTCACTCGCTGCCGCCATCCGACTTATTCCGTTTTGCGGCCGTAGCACAAACATGACCGGCGGACTGCGACTCACGAGGACGGAAATATTCAACGCTGCCAACGGAGACCGCTCAGGTGTACCAAACGTCATCGTTCTCATTACCGACAGCAATCCAACACGTGAAGTGGAGATCCTAGAGAGCGAAGTACGACTGATCAAGAGTCTCGGTATTAGGATTATCGTTGTGGGCGTTACACACGCGGTGAGTGAGAACGCTATCACCATTTCGTCTCTTTTTACTGCGCGACGCTACGCTACAGCGGTATATGCTGTGGTCGTGTATTCGTCCGTCCGTCTGTCCATCACAAGCCGGTATTGTATCAATACGGCTAAACGTAGGATCACACAGACAACACCATACGCAAGCCAAGTGACTCCAGTTTTCTCATACCAAAGATCCCGGCGAAAATCTAACGGAGTCACATTCAACAGTGGCCCAAATACAAGGGGTTTATCTCGCTATATCTCAGAAGTGCAAGATAGGGACATAGTTACTATGGACGATAATAATAGGACTCGTATGCGCTCAGTCGAATGGCACTATTTCCAGTGACTCTTAACTACCCCAAACCACCCCATTTTGCACATTTTACAACGCCTTTTAAGGCTTTTATATTTACTTATTGGGTGGAGATAGAGACTTCAAATTTCGTAGTTCGGTTGATTGTAGCATGTTCTATCCCAGGGATTACAAACCGTCCCTGAAAGGGGCATGGTCACATCACGTGAACCATTTGAATTTTTGGGATACCAGTCATATATCTGAAACTGCTTAATCTAGAGCGGTGATATTTTGTACACAGGCAGGCTAAATCAAATCCTAGCATATGGATGACAAACCAAACCCAAAAAAGGCGTATTCAGGGTCACATGACCCACTTTTAATTATAGGGCCGCAAACATTGCGCTGGAATGGTTGAAGCCAGAGTCGTCAAATTTTGTAGACAAGTGTTAGCCTTGACATGACAAACTACCTACTAAAGGGCGTGGTCAGAGTCACGTGACCCACTTCCTTAAATATTGTTCCCCAAACATATCTTTGGAATCGGTGAAGCTAGAAATTTTTAATTTCTTGTGCTGATTTATACCAAGCATGCGTGATAGGCTTACATTACCCCAGTCGCGTGATCTCTTTAAATTTTCGAAAATACTTGACCTACTTTAGCTGGCTACATAATTTGACGACTCTGGCTTCAACCATTTTAGAGGTATGTTTGCGGCCCTAAAATTGAAAGTGGGTCATGTGACCCTGAACACGCCCTTTTTAGGGTTGGTTTGTATTACATATGCTAGTATTTGATACAGCCAACCTAATATTACTGATAATATTAATATCATCGAGACATATTAGCTGCAATGGAAGACTAATCGGAAATCATATATGGCTTATCGAATGGCACCTTTACCAATGATCTTGGATGACCCTGAAGGTCACTTTTGTTGTCTGAAACCATTCTAACTTATACCTCTGAAATAAATGGGCATAAATATGTCCGATACATGTGCATATGAATGCGAAAGAACACGTGGCTTGCAAGTTCAACTGTCTTTTCGAAACTCTATACGACATTTCAAGGTCATAGGCAGTGATGTACATCGTAAATGAGGTAATGTCCTGGAAGTGGTCAAGATGGAGACGCTTTTATTACAGACCGCTAACGGGGAGTAATACATGGCTTATAGAATAGCGGCAATTCTGACAACTTTGAGTGACGTTCAAGGTCATTCTACTACTACCAGCCTTTCCAAGTGTGATTATTCGTTCAGTCGTGCAGCATTTGACAAGTGCTCAACTGCATCGCGCGGTCTCTTTTCGATAGCTGAGCTTCTTGTCGTATTTGGTATTGTGCTTCGATGTGCAAAATTTCAATGTTCGGAGATATAACGTTGAATTCAAGATACTGACCGTCCTCCATGTCGGAATTCACCGGATGTATTCATTTGTCAATCAAGGTGTTGCCCTAACGAAACTGAACACTACTGGCCCGCCGTCGCTTGCTGTCCCTCGGTGAGTTAAGTTGCATATCGGAGTGTTACAGACGACGAGAGACGACGACGACTGATGGCGAGGACAGACGACGACAAACGCCAGAAACGAAAAAATAAGGAAAAAAATAAAAACAAAAACCCAGTAGCTTAGAAGAAACGGTCCAGGCAATAGTCCGTGGAAGCAGTCCGAGAGGAAGAAGTGAAACTACGGGGGTAGGATTTGTCGTAAAACTACGTTACTGTGTCACGCAGTAGGGTTTGGTGGGATCAACGTCTCACTTGTGTGCATGTTGATGGCTGCGAAGTCCCAAATCGAATACGCAGACTTTCCCACGCGTAGGACAGCAAACGCCGTGGGATGGTGAGGGTGGATGGTGTTGGCGATCAAATCTTTTCTCTCGAGAAAGCGGTCGTGTCGCGATACACGGAGTCTCGACTTGACTCGTGACGTCTTGACAGAGTTGTCTCCATCTCGACCCTTAAGCCCGGTCCACACCAGCAACCATGTCAAAGCAACATTGTCGAATGCTACAATGTTGAATGTTGCTTCGACAATGTTGCCCAAAACGGCAACCTTGTCGAAGGAACGGGCAACAAAAGTACCTGTTGCTTCGACATTGTTGCTAGTGTGGACCAGACTTTACAGCACTGTCGTGTTGCACCATGAGATACGCAAACGGCAATCATGTCCACAGTTTAAATGTTCTTCGCTGTAATCCACGGTATAGATCCAGTGCTGGATTTGATACATTTTTCTCGGGGTCGAAAGTAGGGGGTCCAAGAGACGGAAGTCCCCCAGTGTAGTCCATGGGCAAAGCCCCAGTAAGGGGCCTGGGGACAAAGTCCCTCAGAAGCTGAAGCATTTTGTCATGTGCACAGCATTACTTGGTTCATAATTGGCAGTTATATGGCTGAAATAAATCATCATCATCAAGGCTTTATTATTCACTTGATCAAAACGTAACTGAGTACAAAAAAATCATATAAAATGCTACATTTTTTTACAGAATTTGATGCCATAAAGGTACGCCCTGCAGATATATAAGTTAATAAGTAAATAAGTAAGTACGTAAAATTATATAGCGCGGTTATCGTCAAGAACCTCTAACGCGCCGAATGCACTACTATGAGCGAACAGGTACGTTTTAAGCAAACGTCTGAAACAGTCTGCACAGATCCCGGATGAAATTCTGGAGAGAGTTCCAGAGTCCAGACCCTGGGGCCGGCAACTGAAAAGGCCAGACGGCCGTAAGCAGATAAATTAATCACTGCAAAGCTAGTCTTATGCCATGCCCAGAGGCATACCTAGCACCATGCAGACCCTGCAATGCAGGCAGTTGGTTCCACGAGCTCAGTGCTGGTTTATGCATACAGGGCAAAATTTGAAGCTACAGCACTGCTTATGCCTCTGTCCTGGTGTAAATCTAGCAATTTTTGGATTTGATGCCATACCTAGAAGTTATGAGCAAACGAGCAAATGCAAACACCAGAAAACTGAATCGGTTTAGTTCTAAATCCAGCATTGTTTAGATCTAAGCAATGATGTTACGACCTCACGGTCGTCTGCATACGCAGACAACACACCGGCAGCTGCCGGCTAATCGTTGTTCTTTTAGGTAAACGAGATGATCATACGATCAGTCATAATTGAACAGCCGAGCGACTACATATTTGCAACCAACTTCAGTGTCCTTCCCCAACATCTCCGTCGCCTCATCGAACAGACCTGTCGTAATATTACTGAGCCGCCCTTGTCGCCGTCGACGGCCGTCACTTCAACGCCGATTGACAGAACAACGCACATTGGAGAAAGTACGTTGCTATACCTAAATACATTCTCAGTACATTCTCTGGTGTTCTGAGCCAACAGCGAATAGGCAAATTTCATGTTACTTCACAGTAATAATGTCACCAACCTGATGTACCCGAGTCGACCTAATATTAACTAGGTGTCAAAAATGTCCGTCCTACCGTCCGTATGTCCGTCCGTCCACAAAAAGTTTCTTCGATTTCGATGACATTTGGTATGTAGGTAGCGGTCGACGAGTGATGCATGACGGTATGCAGTATGGCCCGATAAATGATAAAGGTCAAGGTCATGAGCCCTTGAAAATCGGTAATTCGGCCATTTTCAGAGGCTATCTCCTCCCCATTTATAACGGGGGCTGGCAAACGACCACGGATTCTTAAACTAGGGGCAATACCGTATCTATAGCTTATCGGGCCGGATTTTTTATTTTTGTTTTACTTTTTGTGTCACGTGACTTTGAAGTCGGCAGTAAGTAGGAGTCGACCGCCAGTCCCGTACGGGGCTAATTTAATATAGTGCGCTGTGATATGTACAATTAGGCAATCTCTTGGCATTGACTGTTGTGTGATTAAAATTTGCTCTAAGCAGCATATTAAGCAACAATGTAATTGCATCGCACTCAGCTAATTCTCGTGTCATGTGAGAACGCATGTTACAGCATGTCAGGTGGACATAGCATTGGTCATCGACTGTTCCGGCAGCATAAGGGATACGAATCCCCGTGGCGTGGACAACTGGCAGCTAATCCTCAACTTCGTGGAAAACCTCGTGTCTTCCATCAACGTCGGTGAACAAGAGACACATGTCGGCGCCGTCAGTTTCGGTACGAAGTACAAAATCTGTTATGACTTGTTGCAATTAACTACGCTATTCATCGATTCCATCAAAGTAAGTTAATAAACTGGTTTCCCAATTTAGGAAGTCAAATCACACAAACAGACCATAACGGTATGTGAATAGGAATTTCAAGCTAAATGGACGAGAAATTAGTCTATGTTATTATTGTAAAACGGCAAATCGAATCTGCACATTTGGTGATCGGATGTGGATAAGCAACTAGTGTTCGTGGCCTTTTACAAACGCCTGTGATGTTTACAGAAAATCTGCACGTTACAGCATGAATCATAAATGCTTTAAATCTTCCACCAAAATCCATCCTATTAACACTAATTCACAAAACATTGTCAGCTTCTGGGGACTTCGTCTTCCAGACCCCCTACCTGGACTCTGCCCTTGAACCCCGTACGGGAGATTTCCAGCTGGCCTCTGTCCGTGTGTCAGTCTGCTTGCACTCCCACGCTCGCATTTCTTGATGGATTTTCACCGAAATTGGCACAGACGTAAAAAAACTCTTCACATCGCAAAGTCATAAATACACTACTATATGGGTGTTATAGTAATCGATATGTGAAACAAAGAATCCTGCGTCTTTGGCTGCCATAATTCAATAACTGTTGTGCTAAATTGTCTGCAGGTAACGAGGCTTACTTGCAGTTTTACCTGAATCAATTTACCAACATCCAGTCGCTCAGGAACGCCGTCCGACGTATCGGATATCGTGGCGGTAACACAAATACGACTGGCGGACTGCGACTGACGAGGACGGAAATATTCAACACTGCCAACGGAGACCGTTCAGACGTGCCAGATGTCCTTGTTCTTATCACCGACGGTAATCCAACTCGTGAAGTCGACATGCTGGACGATGAAGTCCGGCGTATCAAGAGACTCGGTGTCAGGATTGTCGGCGTGGGCGTCACCAACAGGGTGAGTGAGTTCGTATATGAGTTCGTTACGAGCGAATAATAAAGTGCACGATTGTATGGCGCATAGTAATCCTCAGATGCGCGAGTCTATACAAACGTTTGTTGGGCTTTGGCAGCCTTTAACAAAGGATGAATTACGTAAACATACAACATTGTACAACACGTGGATAATACAATAGAATGGTACTGAAGTTACTGCCAATGATTTAGTCCGATTAGTTCGAGCATAGATTGTTGAATATTGTCTAGCACAACGCAGTCGAGCCGTACGTTGAACATCACGCTTGGCTGACAGGAGATACCAGAGGACATTCGAGTTGTCTCCGATGATCCTCTTGAAAAATGTTCTGCTAAGGTCCAGTCAACGTTCAGCTAGTGTCGGAATGTTATGTGCGCGACGTACTTCGTCATATGGTTGTTTAGTCTGTTCTTTGGTTAGATTCAAGTGCCAGCACGGAGACGCATATTCACGAATGGGTCGCGCAACTGATTGATAATAGAACATCAGGTCATCCTGTGAAACGCATGCTTTTCTTAACTGTTTCATGAACCACAGTCTCTTTCCGGCTTTTGACGTAATGACGGCGACGTGATCGTCCCACTTCAGATCAGAATTGACCATTACGCCAAGAATCTTGTACACTGGCACTCGCTCAACAATCGTTGATTTAGTCCATATACAATGAGAGGGTTTTTATAACGATTAGTTCGCGCATAGATCGTTGAATATTGTCTAGCACAACGCAGTCGAGCCAGACTCAGTACACCGAGTACAGCTGCAGCTTGGCGACCGATTGTTATTGTTGTTGTTGTTGTCCAGGTTAACGATACGGTCATAAAATCTATCGTAACTGACAGCCAGACCGACTACATATTCGTCACCGACTTCGAAGTCCTTGCCAGACATCTCGACAACCTCATCAGACAGGCTTGTCGTGTTCGTTCTCGTTTGGCCTGAATTCCGACGACTTGAATCCTATTGTCGTCGACCGTCAACATTCAGCCGCCCGTGGTCAAATGCTTTCATACTGCTATGTATGCGGAGTTGTTGTTTTCATTATGAATATAGTTGTTTGTTAAGTAGGCCTATTTCTGACAGCTTATAAAAATGAGTATCTTGATTTTACAAAATGTTCAGATATCAGTTGAAAGAAAATGGATTGTAGAATGAAGTAATTAATCAAAATTACGTTACGCTTAATACTGCTATGCAGTGTCGGTTGACATTTGCTATCGCTGCTTCCCAAACAACGACATGATGAAATACTGAATTCTCCCCGAAGCCACGGACATAACTATACATTAACCTGTTCAAAAAATGGTTTTCTTAATAGATGTCTTTTGTCTTACATTTGAGTCTTATCGTGTTTATGCATCATTTGTTTTCCATATTTACTTCTTAATTGCTCGATTTGGTAGGCGTTTACTATGTATAATGCATACATTTGACATGCAGCTAATAAAAGGCAACTTACTTACTTAATAACTTAACTATGCATTTGATGCTGTATTGTGTTACTTTGCATTTTGTCAGCTTACTTTGTGCAATAGCATTTGTGTCAATGCTTGATAGAACTTTTAAAGCTCATTATGTATACCATCCCTCTTTCTGCTAATACACGTTTAACTCTTTACATTTTCACTGTGCATATTACACTGTTATTTGTCATCGTAGACTTTTCCGTCATTATTTTACAAATACAATTGTATTACCGCGCGACGCTACGCTAGCGCGGTATATGCTGTCGTCGTCTGTCTGTCCGTTTGTCTGTCCGTCAGTCGGTCTGTCACAAGCCGGTATTATACCAAAACGGCTAAACTTAGGATCACGCAAAGAACGCCACACGATAGCCCAGGGACTCCAGTTTTCTGGTTCCGAAAATCTCGGTGAAATTATAACGTCGTCACCCCAACCGGGTGCGCCAAATAGAGGTGGGTAGATTCATGTCGACGATTTTCGACCAATATCTCGATATATCTCAAAAACGGCGCAAGATACGGGCATAGTTACTATGGAACGCTAATAGGAACTCGTATGCGCTCTATCAAATGATGTTTTTCATTGACTTTGAATCACCCATAACTACCCTAAACCACCTTATTTTTTATATTTTGTATTGCATGTCATATATACGTGGTGGGTGGAGATAGAGATTTCAAATTTGGCAGATAGGCTGACCGTATAGCAAGTGCAAGCCCACTGATGGCAAACCATCCCTGAAAGGGGCGTGGTCAGGTCACGTGAACCATATAAATTTTGGTGCGCACCGACCATATTTCTGGAACGGCTGATCGTCTCAGGCGCTGTCAACTTACTTCGCCAGTTAATGTCATAAACTTGTGATTGTCGTCGGACAACTGTTGATCACACCCACCGTCGAGATCTGTATTCAGGTGCGCACCGACCATAGCTTGGTCGAGTAAAAGAAATGGTATGATTACCATATGACGCGATACGGAATATTTACCATGCGCTGAGCCTCTGCGTCGCGCGGGTTTGTCAGCGGCAGCGGAGACTCTTGTTTATTTTGTTTACTGTATTATTGGTAATTACAAACATTTATTGTGCATGTTTACTATTGAATCGCGCAAAGGATACCCTCCTGTGGGGCGCTTATATTTCCAAATTTGTAATAAAAATATGTTTTAGGGTCTTACACGCCACCCCTGCACCTACGGGGGTGAAATTGGGCGTGGAGTTGACCTACAGCTTTAATGATGCAGTGGCTTACGTAAGTAAGTAAGTAAGTAAGTAAGGTAAACAATGTATGGCAGTTAGTATCAACTTAGCTACGGGAAACTCACATGTCATATGGGATCACAGTGTTACCTGCCACCCGGCAGAGATGTGAATCCCACCTTTACCCCCAGCCGAAGCAGGTACTGTATAAGTAAGTAAGTAATGAAATTTGATTAAGCGCCATAATCATTCAGTAGAATGAATCAGAGGCTCCCTTAATTCGTGAGATCGCTCCACAGTAACCTTACTAGCGGTAACTCCAGCAGAGTTTAGAGTATCGTGACGCAGTGTTAAAATATCTCATTTTATTTTGTCTACCGACAACGTTTTCTTTTCGGGCATAATATTGCTGGTGCCCTTCTGTTTAGTAGACAGCTTTTGGTCTACTTCGTAATCCGGTGCGTAGTGCAATTGTGTTCAAAAACTTTTTATTATCTGCCCCATAGCTATAGCATATAGCATGGGACAGATAATAAAATCGTGTTGCGTCTGTCCGTGCGTGCGTGTGTGTGTGTGCGTGTGTGTGTGTGTGTGTCTGTCCGTCTGTGGACACTCTAACGGTCACATTACTTCGTCGATTTTCACCAAATTGGACACAGACGTGTAAACCCCCAAAAGTAAGAACGAGTTCGTTGAGGGTCAATAT
>Ga0209363_1001662_pt1 | contig 10924 bp, 9 predicted proteins | sample WorMetexBAHAMAS3_FD_187385 | JGI IMG/M metagenome (GOLD analysis project Ga0209363, IMG submission 187385) | Marine gutless worms symbiont microbial communities from Max Planck institute for Marine Microbiology, Germany - Inanidrilus exumae... | ecosystem: Host-associated > Annelida > Digestive... | reverse complement strand
CGGGGCCCCAACTGGTGTCACTCGATACAAGATGGCGACGACAACGTGATCTTCAGCATCGAACCTTCTTTAAGAGTAAAAACGTAAACTAACGTAACTAAACAGGCTCTTCCTCATACACAAAATTAAAATCAACTTTTTGATCCAAATTTTATTGTTAAAACCTCATTATAACTTATAAAAACTTAAGATAAAAACGAGAAAATAAAATCAACGTTTAACGCCAAGAATAGTTGCGAATCTTTACCATTTTTGTGCATGTTGCCTATGGTCGTAGCTCGGTCCTCCTCCTGAGTCTTCCAAGGGGAAGGGGTAATTTTGGGGGTTTTCTTCCCCATTGACAATGCATTATACGGGTCGTATAGCGGTATGCATTTCGCTACGAAGGACGCTTTCGCTTGAATTTACTTATTTACCGTTAAGTCGGACAGAATGCAATTTCCTATTAATAAAGGGCATAATTGTGACTAACTATTTCGAAATTACTCGCAAGCTAAACTAAACGAGGAACGGAGAAATTTGACAATTAATGGGAAGAACTATGGAAACGCACGACGCCTTTGTCATTGTATGGTAACGGTGTAGGCCTACGTTGCCGAAGAAACAAATATACATATTGACGGGTGTAGGGAAGCGAAGTTAATTTTGATGTAAACGAGTTTGATGTAAACGATTACCTCGCTTCTACTGTGAGCTTATGTTATCGTTGTCACAATGGCAGTCAGTTTCACGCTTATGGCCATTTTGTTGACATTAAGATGTTGCTCACTGAAGCACTCATAACGTGCCTCAACAGCAAACATGTTTACATTAAGCCTATCCTTATTTCGCGGCCCACATAAAGGCATCAAAGCTGATAAGCCGCTTTTGCGGTAAGGATTAATTATGGCTTAATGGAACATCATAGGCGTCGCTATAACGGTGATGGGCGTATTAACGAAGCTATACTTGGCTATACGTCAAGCCAGGTTAGTACTGGGATGGTTGACCGTCGTTAGGTGAACACAACATCTCGTTATTTAACCATTAACCTATGGCAACTCAGCCTCCTATCCTCAGCGGGACGGGAAATAAGTGCCGGCCAGTGCGGTGATGTTCTGCGGTTGGGGAAGATTAAGGGTAAAGAAAGGGCAAAGACTTATTCCATTCGTGTATAAACGTCGGCTCTTAGTGACAGCTTTCTAGTTCAGCTCGTAAACTGTAAGGAGTTAAGTCCTTTCCATGTCAGGGCGGTGATGATCTCCTTTTCTGAAATCCTCAGTAACACGTCCTCAGTGTACGCTGTTAGAGACCACAGATAAGGAGCTGATCGCGTGGTGAGCCTGTTTCCATCCCAGCTTTTGCTGGTACTCAATGCGCCTACACACGGAAGGACGGCCAGGTTGGGTTACAAACGCCGGTGGCTGGTTACATACGAGGATAGTTTACCTGTCCTCGGATGGTTACCCGACCTAGTACTAAACTGGGCCCGCAGTGGAGTCACTACGTTTAATCAAAACCAATGCGTACCACAACAAAACCAAACCGATGTTACAAATCCAAAAATGTTCCAGGCTAGCTAACGCACGCCATATTATATTTTATCCCACTTTTAGAAAACTCATGCGTTGCTCTTATAAATTCATCTACTGTAAAATAGAACAAGAAAACACATACACGATATGATAATGCATACAACAGACAGTACATAAGAAAAGAGCTCAATTTTTTGGGAAAACAACGAAACCGTACTGTATGGGCTGGATGAACGTAACTTCAGAAGAATGAAAAGAAAACAACAAACAACCAGGGGCGGTTATAGACCCAAAATTCTGGGGGGACAATAACAATAACAAAGCGCTACAATCAATAGCTACGGTTCTATCTGGCTATCCTTATTTGTCATTGACTTGCATTGCTTGGGTTAGTAGCCAGGAAAAACTGGGGGCCTGCACAAGAACTGGGGGTCTGGCCCCCTGGCCCGGGCCTAGAACCGCCCCTGCAAACAACACACTACTGTATGCAATGCAAGAAGCTCAGCTATCGCAGAGGGACCGCGCGACGCGCGTTGTCACTTGAAATCTCAACGGCTGCACGGCTGCATGAAAAATCCCACTTAAAGGGCTGGCAGTAGGTGAGTGACCTTGAAGATAACTCAAGGTCGTCTAAATTACTGCTATTCGGTAGATGATGTATCACTTCCTATTAGTGGTCTGTGGTAATAGTGTCTCTATCACGCACCATTTCCGATAAATTACCACATTTATAGTACACGTGACTTTATATGACCTTGAAAAGTTTCAGTTTCTGAAAAGAGCACCACTGGATTGAGCGCATACAAGTTTTTATCAACCTTCCATAGTAACTATGTCTTTGTCTTACACAGTTTTGGAGATATTGGTCGAAAATCGCAGATTTTAACTTAACCCACTTGTATTTGGCGCCCATGGCCTATCAAATGGCGTTGTTTGCGTAATCCTGTGTTTAGCCGTTGTGGTAGAACTCCAACTTGTGAGAAACGGAGAGACAGATAGACAGACACACGAAATGGGCAGCATACGCCGCGGTAGCATAGCGTCGCGCGGTAAACAATGCGATAAAATTCGAGCGATGCCAAACTACAGGCAGTTAGCCATATTACTGGGGACCAACCTAATTTACGATTTTATAACCGTGACTTTTTCAGTGAAATTGGCCTTGAGAAACTGCGCATGGTACTCATTTTTATCGTTTTTATTTTGTATATTGTTTTAATACTTAGAATTTCGATCAGCTTTGGTTATTGCGTGTAAACCGCTGGTCAGTGTTATTATTGTAAGTGATCGTTTTACTATGAACTATGAACTAAGTAAGTAAGTTTGTTTCTTTGTTGCCTTTTATTACTGGCCCGCCTAATGGGCCAGTATTGTATTGCACGCTGTCGTCTGTCGTCGTCGTCTGTCGGCGTCGTCTGTCGTTTTCTGTAACGCTGCCGTGTGCGGGCCGGCATGGCCACCGGGCGTGTGGGCGGTCGGGCGGCCGACACTGCATTGCAGGCCAGTACGGTTATGTCCCGTTAGGGCGACACCTTTTTAAATAGATGTCAATCACACGCATAAAATAAACAGATAAACATGACGGGAACTTGACTATGACTTCAGACTTTGTATATTCGTTGGTTAACTGATGAAAAAATGCTATGTGTATTAATAGAAAGCATTTATTAGTTAATGGTCATGTAACGCGTTGAAGTAAGGGACGGTAGGGCCCGTGAAAATTCCGTGAATTTTTCAAACTCTCTCCTCGAATTTTCCGCGCGATATTTGGAACATTTTCACAAATCCATCGTGAAATAGTACATTTTCAATGCGTGAATTAGGATGGTACGTATACGCATTACACCTGTTGCCGACTGCCGTTTACGACGTCACAAAAAGGTTTCAGTGTCAGGTGGTGTGTTAGCGCGGTCACCCGGCGGTCCACCTACAAGCTCATAGACACACCTAGTCACACCTGGTCACGTTATTCAAACCTGCGATAGCTACCTGATCATATCCGGTTATTCATAACTCGTGACGTGCACTACATCATTCTGGCCATACGCGGTCTTAACACGTCTTAGGTCGTGTCTTATCTGCATTGCCTGATTCACACCTGGTCACACCTGGTCACGTGACTTACTTACACCTGGTAATGGGTACACCGACTAGCTCATAGACGTCCTTAGCTGGGTCGCGGTTGCTCGTACGCCGAGATGACGGATGCCTCCCATCTGCGTCCGGCTCAGTCTGACCACAGAACGTGACGGAGAACTGCGAGCGGAACTGATGACTCATGCAGCAGTAGATGACAAAGTTAAGCGGATAACTGAACGCGATAAACATGTTAACGAACAGAGTCGCTATCTCGCGCGACTCAGCGTCAATCAGATTCACACCTTCGAACGTGTTCTGAATGACGAGCGTTGCAATGCTTTTAACAGTCGAAATAATCGCTTCGTTTCCGTTTTTTTCCAGCTATAAACACACATCGTCTGGCAACCGAGAGCAGTCGTATGTCCAATTCGAACGTGTTCTGTACGATCGATCTAAAATAGCTCCAATCGTCGTTTGCGTCAGACAATTTTTTCACGTCCTGTCCAAGTGAGATAAATAATCTCACGTAGAAATTTATACGTCGGTCGAAACAAGGTATTTGCGAACGTGTTCTGGACGATGCAGGACTTTTACAGGTATATTCAGCATGCAGGAACATTCTCTGTACCTTTCGGCGGACATGTCCGGTATTTGTACCGGATATTTTCTCGAGGAGGAGATCACTCGACCAATCTCTTGATCTTGTCAGCTTCGAATGTGTTCTGGACGATGAGGACGATGAACAGAACCGCAAGAGGAAACTCGACCACGAGGAAGACGGCCACAACGGTCAGCAACATCAGAGTGGTCCAGTTGGTCTCCGCCAGACGGCGTGACTCGCTGCGTCGCTTCTGTGTCAGCAGCTGGTGTCGGCGTTTGTCCGCGAGCCGTATCGCCCTCACCAGCAGCGCGGTCAGCGCGACCAGCGTGCAGCACGGCACCAGGTGGATGAAGAAGTCGACACAGGTAAATTACCTGGATTAGATAGGGAGAAGGTAACCAGATGGGTGAAAACGATACCAAGCGGAGGAAAAGTGAACAAGGTGCGTGAAGTAGACGAAGAGTACAGAGTACACAAAGACTAAATATGAGGAAAAGAGTTTAAATTCGAGTGTGGACTTAAGTGAAACACGAGGAGTACTGTATACACGCTACCAGGTGGATGAAGAAGTCGACACAGGTAAATTACCTAATTTGATTAGGGAGAAGGTGAACCAGGTGGATGAAAAGAGTATCAAGCGGAGAACAGAAAACAACGAAAGTGAAGTAACGAGTACATACGAAGAATATGACGAAGAATATGTCTTACATTCGAGGGTGGACTCGAGGAGTATACACGCTACCAGGTGGATGAAGGAGTCGTCTAAGATATTGGGCAGGTAAACCAGGTAGTGCCAAGTGGAGAAAATAACAGATAAAGATGAATCGAGTAGATGAAGACTATAACGAAAACACAAAAACCTAAATATGGCGTACAAACATTGCAATCGAAAGTAAACTTAAGTGATACCAGGCACCAGGTGGATGAAGACAACGCGAAACCAGTAATAGATATTGAAGTAGACGTCGGCGTAGTCCTTGATGAACGATCGCAGTTCAGGTCGACAGCCTACCATCGTCTACAGAGCAAACCGTACAAGACGCTCAGCTATCGCCGAGATACCCGCGCGACGCTTGTTGAAATGTTGTCCTACTGTTGTACAAATAACGCACACAGATCCCCGGGTCAAGTAGCGTTCTCACCGCGACCGTAACGCGTACGCGCGCGTTACGTATACGTAACGTACACGTTACGGCCGTCGACGGCGATCGACCGCGATCGAACGTGTGCGAACGCGGGGGACGGTCTCACGGCCGTAGAACGCCTTCAATGCTAGATTTTGTGAGACCGCCCCCGCGTTCGCACACGTTAGTGCTGCCTGAGGAGCTACTTCAGCCCGAGGAGCACTTTCAGCAACTGCCACGTTTTATTCGGCTACCTGTACCTGCAAAGTTTTGTACACGCATCGTTGCAGTAAGCTCAACTATTGCGCAGCGAGCATGCGATGCCCCGCGTCACATACATGTAACGCTGAAGTGAGCCGTGCGTGTCATCAGCAGACTTCCACACAACTAACCTTGTTGATTTCAGCTGGACCGTAACTGTGATCAACTAACTTCGACTACCACAAACGTTGTTGATGACACCGCATACTTCTCCGCCAACGCACCGCTGTGGACGCGGACCACCGTGGCGGATGTACACAAATTTTCGGTGGCAATGGCGTAAGGCGTCCGATACGCGGAGACTTATCGACCGGTCGAAAAACGCAGTTTGTACCTACCCCATTTGGCGCTGCATTAGGGTGATGTCATCGGAATTTCGTAGAGATACACTGTATTTCGCTTCATAAAAGTGGAGCCCCTGGGCTGTCCCTCACCGTTGTCTTTGAGATTCTACGTTTAGCCGTTTTGATACAGTACCGGATTGTTACGGACAGACGGACACGCGATGACAGTAAATACTGCGCTAGCATAGCGTCGCGCGGTAAACCCGGTCCATGCTTCGTTGTACCAAGTGTAACAACCACCCAAGGGTCACTGTACCAACCAGCAATGGTTCAATGTCCTCGTGAAACCAGGTCACTTCAAGTCCTATCTGTGCATGGAACCGGAAATGTTCCGTGAGATGCATACGGCGCCCACGGGTACGGCGCCCTTAGCACCCGTACGGAGACCGTATCGTCATCGTACGGTCTCCGTACGGGTGCCGTTCGGTTGTTCTCGAGAAATTTCTCACAGGCGCCGTACGGTGTCCTGAGATATGTGACCACGTAGGCTACGGTCACCGCGGAATCGTACGATGTCTAAAAAACAAAAATCGCACGATTTCGCCGCTGGCGAAATTATCTTACGGCACCCATAGCATATGTGACTGGGGTATTACAAGGCTTACACTGCTTAACATTATGTAATTATACTCAGTGCTGTGCAATTGTGGATTAGTACAAAACATGTCTACTCCCGAAAAAATAGGGGGACATGCCTCCAGTCCACTCACGGATCTACGACCACGGATAAAGCTGACATCACTCAGTCGCAGGAACGTGACACTAGGTATCGTCGAATGCACGAAGGACATAGCTTGTGCGTCAGTAAATAAGTGAACAGTTGTGTCACCTGTCGAGTACTCCGGTGGGAAACGCTCTCTTAGAGGCTATTATAAGCGATGTGACGGCGAAGCTTATTCTTGCCAAGTCTCTCCAGTAATTTGTAAATTGTGTTGAGGTTGGTTAGTTGGCCAGTTCGTCGCTCTCTAAACTGTTTTTGTGGAATCGGAGTAATATGTCCAACCTTACAAATGACAGAAAATATCAGTAACGGACAGGTTGGCTAAATTCGTTAGTTAGATGTATCCACTCCACTACTGCTGCCATTGCTAACAATATTGCACTTGTATTCATTTGCGTTCTTCGCTGAAACAGTGTGCGAATGTCATATTGAAATAAAAGGCTACTTACTTACTTACTTACTTACTTACTTACGCGAACTACGGATAAACGGCAGGATTATTCATTTGGGAGAAATAGAAAAGGAGACATTACATCGGGCACGGACAGATAAGTGTCAGCAACATTTCGTCGCTTGTAGATTTGTGGCTATAGATAATTAAAGAAGTTTTATTGTGACAGAGACCTAATGGTATAGGATTGTCGTCCAAGTCATTTAGGCCTATACAACCTTGTAAATTCGATCGTCGGTCACTTCCGGCTTCTTAGGTCTACTTGACATTGTTCGTTTCTGCCGGGGTACTACAGAATTGAAGGTTTAGTAATTGATTCGCAAATAAATCGAGGTTTCTTTTATTAAGCGTTACTAATTCATTTTCATTAGTGGACAAATGCAGCAGATATAATGTATAATATAAAGACTGTACGGCGATTTTTATCGTATTATATTGCTGCGTAATGCATACCCAAGTCATGTCATCGTTTATCATTGTTAGAGTCATTGCCGTCATCGTTTCGTTGTTAGGCCTATGGTCACAAGCAAGTCTACAATTTGTAACAAAAAAGCTTAAGTCGTTATTACCGACCATTTTAGTGGTCCAGCTGGAGCATTCAGTCGAGTGTGTGTGTGTCTCTTTGTGTCCGGACAATAACTTTTGAAAGCAGTGACCTTGGACCTAAATATTTGGTATGCTGGTTCATCAAGTTCGTGTCAAGGTCACAGGTCAAAATTTTCGGTCACAGAATGAAAAATGTTCCTTTTCGGCTATGAATGCAGTCGATTTATTAAACGAAAAGTGAAAGTGAATTTAACAGGGAGAGTCAGGGGGCCCAGCCGCAACTGAGCGTTAATTATATAACGAGCTGATGTGTTTTCACTTCTGCTGTCAGTAACGGGGGCGTCCGAGACACAGGAGTGTGAACTATGGAGAGACCCGAACGAGCTGTCACGGGGCCCGTGTTAGCTCTCGGCGGCCCTAAATGCATAGGTCTGGCCATAAAATATACTTAATATTACGTACATTTGGCCACATACTAGGCACAGTCGGCGGTATATATCCACAGACTCAGTGGCTTATAACATGGAGATGAAAACTCTGCCTATATTCCACCAAACAGCAAGGGAGAAAGTTTATCACCCACAGCGCCCAAACGCCGACGGCAGTCGGGGATTAGGGCTGTCACCGGCGTTTGTCTGTCTGTCTGTCTACTACTTACTTACTTACTTACTTAACTATTTACTTACTTACTTACTTACTTACTTACTTACTTACTTACTTACTTACTGTCATTTTGTTTATCCGCACGATATCCGAAAAAGCGCGGCAGCCAAACTCAACAAAGAACTGTTCCACTATGAGTCCTGGAAACCCGTTTATGTTGGAGTCAAAAGGTCAAAGGTCAAGGTCACGAAGCACAAAAACAGTGTTGGTGTGGGTTTTTGCACCGTTTTAAATACTGGCTTTTTAAGTTATTCTAGTTGTCGAGTACGACGATGCGACTGACCTGATTAGGACTCGTTTTGCTGGCAACCACGACGGCTGTGAACGTGCTCTCGACGAAACGACAGACTTGCGAGCAGGTCGCGACGACGAGGATGACTACGATCAGTCGTACCACTGATCGAATCGTACATAGTTTTCTCACGGATATCGGACGACAGACGTAGTTGTAGCGCTGAGTCGCGAGACCCAACGTCAGCCATACCGAGATTGTATGAAAAACAGTCGGCAGGTGCTCGGTCAGACAGAAGTAGACGAAGCACCAGGAATGCGGCAGCCAGTCGCGGTACGCACCCAGCCAGAACAGATAGACGGACACCGGCAGTGACCACACTCCCGTCAGCGCGTCACTCGTTGCTATGGCAACCAGAAGGATATTGGTCGGAGAGCGCATATTTGGCGCCAGCAGGACGGCGCAGATGATGATGTTGGTGATTAGCGTGATGAGGATAAACAGGATGAATAGTTCACCATCCTCGGGTTACCGTTAGGATTAGCAATAGGGTTAGGGTCAGGGTTAAGGTTAGGATAGGATTAGGGTGGTGAAATATTCCTGTAGACGCCACTAATCCTGCATCTGAGTCAGTGATGAGGATAAACAGCGGTGAGATGAAACCGCTGATCGGTACCAGGAACCGATTATATCGAAGCAGGTATACTTCAGCCGTCGATGTGGCGTTTACTGACGTCATCGCCGGTTTGGTCACGTGACGCGGATAACTTTCTCAGCGGGAACAGGTTCTGCTGTCAGCCGGACGAGTGCCAGAAAGTTTCTTTCCGGATCATTAGTCAATATTGCCACTTGAATGCTGTCAATCTGTCAAACAGTGACCACACGTTCTCGTGACGTTCATGACTCGGCGTTGTCATTGACGTCAGTAGATATTAATCGCGATATCAACATAACGCAGTGTTACTAATGACTGACGGTTCGCCTTATTCTTTCTCACGATGATGACCAGCCATATTATCGAAACCTTACAACAGGTCTACAACTACACGTTCGCTGTGCTCCACTGTGCGACTTCGTTCTTCTGGGCGCGCGAACTCGTGACAGCCATGATTAGTCGGAAACCCATGAAAACCCATGAAACTAACTAGTTTGATATTAGTATTCTATCAGTCGCTAATTATTACACCCTCAATTCTATGTTTTTCATCAGCCACGTTTCAGCATTTCAGCCAATCAGCAGAGTGCTGATGTGTGCTGTTGTGATTATTGATTCAGCTATTTAGATCGCCCGTTCTGCGAACGCGATCTTATGTTTTGCGCATGTTTCTTTTTTCATCTGTCAACTCACTTTCTCCTACGTCCGTCAACCGACATTCTAGAAACTTTTTCACATAACGTGGCTTCAGCCCCAAGAGAAGCGCTGCTCTGCCGATTTCCTGAAAGTGCCCGTAACAAAAATAAAGGGCGAAAACCCCCAAATTTCGCCCAAAAGCGTCATCACTCGTGATGTGGAAGAAAAATAGAAAATCGAAAACAGTAGTGATAATCAGTGATTATTAGCCTATACTTTTACCAAATTTGTCGGGTCGGTTAAATAATGGCGGAGATCGACGTGCTAGATTATACGGGAAGTGGGAAAATTTAGCGATCTCTGACGTAGCAGCAGCAACAACGGCAATTTCGTATTTTGTAGACGTCCACGGCCCACGATGACTGTAACAAAACACTGCGTATGTCCTATCAAACAGCGCGATTTCTGACGACCTTGGGGCGTGACTTTCAAGGTTATGCAGCGATTGCAGGACTTTCCAAATGCGATTTTTTCGTAAAGTTGTGCAGCAGTGGAAAAAAATTCAACCGATACAGCGCGTCGCGCGGTTTCTGCGATAGCTGAAACCTCTTGCGTGACTTTGCGATTGGATTCCAAACGCGTAGCACGGCGGTTGCGCGGGTTGAATAGTCCAAAGGAACGCAGCATAAACCAGTATGATGTGACTATAAAGAATTATTACGCTCGACGCAAAGTGTAATACCGAAGAATAGCTAAGAATGCCATTTCACAATGAAAACATAGTGATTTACTTATTTAACAGAAAATACATACACTATGCTGACGTCACCATAGAATATCTAGTCGGTCACGTGGATATATTTTTCCGTTTCTGCTCAGTGGGCGTGGTCACGTGACTGCTCTCGACCAATCAGGGCGACTATCGATGAACCAACCCAATCTCAATCAGTGCTTTTTGTACCACTTGGAGAAAGGGTTGACGGAGAATTTGGGGTATTCCATATCACAGTCTGCACGGTAGTGCAGGACTGTTGTAAGGGTCGTTCCAATAAGTATAGGAAATGGCACTTTTGGGGGTCCTGCCGCCCAGAAACCCC
>Ga0209363_1001661_pt1 | contig 10925 bp, 7 predicted proteins | sample WorMetexBAHAMAS3_FD_187385 | JGI IMG/M metagenome (GOLD analysis project Ga0209363, IMG submission 187385) | Marine gutless worms symbiont microbial communities from Max Planck institute for Marine Microbiology, Germany - Inanidrilus exumae... | ecosystem: Host-associated > Annelida > Digestive... | reverse complement strand
TCATTGAATAATTGCGCAGATTGTATTAATATGGTCATAAACTATCAAAAGTAGATTTTGAAACCGACGTAAGCCTAACAATTGTTTTACGACGACATCGTACACGAATTCGGTGAAATAATGCAAAATAAGCGCCATTAGCAAATTCCGTAAAATAACGCAATATAAGGGCCATTTCGCCGTTCAAGGTCATTCAAGGTCACCGATATTGGTACCAATCGAAAGCTCATATACGACTTCTTATGAAAACGATAGCTAGGCAAGTACTGCAAATTAACTCTTGAATTTATGAATCTGCTAGGAATTTATACCGTGGGCGTCGCGCGGTCCCTCTGCAGACCTTTACTACTAGACATAGTAATCGTAAATTGTCCGTAGTTATGGCTTTGTCAACTACTTTTACGCAATACGACCCTGAAATTACTAAATTTCGGTAAAAATAACGCAAAATAAGGACCACTTCACTGTTCAAGGTCACAGATTTTGGTAGCAATTGAAAGCTCATATTATACGACTTCCTATTAGCGATTAATAGTAACTTACCTCCTATCTTGCACCGTTTCGGCGATACCGCATTCCGAAAGTGAAGAATCGCTATATTTCGCTACCCCTCTTGCGTTTAAACCCCCGACGGAGAGGTTCCCCTTGGACGATATCCGTAAAATTTTCCGTGGATGTCAATGGCTGACCAGGGTACCAAACGGCAAAGAAAAATTGCCGAAAATTTCAACCTGCTGAGTAGGGCGCACCAACGTTACAGACAGACAGACAGACGGAGCGGCGATAGCATATAGCGAACGTCAACGTGAGTTCACGTTCGCTAATAAAATGCTGTACGGAATGTGTAACGTAACTCTTCCTGTTGAATTTGCGTGTAGAAATAATCTTAAACTTGCAAAACATTTCTGTACTACCGATATTAGAAAATACTTTTTACCCGCGCGGCGCTAGCGATGCGCGGGTATTAGCCATCATCGCGTGTCTGTCTGTGTGTGTGCGCGCGCGCTACACGCCGGTATTGTATCAAAACGGTTCAACTATGGCTCGTTGGAAAGCGCGTGGTCGACTTCCTATTAGCACTAATTGGACTTTTTTCGCTAGCTCTTACGGTTGAGGCGCTATGAGCAAATATTGGTCGAAATTGCGCTGTTTGAAAGGGGGTGGGTCACTTTGAGCACAAATTTCAGGGGGAAGGGGTCGTCGACCAACGAATTTTGGCGTCAGAAAACTAGATTCCCTGGGCTATCACGTGGTGTTGTTTGCCTGTTCCTACGTTTAACTGTTTTGATACAATACCGGCGTGTGACACACACACACACACACACACACACAGACAGACAGACAGACACACGGACACGCGATGATGGTTATTACCCTATTATCCGTGCGGGTAAAAACAGTACCCGGTTACGTGCTACAAATCACTAGGCCTAACGGTGACGATCAATTGATGATGATGCGCGCTGTCAATGTACAACACAGCCTAGTCAACATAACCATCATTCATTCATTAATCGGCAAATGTACAACGAATACAAGTCTTCATTCATAATTGGAACACACGTTATACAAGTCCGAGAAGACTCAGTAAAATATACGGCCTATCAGTGAAGCTGAAAATCAACGCATCACAAGCGGAAACTACTCAACAACCAAACTCACTGAAATCAACTGAAACTCATTCACAAGGATCACTTGTTAACGTAATCTCTACATAACAAAACCGCAAATCTTCGTAATCAGAGCATCGTGAAAACGTTATTTCAGAGACGATAAGAAATTAGCTGTTGCAGAGATCGCGCGACGAACTATGTCAGTTGAAATTTTGTCAAATGCTGCACAGCTCTGCAAAAAATTACGTGGAAGGGCTTGCAGTAGGTGAATGACCTTCAAGGTCATTCAATGTCATCCGAATTATCTCTATTTGATAGGCATATATCACATTTCCTATTAGTCTGAAATTCAGAACTAGTGGGCCGAGCGCCGTATGCGCGAGGTACAAGCGCTAGTATAGAATATACGCCGTGTTTTCTCGATCACTTGTGGCTCGGCGACTGATGTCATCAGTGACTGTCTGAACGCTGACCGTGTGCGGAGGCGTTTTGTCGCGACGTCTTACTTCTTGGTTGCTACAGATGTGTACATTGGTGATTCTTTAGGTTTTTCAGTATGACCACTGTAAATATCTTTTCGTCAGTTAACAAAATTGTACTAACATCACTGGATGAATATTTTTCAAGCACTGTTTCGAATGGCTGAGTTTTGCATGACAGTTCGCTTCACTAAGCTCTGGACTGGCCATTTTTGAGCACAAATATTTCACAAGGTTGTGTAGCTACACACTGAGGGGTGGTGGGATATTTTATTACTGCTTTACTACAAATTTATCGCTAGATCTGATGGTGAAAGAATTTAAAAAATCGATCAGCATTTGGCAAAGTCAGAAGCAAAAGTATAGTGGCATCTTTTTTCTGGACATGGTGTAGTTAAAATTGCAGACACATGTAATTACGTTACAATAGTGACTTTCCATACGCAGTCTGACACAATAATTATAGTTCAGACACTTGACGGCGTGGTCCTAAATCAGTTTCTGACACTGCCGCGACGTCTTTCTATAAATTTCGTAAAAATTAATCTAGCACTTTCTGCTGACAAACAGAGCAAAAGATAAACAGGGGTGAACGGCACTGAATGCATAACGTCATTTCACACAGGTTTTCACAACCAGCCAACAGGCAACAACACCAACAACAACAATGCCGTATATAGATAAGTTGACTACGCTGCAGGCACAATCACAAATAACATCAGTCAATTAAATTTGACAGCAGCACAACCTGATTTCACCTTCATGCCACATAGATTCACTGACAAATCAACAACCAGTTCATTACATACATTTAATAAACTTATTTATAATATCCACATTAAAGTAGACTGGGTATTATTTCTGATAAGCCACAATTAATAAGAGACGTAATGCACTATCATATTCTAGAGTGCAGAGTATCCAGTACTTCTGCTTGAGTACTGAGTTGAGGTGTTCACATAACACTTCATACAAAATACGTCATTTCGGAGACGTTCTTCTCAGCCAATCACTTATCAGCCGAAGACAACAAAAGCAAATAATACCAGAACAAAGAGGCTTTAGTTAAAACTAAAAGCAAAACAAACAAGAAGCTCAGCTATCACAAAGAGACTGTGCGACGTGCTATGTTAGTAAATTCGTGCTATGTTTCACGAGGTATGGGAGTTAAGAAAGGTTTCAAACAGCAAAAGTGACCTTCAAGTTCAGGGTCATTCAAGAGTACTGGCAATGGTGCCATTCGGCAGGCTACATACGATTTTCTATTAGTGCTCCATTGCAACTATGTCTCTATCTTGACCGTTAACAAGATATTATCACTTATTTCCCAAAATTTAAAGAGGACACATGACACATCACACATCCCTTTCGGGGGTAATGTAATTATCATGCGTGCACTAGTGCTCCTGTGTATCAATCAGCAAACGAAACTTGAAGTGCTTAGCTACACCAATTCCAAAGAAACGATTGGGGCAGATTTTAAAAACACGGTTCACATGGCAATCACAAATGCAAGATTGGAAGAAATGTTAACTGGTGCATTGTCCTTATCACTACTCTTAGACATTTTGATAAATCTATCCCAACATCTGAATGCCAGCTTTGAAACTCTAGTAACCAATATGCATTGCATTGTTAATTTGTGGAATGTTGAGTCCAAAATGCTGCCCAAATGACCTCCTTGTCCTCCCTATCACGACGCCACTATGTTGTTGCCAAAATTCATCAACAATTACAGTAAACTGAAAAAGTTGAAAATGGAATTCACTTCAAATGCAAGTAAGACAAAAAACATGCGTCATATCAATTAAAGTCACACTACATAAAAATACAGTTTTGCATTTAACATGTTCAAGGTGTAGCCTATTACAACTGTAACAAATGCTGTACAGCAAAACAGTCATATCCAGTGATAACGAGATACTATCAGTATGGGTTTACAGCAGCAATAACAAAGCAATTAGAAATCCAAGCAGTAAAACAACCACAATGTTGTAGTGTCATGGAATCACAGAAGAACCAGTCAGCCAAAGTGTAATGTTGGGTGGAGCTTGGTAGCAAGTGGTGAGCCCCGCATCAGCTCATGCAATGAGCCACAGCATGTGAATGCCATCAGCGCTAGGTCTAGCTGAGGAACTATTCCACTAGCATTACTTGAAAATGCTAAGAAACAATAAAAAATACAGATAGAGATGTGGTCATCAATAACTCATCATCTAACTACAACAAAACTGCTGATTATGACGATGAAGACTACATGTACAGTAAGATGAACTGTAATCAAAGCAATGACTAATATATTCATCTGACCACATCAAAGCCAACAAATAGCAGCGACACAAACAACACTATGAAAGATGTGACACTTGTACAACGAAGTTGCTGTTAGTCAATATAACATTGAAATAGGACTAAAGTATGACTAGTCAGTCACAGATTATTGGAACAATATGGAAACTGGCTTCACACAGCCAACGTAAAGGTAGCAACATCACTTCTGTCAGCAGTCAGTTTGCAGCTGAAGGGTGAATGAGGCCCAGTGAGTGATTCCAGTGCTTGGCTGCAGGAATTCTGCACTGGCTAATCCACGTTCAACCGATAAATGGCCGTTAGGTCAGTAGGTGTGTGTGTTGGCACCAAATAGCCTACTTTGTGCTGATGGTGCCATTAAGAATCTACTCAATCACTAGTAGGTGTGTGTGAGTACCAAAGTAATAACTCATTGCAAAATAACATAAAATCATCTTCGATCATAAATGAAACAGTGTACCGGTACAACAGTAATTGTACTGTGCAATTGATTTAAGATGAATATAGGAAACACGGATTACTTCAAATACAAACTAACTTCTTTCAGTCTGTCACATATGAGAAAATGTCTCAAGATTGTTGGATATGGTACAGTCCAGCTGCCGTGCATATCAATCACCGTGAGAACACAACAACACACAGAATGCAACGATCATGCTGTTACCGCTCAATACTACAAAGAACACTTCAGAAAGAACAGTGACACTACTTGGTTCAACTACATTCGTTCTTTAACTTGTTTTATATGTTTTATTTTAACCATATGTAAAACTCTGCGCATGTCAGTGTTTAATAAAGAACTACTTACTTACTTTTACTTACTAAAAGACTGATATTCATCAATAGATGTATTTGTTGCTTGTTGTACCAGTATCTACCAAGTAATTTTTACGTACAATTAATCACCCATAGACGTTTGTGAACAGATTTTATGACTTTCTATGCATATAATAGGGCTGCAAATTTTTACCGACCCTGTTAGCCGGGAAGGTAATGCAATCTGTCCGTTTGTGTCCACTCTATCTTTTGAATTGACTGACCTCTGAACTTGAGTTTTTGTGAGTGTGGGTCATGACGACGAGTACAGCTCAACTGCAAATGAAGGTCAAGGTCACAGGTAAAGAGGAAAGGTCAACACAGTCAGTCTGACCTCGATCTTCAATCGAGGGCGGTTTTTCTAGTTCTAACGAAAACCAAACGATATCTGGGCTGCAGTAAACAGTTATCAAGTTACTAAAACACAAACAGGCTTTAACACACATAGAGATTGCAACGCACATTTTATCAAATATCAAAAACCAGGAATTCCAATAACATCATGATTGGTTAACAGCAACAATGTCCTGTACTCCAATGCAAGCCATTCAACTGCAAAACTTTTTACTTACCGCATGTCTAATCTTGCGTCTGAGTGTGACATCAACGAATAAATTGTCGCTTGGTATTAGAATTGTTTTTCCATAAATTGTAATTAACAGATGCAAACATCCTTCTAAGGTCGTCAATTGTGCAGTGCAGTGCAGCGCTGATTTTCGGTTTCAAATTTGGAACAAACTAACCATTCTATAGGCCTAATCTGTATAACTCATAGCATCACTCATTCCTTTCACACTGAAGATTTTTAGTCCATGACAGAACAGAGTACACTGCTGACATTACTGCTGGTAAGACTGGATATCGACCATCTGCGGACATCCACAAATGCCTGTCGTTGGACAGCTGTGGATGTGGACAGTTCGATTATCTTAAGGTTTGTACTGAATCTTGCTACTGGTGCAACTAGTTTGCGTTAAAAGTTTTAGTGCCATTCATTTTTTTGATCGCGATTAATTCCTTTATGCATTAGTTAATGCGTTAATTCAATAGCCCTAATTATAATATTTAGTTAACACAAAGAAGTCATGTCAAAATCATGATTGATAAACTTGTTGCACACAGTTTTGCTTTGCACATCTTACTAAACTTCAACATGTGAATCCAAAAACTGAAAATAGGTTTTGGACTTAACCAAAACCAAAAATTCCATTTTTGACGAGGCCACCAGGTTTGTCGATCTTTAAAACCATATGCCTTCACTTTCAAATGTACACAAATACTCACTCGATTCCGAATACCATTTCACTATGTACGATATATTCTCAAAATGTCAATAATTGGCTGTCGACAAATAGGACACAGTGCACCACGCAGTTTCTGCACGCTGATAGCACACTCGTAACACATGCACATATGTCCACATGGATACAATGCAGCATTTGGTTCAGATTCCATGCACACTGAACATTCACCAGTCTTTGGTGATCGCAGCTTCCGCATTGCTACACTCTTACAAGCAGCAGAGTCTGAAAGCTGACATGACGCAACTCTGGTCCCACTGCCAGCTGAATCACTCGTCTGTAAGTCAACAAGTGGCTGATATCTGTCAGGGATAGGAATGAGGGGTGGGGGAAGACCTGGTAGAAGTTGGTCATCAAACAGCAGGTCTGACACATCTGCAGTTCTCGCTGTAGACGTATCTGCAGCAGATAAATACCTGTAGCTGACTACATCTGTTGCAGCTGTTGTGACAACAGTGGACGATGAATGGCTGTTATCAGAAGACTCACCAACTGCTGCTGACAACTCAGACAGGTGACTGTTAACATCACTGGTTCTGCTTGCAGCATGCAGCACTGTACTAGAAGTTGTCGGTGATGACGCCTGTTCCTCAGCATTTGGACTAAATCGTGACAAAAGAGCTGCATTTCTCTCTACTTCACTGGCAGTTGCCGACGCCATTACTATGCCTACAAGTACCACATCATTTCAACGTAAAACACATTTTAAACTGTTATTACAATGTCCCCTAAATTATGCAGTGCAACAGTAACAATTAACAGTATGGCTTTAAAACTTGTAAAATCTTTGAAAAGTAAAAACATGGATACAGAACAAAAACTATAACGGTCTGCCATCCACCAGCAATAATGTATGTATGCACTAAAATAACACTACATGAATTTTTTAGGCTATGTCAAGTCCCAGCATAAGGATGACAAATCACCATTAAAATGGGCATGATCAGTTTTTTAAAATTTTGTCCCCAATCATATCTTTGTCGATGGTGAAACTAGACATTTCAGATTTCTTGTGCTGATTTACATAGAGGAGTACTAGTTCCCAGAGCCATCCGCTAAGGCGTCAGCAGCTGGCTTGACCTCTTAAGTAAGTAAGTTTAATGTTTAACGGCTGGCTAAGCGGCTTGAGTCACTAACTGTATGACACTCACTACAACTGTTATTGTATGATACTGCCAGTACTCGTAGCGGCTGGCAGCTTACGGTGGAGGCTCCGGGGACTAAGGGAGTCACCCACAATGGCGGTGCCAAAGAAAACACCTCTTTGGCACCGCCGTTGTGGGTGACCTCCTTGAACTTGCCAAGATCTTTGGCATCAGAAAACTAGAGGCCCTATGGCATTGTTTTCGTGATCCTATGTTTAGACGTTTTGGTACAATACCGGCATGTGACAGACAGACAGACACATGACGACAGCATATACCATGCTAGCATAGCATCGTCGGTTACAATCTATGATTTTTGACCAATATCTGGCTATATCTCAGAAAGAGTGTAAAATAGGAACACAGTAACTATGGAATGCTAATAGGAACTCGTACGAGCTGTATTGAATGGCGCTATTTCCAGTCACCTTGAGTGACACACAAATGTCACAAACCACTCCATTTTCGAGATATTGTATCACCTTTCAAATGTTCGTAGTGGGTGGGGACAAAAACTTGCTCATACATGGCAAACCGTCCTTGGGCAGGTCAAGTGAAACATTTAAATTTTGATGAAACCAACCATACCTCTGGAATGGCTAAACCGAGAGTCGCCAAATTTTGTTTACAGGTAGAATATATCAAGTGATAGCTTTGGGATGACAAGCTACCCTCTAATGCGCGTGGTCAGCATGGTCACATGACCCGTTTTTTTTAATTTTGGCCCCCGAAGCATATCTTTTGAATTGGTAAAACTTGGCACTTCAAATGTAGTGTTGTGATTGATACAGAGGACTACTAGTACATGCATGATATACTACCACAGAGAGGATGTGTTCAGAGTCACTTGACCTCTTGAAATTTCCGGAAATAAGTGATAATCGGAAGTGATGCAAGACACAGAAATAGCTGAAATGGAAGACTAATATGAAATAGTATGTGACCTATCGAATGGCACCATTACCAGCCACGTTTAGCGACCTTGAAGGTCACGTTTGTTGTTTGCAAAAAAACCTTTATATCTCACATACCTCGGAAATACAGCGTGTATTATCTACGACATGTTTATACATGAACGAAAAAGCACATGTGGCTTGTAATTTCAACTATCTTTTTAAGGGAAAATGGACTTCTCAAGGTCACAGCCAATCATGTACACTGCAAATGTAGTAATATCTTGGAAAAGGTGCCAGATAGAGTCGTTACTACAGACCAGTAATAGTATGTGATATATGACCTATCGAACAGAGGCAATTCCGATGACTTTGAACCAACTTCAAGGATATTCTTGCAATGATATTAAACTACCGGTAGTGCTATGTTTCACGAGGTATGGGAGCTAGAAAGGTTTCATATAGCAAAAGTGACCTTCAATGTCATGAGCAATGGTGCCATTCGATATGCCACATACTATTTTTTATTAGACTTCCATTGCAACCATGTCTCTATCTTGCACCGTTTTCCAGATATTATCATTTATTTCCCAAAACTTAAAGAGGTCACGTGAGCCTGAAAACACCCCTTTCAGCAGTAATCTATAATTCATGCACTAGTACACCTCTGTATCAATCAGCAAACGACATCTGAAGTGCCTAGTTAGCGAACGTGAACGAGTTCAAGTTCGCTATATGCTATCGCCCGTCCGTCTGTCGTCTGTCTGTCTGTAACGTTGGTGCGCCCTACTCAGCCGGTTGAAATTTTCAGCAATTTTTTTCACCGTACGATAGCCCAGGGACTCTAGTTTTCTGATGCCAATAATCGTTGGTGGGACGCCCCTTTCCCCCTAAAATTTGCGCTCAAAGTGACCCACCCGCCTTTCGAGCACAACGATTTCGACCAATATCGGCTCATAGTGCCTCAATCGTGATGGCTAGCGAAAAAAGTTCAATTAGCACTTATAGGAAGTCGACGATGAGCTTTCCAACGAGCCATAGATGAACAGTGTACGTTACCCCTAAGTCCCCCAAAAGGTGGCATAAAAACGCGATATCGCTGTTTGTGCCAGTAAAATTCAACTTCACTGCTACAAAGTTTCTTTGTGTAAAAACTTCCAATGGCACAGTTGTAGCTACATCAATCCCCTATCCAACGGTCCATAGATCGACTGCGGGCGACGTCCCGGTCTACCAGTAATTGGCGTTCAAAGTGACGCACCCCTTCAGAAAATGCCGATTTCGAAAGTTTTCGTATGATAGTGCTTCAGCCATGATAGTGCTTCAGCCGTGATAGCTGGCACGGATACATTCTACGACAGATATTTAGCCCAACGAATCTAGTTTTTTGCAATATATCACTTATGGCGACATTCGAAGGGAATCACCCCCAGCGATGGCGTAAAAATGACAAACTTGCGATTGTGAGGTTGTATTCCTGTTGCTTCCTCACTGTGTATGGGGCGTGGCTTTAGCGTGGCTAAAGCCACGCCCCTGTCTGCAGTTGTCACATCCAACAGGGCCAGCACTAGCCTACAAACATATAGCCACCGAATATGGGGACCAACGAATATGGTTGCCACTAAATGTATAAATAGCTATGATGCAGGCTACTAATATGGGCGAAGGTCTTTCGTTCTAAACTCTAGCTAGATTACGCAACTGTAGACGATGCCGTTTTTGCATGGAAATTAAAATGTTAAATCGATTAAAGTTATGCGAACTTATGCCCGTTTGTTGACGATGTTGTTGCTATGCGATGTAAACAAACCAGTTGCTATAATAATATGAGATAATGCGAATATGCAAATGCATATTACGTAATCACACTTCACGATCTGTGATTGTTTTTAGTCAACCAAAACAAATCCCATGACGCTTTGTTGATTGTTGTTAAAAATAGATAAGATCTGCGGCCATATTTGTTGGTCCCGATTTTGTTGGCGATCGATGGCAACACTTTCGTCTGCAGTTACGATTAAACGTCATGAATCTAGAATATTTAACTATGTAGCAACTGCGGTTGCCAACATAGAAATCTACATTTCTATGGTTGCGAACACAGTCTATTTATAGACTGTGATTGTGAAGTTAGACGGTTGGGCCCAAATATGTCTCTGCAACAGGTCCACGCCAGAAAATGTGAGTATATATCTGTGGTCCACGCTCACTCTCTTGCGGCGCCTTGTCTAGCTTTCGGGGGCCATATCTCAGAAACGGTGCAAGATAGGAGGTAAGTTAGTGTTAATCACTAATAGGAAGTCGTATACGAGCTTTCGATTGGTACCAAAATTGGTGACCTTCAATGCCCTTGAACGGCGAAGTGGCT
>Ga0209363_1001659_pt1 | contig 10928 bp, 6 predicted proteins | sample WorMetexBAHAMAS3_FD_187385 | JGI IMG/M metagenome (GOLD analysis project Ga0209363, IMG submission 187385) | Marine gutless worms symbiont microbial communities from Max Planck institute for Marine Microbiology, Germany - Inanidrilus exumae... | ecosystem: Host-associated > Annelida > Digestive... | reverse complement strand
TTTCGACGTTATTATTATTATTATTATTATTATTATTATTATTATTATACTCACTGCAGATATTTTTGTCTTTGTTCGGTGCCTTTTATAGTACTATTATGTAGTGTTCCTTTTGTATTATTAGTGCTCTAGCATTGTTCACATGTGTGTACCGTCTAATTTTAATTAGGCCTAATGCTTATATTATTCAACTGTACCTCGTGTATAAGTTTACTTTATAACTATTTTATGCTGTTTTTAATACTGTATCGCATATTATTGTGATTTTGATAGCAGAATATAAGTGGCTTGCGCCCTCCGTCGTTGATGTTACCTTAAAATAAGATGAGGTGGACATTTATGAGTAGATAAAAATGCGAAGACAGTGCAGAAAACTACTCATATCGGTTGAGATAATTATCAACAGAAGATTCACGTTATATGTACCACGTACAGTGTTTATGTCCGCTATATACACTACACGTGTCATTGTTCAAACAGACGTGAAGCAGAAGCAGTAAAATGTACAAGTACGCACGTCTTCATGGACGGACGTATATCCACACCACACATGCCAATCCTACGTCCACACTGTCATGTGTTCGGGAGCCAAACGGTAATTGTTGTGAACGCCGTGGTGGTGGCACGCGCTGGCCGATTCGTCCGACTTTGGGCTTCCGGGGGTGCACAGTTCACAAAAAATTGGAGATTCCCTGCCTTGGACGCCGATGTACCGCCGTGCAAAATTTGACGCCGGAGAAACCCGTAACCGTAGAAACACACACGCACACAAACAGTAACCGATATATCCACACCTTGCCTATCGGCATGTGTGGATAATAAGCTGAGTTCATAGAGCCACTGACGTACACGACGCTGGAAATTCAAAGTTGAGAGGAGCGGATCCAAAGATGCTAGGTGGCATACACTCCTACGTATGAGTCATTAGGGTGTGAGGAAAGACTGCCAAAATATACAACAATTTTGAAAATGTTTTCACAAAACGATACGTCCATTTAAAAGTTGGTAACGCCTCAAAATTGGTTTTAGTGATCCCGCCGAAAATGCATAATGAGTGATCTTTGTTTGAAGGTATTTTTTCACATGTGAGCTGTGTGGTCCTCTTATGCCACAGCATAAAATTCTACTATAGTTAACCACTATTTCAAACAAGAAGCACAGCTACCGCAGAGGGACCGTTCGACGCGCAATGCCGGTTGAAATCTTGTCGACTGCTGCACAACTTTATACGAAAAAATCCCATTTCAAAAGACTTGCACTAAGTGAACGACTTTGAAGGTCACTCAAGGTCATCAGAATTCGATAGGCCTTATTTCACTTCCTATTAGTCGTCTGTAGTAACAACGTTTCTGTCTTCGCGCGTTTCCGAGATATACCAGTTAAATCACAAATTTAACACATGACTCTGAACACATTTCCTTCGGAAGCAGTCTATCATATGCACGCACCAGAGTCTGTTCGCCTCGGGTCAGTTTTTTTCTGGACCCGGTACGACCAGACTTGTGTGACCCGACCCGATCCGCATTCATAATTATTAATCAGGGGCCTACACAGTTGTGCAGATGTCGTGACAGTTAACCACACAATTAATACACACAGTCAAAATATACACGGTGAACAAGTGCGCCTTCTACTCTATAATATTAAACCATCGTATTGCAGCGTCAGTTCATACGATACGAGACGATGCAGTATAAGGCGAAATTTTCGATATCAAACATGTTTTATTTGCGCGCGTTCAAAGGCTGACCTGATGGGCAGCTTAATCTAGCGCATGGCACAGAAACGAAAGAATAAGGAAAAACTATAAAACATAAACCGAGTAGCTCAGAAGAAACGGTGTGGGCAACCGGAAAAAAAGTAAAATTACGTGGGGGGAGGATTTGTGAAACTGGCAGGCATTAAGCCGCAGAAGAAGTGATAAGTGAAGGAATAGGTGGGTCGGAAACGGAGAAACTGGTACCAGAATGATGTTGACGAAAAGATAAAGAGGGTTTATTCCAGATACAAAGTGAAGCATAAGGTAAAACGTGATCAGTTATTTTTAGACAGGCTGATGACGGTGGTTGAGCAAGAGTAACGACGGATGAAGAGTGAGTACTGCAACGACGTTGAACAGAAATGAGGTTATGAAAGTAAGGAGGTTGGACAGTTATGAGAACTTTGTAGGCGAGTGAGAGGAGCTTGTATTAGACGCGTTCAGTGATTCTGAGCCAGTGGAGACAGCATAAGATGGGGTAATATCACAGGACTTAGGAATATTAACGACAGTACCAGCAAGAGAGTTCTGGATCTGCTGATTACTGTAATTCTCTCTAAATACGTTTATGCAGAATGTTCTGACAAATGTAGAGTCAAAATAGCACTTTACTTTTAAAAAAATCAGTTATTTTGAGCCTTGACTCATCTCATTCAATACAAAATTGTTACCACAGTGCCAGATTTTAAGGCTCAAATGCACCAAAAATCCAACTTCGGCTGCGGCTCCGCCCCAGACACCGCTGGGGGAGCTTACAGCGCTTTACCAGATCCCCAGCTGGATTTAAGGGGACCTACTTCTAAGGGAAGGGGAAGGGAGTGGAGGGAGGGATTGGAGAAGAAGGGAGAGAAATGGAGGGGATGAGAGGGAAGGGGTTGTTGTGGAGACCGAAACAATCTTTAAAATAGACCCTGGTAGGACACCACGATTTTACAGGAAGAGGTCGTAAAGTGGCTGATTGGCTGTCACTAGCATATTATGCCAGTGGCACATACTGAGTTGCCATCCAGTCAATAAATGCACTGACGCTGACAGTGATTGTTAATTTGTTACTGTACTCATCATGCAGCGGCCACGAAGCCAGGTCATCTCACAGTGTGTCGCTTGCCCATACCACTTTCCACAAGTATGACTGTATGAACAGCAACAAGAGCTCAGCAAGTGCTAAGATAAGCAACCAGGTCGAATTACATTGAAAATGCATATTCACGCCAAGAAGGCCAGTCGTTACTAGGGGCGACAGTTTTTAAGGTTGCGTGGTTTTAAAACTAATTGTAACAGCCTTTGTTTGCGTAAAACTGGTAATTAAATATTGCGCCTTCGGAGAAAAGATATTGTGAAGAAGCGATCGTTAGTCCGGTATACGCCGTGGGCGGGTTTACCCGGTCGCTAATGGTTCCAGCAAAGCCTAATGTAGTAAGTAAATACGTTTAAAAATTTAAAACCAAATTAAAAACTACATGACTTAACCCGACCCGACTCGTGGCAACTGTAGTCTGTAGCACTCACTAATAGTAGTAATATCAATATCAAATTTAAAATGCCTAGCTTCACCCAATCAAAAGATGTGATTGAGGGCCCAAAATATAAAAATGGGTCACTTGTCGCTGACTACCAAATTTGAAGTCTCTATCTCCATTCTCCACCCGTTAGAAACCTAGAACAGGCGACGCAGAATATAGAATATTGAGTGATTTTTGGTAGTTAAGGGTTATTCGTGGTTGTTGAAAGTATTACTTTTCGACTGCAACGTATAAGCGTTCCTATTTGTTTTCTATTGTAACTATGTCCAATCTCGCACCGTTTCCCAAATATGGCGAGAAAGTGGTCGAAAATCGACCCGCTCCACCCGTATTTTGCGATCCGTTGGGGGTGATCTATTTCGAATTTTACCATTACAACATCTTTGGAGTAAGAGAACTAGTGACTGTACGACACTGATTCAGACGGCGATTACTTCCAACATATCCGATAAATAAACTTTTTTTTTAATTTGGATGTTGTTCGGAATATTATTGTTAGTGTGTCCTATTTTAAGTACGCTGCATTCGCCAATCGTTTTATTCTTTTCTCATGTTTACTGCATGACAGCGGGACAAACTGCATGTCAGAAATACAACAACAGAACTTGACAAAGCAGTGACCCTAACACTGAACTAGACAACGATACAAATAGATCATAACATATCCAACGCGAAACCAAAGAGATATTATGCATTCGAAAAAATAACGCACTTACAACGCAACAGCCATCCTAGGTCTAGTTTGAAATCTTAGCAAATTTCCGCAGGGGAGGAAATAAGTAAAGGGTTAATAGAGTAATAGAGGGCGAGTAGTGAGAGAGAAAGAGCAAAAATAAATTTGGAAAAGAAAGATGAACAACAAGAAAAGTTCGAGGGAAGAAGGGGACTAATGGAAAAGGAGTAAATGAGGAGAAAGAAAAGGGAACGATGGGTGAAGAAAAGGACTTAAGTGGGAAGACGAGAACAGAAAGATGATGGGCGTGGAAAGGAAACAGGTTACACCTTCGGACTTATAATACTATGGCACCAAATATAGGGTGCCCCAGAAAGTAAATAATTACCGAGTAGTGGTTTCTGTCGCGCGGCATTGTTTGCGTGATGGCATTCAATAGTCAATCATAATTATCATAATGTAGGATATCAAATATCAACGAAATAACACAAAATAACATGAAATACATTTGCATAGATGTTAATCAGAACAACGAGATAAAATGACAGTGAAAATCACATAAATTTAAATACGGATGAATCTGAATATATTAATGACTTACGACTGCTACGAAGCACACTGACGGCGCGGAGAGTCGAAAATATGGGGGCATTGGCGTTTCTACTGCCATGTATGGGGGCATGGGGAGCCATGGCCCATGGCTCCCCATGCCCTGTTATTCGGGGCCCATGGCCCATGGGCCCCGAATTTGGGCTTGCCCCAGGTTGCCCCCCATATTGGTTGCATATTAATGCATGTAGATTTCTTTCTTCACAGAAATCGGAGAATTCATTGTTACGCCTGAAACAATTCAAACACATCATAAACGTTCGTATGCCGTAAAGCAACATGATACCAAATGCATAGGCTAACGTACGCCAGCAAGAGCTCTCAACTGTCTGCATGGTGTTGCGACAGAGTACAACGATAATTTATAGATAGCGCTTTAATATTCAGGCCTGTTTTCAGCCATCCCGGGAAAGTGAAAAATCACACGCAGCCCAACCCAAGGTGCAACTAAATCCGCGTCCTTTTTTGGCGCTATATAGTGGTTAAGGTGGACTGCAAATTGGAGAGCGAATACTCACGAACCTTCGCTACTACGCTGATGACATCATCCTGTTGGCCACTTCGGAGACAGAACTACAGGAGTTGGTGGATCACCTAGACCGAGTTAGCGGTAAACACAGCCTACTAATCAACGTTGGCAAGACCAAGGTAATGGCGAGCAACGGCATAGCGTGCCGCATACTCATATAGAATGAGCAACTGGAGCAGGTAGATACGTTCCTATACCTTGGGTCCCTGATTACAGAAGATGTTGAGCGTACGACGGAATTCCATACCAGGTTAAACAGGGGCAGGCGATCGGGGCATCACTGCAGAAAATATGGAAAAGTGACAGCATACCGATTTCAACAAAGATACGACTAATGAAGGCGCTAGTGTGGCCTGTAGCAATGTACGGCTGTGAAACCTGGACACTCAGAATAAATAAAGAAACACGTCTTGACGCCTTCAAAATAAAAGGGCTAAGAAAGATTCTGCGGGTTTCGTGGACAGCAAAGAAAACAAATGAGTGGATTCTAACATTTGCTGCTGTTATCCGCAAGTTTACTTTTACATTGTATGACTGTATACGTAACAGCTCAAACTCTTTGTTAATCGGCATAATCGCATATGTTCAATCTGACCTGTTTTACCAGTCTAAACTACTTCTTAAGTGGCGCAAATTGCTGTATACGTGTATGGACTGATCTCGCATTGTTGTAGTTTTTATTGTTTACTTTTACTATTTTGTATGTTTTAATTATGGGCCTCCAGCCTGGTGCTGAATAAACTACTACTAAACAAAGCTGGAGTAAAGAGGGAACTGTTAGACACTGTCAAGGGAAGGAAGCTAGCGTACTATGGTCACACCATGAGGAAACAGGAAGTTGCCTGGAGAAAGTGATAATGCAAGGAATAATGCCAGGTGCACGCAGGCGAGGAAGACCACGCACGGCATAAATGGACAACATCAATACGTGGACAGGAATATTCGTGGAAGAGTCAATCAGCATAACAGAGGACAGAGATAAATGGTGAAAGTACGTTCATGGTGTGGCCAAACCTCGGATCGAGGACGGCTAAAAACAGAACAGAACATAGTGGCCACACAGACACATCACTATAGTAGCGTGAATACCATATGACTTCCAAATCTCATATTGTTCCAACTCAGACATCTGTTAACTCTGTGCCGGTGGGAAGAATTTGTGAAATGGAAGAATTTTAAGCCGTATTGAGCCTATCCATTTTCCATATAACATGCTACACGAAAAAGTAAACATTTGGAACTTTCATGTATACATTTAGATCGATAACGATGAGTACGAAACTGATGTAATTACTAACATTATGGATTGGTGATGACCGGCTCCTCATATTGATGAAATTCGGAGACTGGGGGCATGTTTTGCAACTTCTCGTATTCTGAATGGAACAAACGACATTTCTCGTCAATGCATTATAGCTCTATAAATATAATATTGTTAACACTAGCAACAAATACGATGAAAGTTAGCACACGACGAGGGTGATATCATGACCAGTCTATGGCGTTCGAAGTGTTGACCTGTTCAGTATATACATGTATATTCAGCCTTGTTAGCGAGCTAAAATGATCGGCAACTGTTGTACACGGCGCATCTGAACGTCGTGTGTGTTATCTAATTATTTAAGTTTTACCCATTATGACGAACAATATACCACATTGTTTACCTGATGCTCATTATCACAATGTAGTGTTCGATCATTGGGAAATATATTGTCCGTAGTCGTGCATCTTATAGGACCATGCCTTCTTAATACCAGCTTTCAAGTAGAAAAGGTTGACTACATGCATCATGTGATTAGTCGGTTGGAAAACAGATGCAATGCTGTATTAATACACAATAGTAATACACATCGTTCTACCTTAGTTCCTAATCACAACGGAGTATAGGATTCCGCGTAGTCTTCGAGCGTGACATTTGCCAGGTTTCAGTGGCACTGCGGTACGGCCAAGAATGTTCAGCGTTGTAAGAAGAATTAGATGTCAAAGCAAGCTCTGTATATGCGGTGATCGCTCGCATAATTTAAAAAGCAAAATAAAGACTAAAAAGCGTACGGAAGCGCACCAGCAGATACTTGAAAATTGCTCATGGTCAGCTATAGCCTAGGCATAGTGGTATAAGGTTACTATTCGACTGCTCACATACTATACTTCCCATTAGTTTCTTAAACATAGCATACTTCCACAATCGTGAAAACATTTTAATCGCTCGCTGATAGTGATTAATCAGAATATCTCAACAGTATTTGATGTCTTCACGTCTCGATTATGAAACCCTTCGGTCACTCATTTATAAACACCACCTGAAACAGTATGCGCGTACGATATAATTACTCAATTCACTTAACTGTTTCGCGTAACGGCGTAAGCAAAGAAAACATATAGCTCTAATATGCAGAAATGCGAGAAAAGAATTGAAAACGCTTTATTATCATTCATCGAAACGTCATGCTTATCGAAGATGGCATGTCACTTGCCTATCATAAGCGCAAATCATATGAATGGTTATTAATTATACCTGATGGCGGTGGGTAGTTTTCATACGTAACAGTCGTGTCGTACTGCTCCGCATCAATAATAGTTTCGCCAGGGCTATTGGCGCCTATTGAATGATAATACACGTAGAGATAATAAGTGCAAACGTTTGATAAAACTGAACCGGTATTAAAATTGATGGTTTGGCTATTCTCATCATCAGTTTACTGCTCTGTGCAAAGCTGCTGCAGCAATGCGTGGTTGGTTTCTCATAGTAGGCCTATTGCATTATAACGACTGAAATTCCACCTATGTAGGCTATGCTAACTGGACAGTCACACGTGAAACACTTCTCCGTTACGTTTTCTGCTAATAGCGTGTCGATAGCACTTCTTTCTTCTCTATTTCAATTCATATGCATAAGTGTCTTTTTGTTACAGTTTCGTTATTTTGTTTTTACTGATCTACGGCACGAAACCGCAACAGAAAAATAACGAAACGAACTAAAACAAACCCGATTAGCACAGAAAATGCGTCCTCATAGGTCTGAGGTGATTGGGGAAAATTCGTGAAACAGATGGGCTTCTTGCCAGGATTGAAAGGGTGATTGTGTAATCGCTAAGTTCAAAAAGCCTTTGAGAAAACAAAGTAAAAAAGGTCGAAGACAAAATATCTTTTCGTAGATGCAACCACAACAAATAAAATTGTCTATGAGAATCAAAAATCCCAAAACAGTGTCGTTGCAAATCCGGATAACAGCATGTATGTGGGAAAAACTGGTGAAATAAGTAACTTTAATGTTTGGCGCAAAAGAGCAAAGGAGTGATCGGTGGTAAAAGCACTGGAGATAACAATAATAAACCGACATCTTTAAATTGAAGTAATATGACTTACGTAGGCCTGCATATACTGCTACAACTAGACGTAATAAGGTCCAATAACGGTAACATAATCTAAAACTACAACATGGTCTTCGACTGGCGTCGACGTGGATGCATTCGCCACCTCGACGGCCTGTTGTGACCTTGACCTTTGACCTTTGACCTCCAGAATCTAATTAGGTCATCAGTATGGTTATTTTTTGTAAGTTTTATTGAGACTGCTCAAGCCGTTCATGATATATCGTGGTAAGAAGATGTGTCCGGACAAACGAACGAACGAACGCGGCGGACGGACAGCCTGAAAACATAATGTCTTCGCCGACAACGTCGAATGTTGAAGGCATAATATTATAAAATAATAATGAAAAATAAGTGATACAACGAAATTCTTATACCAGGAGGAGATTCTGGCTCAGCGAGGCTTTCTGTAGATCTTCCTTTCTTTGGCGTGCACTTCTGTACACGTTTTGCTACGAGAACACTGCTGACCATAACGAGCAGCACCATTTCAACTACCGCCACAAGTATGACAGCAGACTGACTGTAAAGACACCCCATCACACTCGTCTTGTCTTTACCTAATAGACAAATACACGCTTTAGATTATTCAACGAAAGTCATACCTACAGGAGAACTATCTCAACTAGAAAAATTTGCAGTCGTATTGACAAGCAGAATCCCGGCCCATCCCCATCGCAAAGGTTAAAACCCTAACCGGAGGGTTAGGGTTGCCATGTCTACCGACTTTGGTGCTGATAGCTCAAGTCGGTTTCCTTTTAGAGCGCGGACAAGCAGACAGACAGACGCGACTGAACGCCCTACCCCAAGCCTCCGGCTATACAAGAGCTACAAGAATTGGTGGATCGGTAATAACTGGAAATGTTCTTCAAAGAAACATCGCCTGTTCATACGCTTTTGTCTCAATTTTAATTATTCAGCTGATTTGATTCTGTTTGGAATCTGCCATGGAGCAGACTTGTGAATTCTGTTGAAATGACCATAAATACAAGAAGCTCAACTGTCGCAGAGCGACCGCACGACGCATGTTAGTATAGTCTCGTCAACGGCCATACACCTTACAAAAAATAGCATTTGAAAGGGATTCAATGTTTGAATGACCTTGAAGGACACTCACGGTCATCGAAAATGGTCCAATTCGATGGGCTATATATCACTTCATGTTAGTGGTCTGTAATTTATGGGAGTTAATCTCCCACTAACGTTAATCGAAAATTACTTTGCTATGGAAAAACCGGCCCTTGATCTTGCACCTTTCGTCACAAAGACACAGCAACTTTTGCAGTGTATGCGACTGCCTGCAACCTTGAGATGTCCTTTAGTTTCGACATGGTAGTCAAAATTACAGACCACAAACGCTTATCGATTCATATGTAGACATCCTATTTAATAGTGAGCGAGTTAGAAAGGTTTCAAACAGCTAAAGTGGCCTTTAAGTTCACTCAAGGTAGTTGGCATCGGTGCCGTATATTGGCCACATATTGGTCATCTATTACAACTATGCCTTAATCTTGTACGCTGTCCAAGATTTTATTAGTTACTTCCCATAATTCTACGTGACCGTGAACATATCCCCTTCTGGGGCAGTCTATAATGCTTGCGCTCATGCGCTGGTACTCATCAAGGTCAATTTGCCTATCGAATTTGATGTGCCTAGATTCACGCATTCCAAAGATATAATATTGTGTCCTAAAATTTAAAAATGAGTCACGCGACCCTCATCGCGCCAATTTTTGTGGGTAGTTTTTCACCCAATTCTAACACTTGATATGCATGTAACTGTATACACAATTTTCATTCATATCTCTGGAATGGCTCAAGCTAGTCTTCAAATTACGATACGATACGATAGATTCTCGTCAGCGTTCGAGCGTACGTTAATCTACCGCATCGCATCGTAATTTGAAGACTCCATTCCAGAGATATGAATGAAAACCCAAAACGTAAAAGGAGGATCGGGTGATTTAGAGGTGACTCTTGTCAGTCAAGGTCACCGGCAGTGTCACCATTCAATAGATAACCTAAGACTTCATATTCACCTGCTACATAACTATGCGTCTGTCTTGTACCTTTTTCGAGCTGGCGCTCGTCCGTCTGTCCGTCCGTCTGTCCGTCTGTCCCCTCGGCACACTCACCGTAACTCACCACCGGGCAGCATGCGATGAGGCCAACGTACATTTCGGCCCGACAATAAGAAGGACCGACATACTTGTTATATATTTATTGTAACAGTAGATAAAATGGATATATTTACTGTCGTCTAGTGGACACGGAACTGTCCTGGTGTAGGCGGGACACGGTTCATCGCAGCTTTTTCGGGTGAAAGAAATACGGCATTCTGTCGGCCACGATGACGGATTCGCTGCTGGGACGAGCAATCGAGTTTCAAGTTTCTCATTTGCGGTGCGAACTGTGCGTCTGACAAGGTCAAGAGAATGATTACTGTATGACCACTGTATTATTG
>Ga0209363_1001658_pt1 | contig 10928 bp, 5 predicted proteins | sample WorMetexBAHAMAS3_FD_187385 | JGI IMG/M metagenome (GOLD analysis project Ga0209363, IMG submission 187385) | Marine gutless worms symbiont microbial communities from Max Planck institute for Marine Microbiology, Germany - Inanidrilus exumae... | ecosystem: Host-associated > Annelida > Digestive... | reverse complement strand
ATTATATTTATAAGCTTCTCAAAATATATATTTGCGTATTTTGTCACTGTGACACTTTGAACAGTCACTGCATACAGATTTTCACCGGGCAAGATAGATGGGAAGCATATATTTCTTTTATAATTGGCTGTGCCGTCTGTCCCGTCATGTTTTAGACTGACCAATTGCCTTTTGTCTTCAGGTAGTTCGGCACCAGTCTAAAATGACCGTGAGACAGTTCGGCACCAACAAAAAATTGGTGCCGAAGTGTCCGGACACTTCGGCACCAGTTGTTTGGTGCCGAAGTGTCTAGGTGCCGAAATGTCCTGGTGCCGAAGTGTCCTGACACCAAAAAAATTGCCGAAAATTTCAACCGGCTGAGTAGGGTGCACCAACGTTACAGACGACAGACAGACGACAGATGGATCTGCGATAGCATATAGCGAACGTAACGTACTACGTTCGCTAAGAAGTAACTTCCGCGCACCTGCACACCTGCCGCCGGTGTGCTAGTAGGATATACAAAACAAAACACACACTTGGCACAGAGCTGAGTGTTGAGATGTAAACAAACAAAATGGACTACGTGGGCGTTGTCGTGTATTTGCATTGTGTGCCGAGGTAGTTAAAATGTCGGCACAAAATTGTCCCGGAACCGGTAGCGACCTATGCTTGACATTGGTGGAACTTTCTTTGGCACAGCTAAACCCGTCTGTCTACGATTCTGGCCATGGTGATAGTGAAATTACCGGCGGCGGTATCGGTGGCTTTCGTGACGGAAGGCACGGCGATGTTTGCATTAGCGACAGCCAGCTGCTTGGCCTAGAAGTGGCGTCCACGCCGGACAGTTATGGCCGCGGCGGCCACGCGCCGTTAGTCACGCAGTCCGTGCCCTACGTGACGCCGACGGACGCCGTCTCTGCCCCAGACTTCATTCCGACGAGTTCTCTGCTCGACTTTCACTTGGACCGTCTTTCGTCCTTACAGCAGGATCGGACTACATCCGACGCCAGATCAACGGAACAAATAAGCGCGCTTTCGGGTTCCTTTTCTGGTGAACGTATGCTATTAGACTGCGTCGGAGATATGTCATATCCGGTTGTCTGTACAGACCCTTGTGATCCGACGTCTGCAGTGGGTCGTAGAAAGAAGGCTGTACCACGACGCCATGGGCAGCAGCCAGCTGCTAACAAACGAGATGCCCTGTTCCCCTCGCCTGACGCCGGCCCCAAACGACTTATGGACGATTATACACGGCTGGTGGAATATGTTCCTGAGTGCCTGGAGAGGTTTGGTTTCTGTGTGGTGGACAAATTTGCCGGGAAGCCACTTGGGTCGACGGTGCGAAACGAAGTACTGGCAATGTACGAGCGAGGACTGTTCGAGGATGGACTACTCACAAGCCAGGCATTTGCTGTGACCGCCGTCCGTGGAGATCGTGTTTTCTGGCTGGAGCGAGAGGACGTCGAACAGTGTGCTGGAATCTGTCAACTGATTCGTCGCCTAGACGACCTGTTTCTTCGACTGCGAGGCTGTCTTGGATCATGTCATATCTCCAGTCGTTCAAAGGTTAGTTGACATATGCATGCTCATAGGTACACGTGATGGTTTAATAGCTATTTTTAGTGATGGCACAATACATCATATCATATTGAATATAGTGATATTGAAGGCGCATCGCAGCATATCCATATCGCAATAATTCCCGCTCAAACGAATTGATATTTCGCACTACTGTAAAACGGTCGTCGGCAACAGGTCAGGCTCAGCACTGTCGGCATCATCAAGAAGAGAGAGCAATGGGCGGGGAGTAATTAATGTCACGTTGCAAGGCCGGCCGATGCATGCCAGATCATCCATACGTGCAAAGTGCGAGTAATTTCCCGGTATAAGGGGTTGATGTTTGTTTAATCATCTTCTCCTATCCACCTTGAAGGCCATTTCTGGCTCACTTATAGATTTGTTAGGCCTACGCCTGTTAGTATTACTGTTGCTGAATTTCGTTAAATGAAGTTGGCGCTGTGGCTGACTCGCGCCGGACGAACTTCCAGGCACTTATTGTGGGTATACGAAAGTTGTTGGCCAGCCATTATGCGGTCACAGCCATATCTGAACAGTTGCTGGATGCCGTCCATGTATCCATTGTGATGCCAGACTGAAGTCTTAATTGGACTTCTCACTGACACATTCGAACGTGCTAACGCGGGGGATGGTTTAAAATCTGTTGTTGCTAGATGTCAGTATAGCTTTCTCATTCACTTTGTCAACCCTTCGTCGCAAGTCGGGGTTTCTATCAAAATGGCTAAACGTATTAGCACTGAAACAACGCTGCACAATTGCAGAGCGATTCTAGATTCTAGTTTTTCTGATGCCAAAGATGTTGGCAAAATTCCAATGAGGTCACAGCTCACAGCAAACTGAGGTGCGAAATACACATGGGGTAGGTTAAAATGGCGATTTTTGACCAGTGTCTTCCTATTATCGAAACTGAATGACTTCTCAAGGTCAAAGACAGTGACATACTCTTTAAGCGTAGTAGTATCTCAGCAACCATATCTCTGGAACGGCTGATAATCTTAGGTGCTGTCAACTTAGGTGGACGGTTAGTGTGGTTAACTGGTGACGATCATCAGTCACCAGTGTATCACACTGATCGTCAACATCTCTGTACAGCGTGGTGGATGCGAGTCACCGTGTAGCATGGTTCTGTCAGTGACAGTGGAGACTTGTCTTTAAAATGTTATTGTTAAAGCTGTTGATTACTGAAGTTAGATATGGCTGAACTGTCAGAAAACTTGAGCGTTTCAGGTTTTTTTGTGGAGACTTGCATATTCTTGATACCGGTCACAGATTGCTCCTTAATGTGTGTCACCACTGGAGAGCTAGTGTAAAGTAGGGGTGTGACGGATTCTGACTCTGAATCCGACGGAATCCCACACTTTTTCCGAAATCTGAAGTCCGACGGATATTTAAAATCTGATCGTATCGGATTCGAAATTTGAATAACTGTACATTTATTTGATTGACGGAGAGATCTGTTGTTGTATTTTCTTTACTTTTTGAAAAACAATCACAATGATGTTAATGTTAATTATTCACTGCTAGTTTGTTTGTAACTTTAATTTTCAGTAGGCCCTAACTAAGACTGAGTTGAATCGCAGTAGCCATAATAGCTGGTATTAATTTTTATTGTGCGACAAATCTGCATCCGATGGATTTTGCACATGAAATCCACATTTAACGGATGCAGATTTTGGCTGGCTCCGTCACATCCCTAGCATAAAGAGAGCAGTATTTCTTCCATTGAGAGTTTGTTGGTGGAACGTGAAGAAGGGACAAGGCCCGTGAGTGATTTTACCTCATTGAGAATTTGAGATCAGTGTTCTGACTTCCCTTCAGTGCTTTGACACTGTTGTTTGGTATCTGGACTGTATAGACCTCATTCCAGTTATCCCCAAAGATCTTTTGTTTGGTAGCTGACACAGTCTGGCGTTACTTCATGAGAGGAGGCTTGTGAATTAAATATTGTGTATATAATTGTATGAATGGTAAATTGTTCTATTATGACTAAATTTGTATCCTTACAATTGAGTTCTTTTGGCTAATGAAGTGTGTGGAACATCAGTTTTGTAATGAATGTTCTGCTTTAGTTTTAGTTGTATTTTTTGCCGACTGGTGCAATTGTAATGAACTAGATGCTTTGTTGTTTTCTCTTGCAGGCAATGCTGGCCTGTTATCCAGGTCAAGGTCGTTGCTATCGGCGACACGTGGACAACCCCAACCAAGATGGCAGAGCTATTACTGCCATATATTACATCAACCAGGCGTGGAATTCACAGGTGTCAAATTGTCTGTACTTGAACAGCACACTTGTGTTTGTATGGAATTTGAAGTGCCCAGCTTCTGCAGTTCCAGAGATAAGAATTGTTCCAGAATTTAGATGATCTTGACCGCAGTCCCTTTACTTGCCATGATCCGTCTATGTGCCAGCTTGAAAGTGCCTAGCTTTATCTGTTTCAGAGATTTCATGGTTTCAAGTCACTGAAGGTATTATGAAGGGCATGTGAACAAACTTGCTCCAGTCCATTGCACCCTTATAAGTCCAACTCCATAGTCACATTATTAGACGGGGTCAGGGGGTCAGGATGGTTGAATCCATTTGCCACCATGAGGGGTGACAAGACAGCGATGTGGACTTTTGCCAGATTAGTTTGGACATTTGTTGTTATTCACAGTGTTAAGAGAGCAAAGAATGGACTGGCTTCGTCATCGTTGTAAATATTGTCATGTTTCCTTGCATTGCAGAAAGATGGCGGAGTTCTACGCATGTATCCCAGTCAGCTGCCTCACAACTCTGTCGATGTGGAACCAATATTTGATCGCATTGTGTTGTTCTGGTCTGACAGCCGGACACCTCATGAAGTTCAGCCCGCCTACCGCAACCGGTCAGCATACATGTATTTGCAGTTTCCATTCATTTTTGCATCATTATTGAACTCCAGACTTTTCACTTCGTAATTTTCCGATTGCTTGGCGACTTGACGTCAACGTAGGAAAGTTGTTTTTTGTAGTTGTAGCAATGTCACTTCTGTTAAGTGTCAGTCGATGAATGAAGAAAAGATAAGGTTCAGTGAACGTTGGTACCTGGAAGGGCATCCAACCATATAAAAATTTCGTATCAATGACTAAAGAAGCATCTGGCTAACCAAAGGTTTGCCTGGAAATAGTAGAAAGCATAATGTAATAATCTAGCATCTATCTGTCTGTCTGTCATTCACTTCGGCATACTCACTGTGACTCACCAGGGGGCAGCATGCGATGCGGCCAGCGTACATTTGGCCCGACAATAACGAGGACCGACATAACTTGTTTAGATAGTTTAGGTGGTTAATTTCAACGCTGACTGAAAGAAGAGGTCACCGGTGGTTGACTCAAATTGGATCTGTTTACAGCGACATTCATCTAACCATCAGTGTTTTATAAACAGAGATCACTAATATTTTGTGATGCTAATGGATGTGGTAAAATTAATTAATTGTCTTTTAGTATACTTGTAAATCTGAAAGCATTTATTGGCATGAACAAACATTTTCCGTTGCAATAAAGAATAAATTAAGTTGTAGGTCAACAACTGCCAAATATGGAAACTCACAACCATGTCACTTGGAGGCAGATTGTTCAGCAGATATTTGGTAGCAGCCAACAGCTTAGTTGTAACAGCTTTTTTTGTCTGTTTTCATATGCATCCTTCCTAGTGTGTTTCTTCATACTGAACTTTACTTAAATTTGAAACAAATAGAAAATGACCCTATTATAATCCGGTTATTACTGGCCCGCCTACACATAGTGTAGGAGGGCCAGACTAGTAACGGTCGCTGGTGTCTGTTGTCGTCTGTTGGTTTCGTCTGTCATGTGGCACATATGCAACGTAACTCACCAGAGGGCAGCATGCAGCAGGCCAGTCGTTTTACATTTTATTAGGTCGACAACTTATTAGTCTTGTCTAGACCCCGTTGTGTGTAGACTGATGTATGCTGAATGATCTTAATCACACCTGTATGATGGCATGCACAGGTATGGAGTGACTGTGTGGTACTTCAATGACGTGGAACGACAGCAAGCAAGACGGAGATATGCTCTGCAAGGCACGTTAAACTGTCTTTGTACTTTGGCAGTTGTTTTGTTCTTAGGGAGAGTGTAAATCTTTCACTGCTTTGATCCTATTGGTGGCCATTTCAGGATGTTAAGATATTATTATTTTTAGGTCCACCAGCACAGGCATGAAAATTAAGAAAACAGTGGTATATTACTCCATGTCAAATGTGGCATCGTTATTTAGTATATTAAAACCAACATGTTTAGCAAAGTTTCCAGTTCCGATAGTGCAAAAACATTACAACATTGTGGGCTACTTGGCTGGTTAAAGTAAACACTACTGCAATTGCTTTGAGATATGTTTCTCAGGCAGACGAGAGAATTTGATTTCATCCTTCATAATCTGTGACCATCTGATATTGTGACCTTATGTGTTTATTACTGGCGGGCCAGACTGGTAACGGTCGCTGGCATCTGTTGTCATCGTCGTCTGTTGTCGTCGTCTGTAACAGACGCATATGCATCTTAACTCACCAGGGGGCAGCACATGGAGGGCTAGTCGTGTTACGTCCCATCAGGGTGACACCTTGTTTGTATTATTTGTGCAGTTATACTTGTGTATTGTGTAATTGTAGGAAATCATGTGGATAACCCGAGACTTGCCTCCGTTGCACTGTTAACTAACTCGTGAATGTGTACGTCTCAACGAAGATGTTGCTAAATATGATGAAGTGATAACAGTGCAAGTGATCAAAACGCCATGTATGTTTGCCGTAAAACACATGATACTAGTGTATTGTGAAACTTTTATGTGTTCTTGAAAATTTGTTAAGCTTTAGTCGTTGTTCATTGCATGTCGAAAAGGGCATCTGAACTGTACAGTTATTGCAGTTTCCACGATTTTCTTAGCGATGTTCTTGCACTGGTGCAGTTTTTTTGTCAACAACATGATTGTCGACATCTATCCACTTCTTTTCCTTGCTTTCCATCTGTCTTTTGTCACCATTTTTAATCTGATACATATTAAATTGAAAAGATGTTAGAAACATCTATTGATATAAGGCCACTGCAGTATACAACATTGTACTTTCATATTTCTGATACGAGCAATGTACATCACGTCTGGGTGTTTAAAGCAAATCAAAAGAATCCAAATCTTGCCGTATTAACCGATCTGTCACAAAATACATTACAACATAAGTACCAATAATTGGGCATTTTTCAAATACTAAGAAATAGGGCATTTTTTCATAAGCTGAGAACAGTGATTTGGGGTATTCAGATAACAATGTTCACCAGATGTTGACTAGGGCTGCCTCGAGTACTGAGTGCTCACAGTCACTGGACTCCAAAAATACTCTAGTAGGTTTTTATTATTTGTTACTCACCATTTTCCATCTCCAGTCATCACTCATCACAGAGATAACGTATATTCCGTGGCAGTTTTGCAAGGTAAATTATTGAACTGTTGCAGTTTGTCAACATTTATCATTTACATTATAGAGCATGCTACGTAATGATCACAGATATTGATTGCTATGTCTGGGTTTTCTTTTGGTGCCGGCTGTCCATACCTAGAAGCCTAGGAGGAGCTAGGATGACTGCAGTAGATGCCATGCGGCTTACAGTACATCAAAAAACGTGCAGAATTAACGAATACCCATGTACTCATTAAGGTATTTGAACAAGTACTCAACTCCACAAAAATACTTGTTTGCAGCAGCCCTATTGTTAACGTTCTGGTATATCCGGACCTTGCAGGATTAGCACCACTGCATTTTGGATACAAGCAACTCTCCAGTCCATGTGAACCTGAAAATGGCGGTTAAGCTGGTTATATGTGTGTCTTCCGTGTTAGCCATTTAGATGCAGTAGCAATCGTATTGCCGTATCAAGTAATGTAGTGAACTGTGAACACTGCAGCAAGCATTTGTGTTTCCTGTAATAAGATTATATATTCAGATTAGCCGTGTCTACATCTATTTTTGTTATTGTAATAAGCAGATCAGATAATGCAGATAGATACTCGCTGTAAGTATTAATATGTGAAAATGACCTTCTGCATATGACTACCTCATATATCCTATGTATAGTCATATTACTATTATGAATCTGCAGTTTATACATGATGTTAATGGCAACAGAACAAAAACTGCAAAAATTGTAAACAGGTGATTCTACCCACCATCAATCATCTGAATGTCAATGTGTTGCTGAGTAGTATCTTTTTTATGATTTTTGTGCTTTTAATGTGTTGCCATTAACATTATGTAAAACTACAGTTTTTTATATTTATATTTTCAGTTTCATTACCACATTAGAGTATATTGTCATTCTGCAGTACCAGAAAATTTAGAAGGGGTGAAATTTTGATAATTTGACAACATGTCGAGTGATTTTCTCATATTTTCACTGTGCATGCTAGAAATAGTAAATGGATCGAGATACATTTTCAGTGATTTCACCCACCACTTTTTTGTTATATTTCGTCCATTTGTACAGAAACATAAACGGATTTGCACCAAATTTTGCACAGAGAAGAAAAGGGTCGCCATCATATTTACCTGCTACAATTTTTGGCACTCTTTTTAAGGGTGTCTGTTCTGTAGGGGTCAAAATTTGCCGTTTCACATTGTCATGCCCAGTCACCGTTAACACAAGGCTGGTGCTACCGAGCAGCCTGTGGTTCATTGTGACATTTTCTGTCAATTCTTCGGTGTGTGTGACGTGTGTGTGTGTGTGTGTGTGTTTGTTTGTTTGTGGACGTGTATATATTTATAGCATCATCCCAGTGCTGCACGGAATGACGTTTTGTCTCTGCCATATGTCGTCTGAATGTTCAACGTCTTGAGGAAAACATAGTACATAGGGTGTATTAAAACAGAATTTGATGACTATTTTGGAAGACATGCAACTACAACGTTTTGCTTCAAAACTGATTTTCTTTGTGAGTGAACGATGATATAAATTTTCCACAACAAAACCACGAAGCAGTATCTTATAGATATTTCATGTTTAATGGTGGGATATTTTTGTTACACTGTGTTTTGTGCATTATTTAGTTGCATCATAAGATTGTGCATTGATATCTGTAGATTATAGATTGCGGTCTGCGTATTGCGTCGTCTTGTCGGTGATTGTGGTTGTGTGTGATTTTGATTGTAACGAATGATATGACCTTGCTCCAATACTGATATATTCCGGAGTGTTTTATTGTAGTCTGTTGCTTGTTATATATTGTGAAGCTTCAGTATTTGTGCTGCAAACCACCGGTGTTTGTTACATCTTAGCTGACCAGTGACTTGCAGTTCTGTAAACAAATGTAATAAAACTGCCCTTTATGTTTGCGTGTGATAGCGACAACATGTAGCAGTTAACGCATCAAAAACAGCAAAAGTCATAAATGCATAATGCCAGTGTGCTGCTGAGTAATATCATCTTTCATGATTATGCTGTTTTTTTGTGTCACCTGCTATGTGTCGCCGTTAAGATACTTATAAACAGCTGTTATTTTAACATTTCTGTTTCTAGTTTTGGGTCTGATGTTGTCTAATAACTGGTGCATAAAGATAGTGTGGATATCAAAATTTAAAAGGTCACGTGAACCTGACCATGTCCCCCTATTACGGTGATTTATTTTCAGTTGGCTTGTCTTGTTGATATGACTGTGTGCAAAAGTGCAAGTCACTAACCTCGCCAATTCCTAACATTTAGTGGCGGTCCCAAAATTCAGCAAGGGAGTCACATGATACTGACATGAATGCAAGATTCTGTAAAAAAAAGATTCAGATAAAAATGATATACTTTACCCGTTTTTCCAGATGTCACCCGTCAGTGGATTTGCACCAAATTTGGTACAGCATTTTGCTTGAAGCTGTTAGTCAGCTGACAATTTTTTCGGCAGTCGGTTGAGGATTATGGATTAAACACTTTTTGGAAGGTAAGAATTCACCCTTTGCCGTTGAAAGCCCTTGTTGCCACTAACATGCTGGCACTGCTGCTTTGCCTGTGATGTATATTGTTACTTAATTTTTTGAAGTTATTAACTACGTCATAACCATGGCAGTTGCATCTAGTTGGTAATTGTCTCCCTACTGTTGTGATGTGTTTTTGTCAACAATAACAATTTTAAAAAGTTTACTTGCCTCAATGCATAGTTAATGGCAGATTGTCGGTGCTGATTGAAAGTTTATTATTATTATTATTACTTCTGTAACGGGTAAAACGTTGGACCTGCTATCAACAGGTCGTAGGTTCAAATACAAATGCCAAAGGTTGTTATGCAAAGCTGCGTAACAACCTTGGGTAAGTTGTTCACACCTATGTGCTTCTGTCACCAAGCAGCATAACTTGGCAAACGGGCGGTGATGCTCTGTGGCTGAGAAGGTAACTAGCAGGCCTGGCAGAAAATAAAGGCAGCCTACCGCCGGGTGGATGACTTATAGTCACCTGCTGGCTGACTGCCCTGGATCAGCTCCGGGCCCAACGCTCGGTAATGAGTATGGGAAGCCGTTACCTTTCTTAGGTGACTCTTTTGAGTCAATCTAATAAAGTGGATCTCAAATGTCTGTCCGTCCGTACGTACGTCTGTCCGTCCACGAGAAGTTTCTTTCTTCAATTTCAGTGAAGCGGCATGTAAGTAGAGGTCGATGAGTGATGCACGACTGTTTGCAGTCTGACCTAATCCAAGGTAAAGGTCAAGGTCACGAGCCCTTGAAATTTGTAAATACGTTTTCACAAGCTATCTCCTCAGGCATTTACAATGGGAGCTGGCAACTGACCTCTGATTCTTAAACTAGTAAAGTAAAGTATACGTCGATTTGTATAGCACATTTTATGCAAAGCGCCTCAAATGCGCTCAGACATGGATCACACAGTTTTACCTGCGAATTACACCATGCATGCCTTTACTCCCCAGCCGCAGAACATCACCGCCCTTTGGCTGGTACTCATTTTACCGTCCAACGGAGGTTAGAAGGCTGATTAGGGCACGATATCTAAGTTTGATTGGCTTTGATGATATTTGAATTAGCTTTCTGCAGGTCTACTAGTAATACTTTCTTTGTGAATATCTCACTATACTCATAAGCCTATTTTTATTGCGTTTCAACAGTTATTCGTTGTTCCTACGTAGTTGGTTTCCAATTTGTTGTTCGTGACGTCTGCATTGCAGGCCTAAGCAGGCCTAAGTTGTAACAGCAGGTCCTATATTTCTGCAGGCGGACAGCGGCACCAGGGTGCCTGTATAGTTCGTTCAATTTTTAGCAAACGTCAACGTATTACGTTACGTTTGCTATATGCGATCGCAATTCCGTCTGTCGTCTGTCTGTCTGTCGTCTGTGACGTTGGTGCAC
>Ga0209363_1001657_pt1 | contig 10932 bp, 10 predicted proteins | sample WorMetexBAHAMAS3_FD_187385 | JGI IMG/M metagenome (GOLD analysis project Ga0209363, IMG submission 187385) | Marine gutless worms symbiont microbial communities from Max Planck institute for Marine Microbiology, Germany - Inanidrilus exumae... | ecosystem: Host-associated > Annelida > Digestive... | reverse complement strand
GGGCAGGGCCCCCTACATATGTGGAAAATTTCGAGAAAATCTGTCGACCAGTTTTCGAGAAAATGGGGTTTAAAAATTTTGGGGTGGGGGTGAATTTCGAGTTCACCCCCTTAGGGGGTTCCCAGACCCCATCTGTGTATTGCATCTTGTAACCCTTCGGACCCTGAAAAAAATTAACTTGGAATGGGGGGAATCGCCCCGAATTTGGGGGAGATATTGGGGTTTGAAAATTTCGAAAGTCCTTACAAGTCGTTTTAAACCGTTAAGTTTTTTTACATTAATTTATAGTAAAAGGGCAAAAAGATTAGAATGCAATGCTTTATCAAAAGTAAACTGCAGCAATATTATGTACAGCTGTGTAGTTCCAACATACCTTTATCTCTAAACCATCGTCTGTCCCAAGAAATCTCTTCAAAACGGGGAGTGACGAACTTTTTATGATATCAACCTAAAATTCAAGAACACAAGGTTCTCAGATAGGCGACATAAAGGCATAATCACAGGCAGCGCAGTAGCGTTGCACTGTTGTAAGGCCCATTCAAAAATCAATAGAAAAATGGAAAATTCGACCCCCTGTAAAATCGTAACCCCCGAAAATTTCATTTTGAAACTTGGCACGGCACACGTGATTAAATCGAAAACATCACCCACTAAACAAATTTTCATGTACATCGCTTCAGTGGGGGCTTCTTCACAAATAGGTGAAATATAACCCTTTCATGACTTTTTCCTGTCCTGTCCTTTTTTCTCGTTCCAACGCCCAGCTTGAACCGCGCGACTGATTTTCGCGGTTTATGACGTGGTTCAGCCCAAGGATGGTCCTTTTTGGGGTTAGGACGATGAGTGACATCATTTGGGGGAATGTGCCTCCAAAACCCCCAAAAAGGGGCGTGAATAGGCATTTTCAAGCCAAACTAGCATAATATTGAAACTTACATATCTCGGCCGCGTTTGAGCGATTTTGACGAAATTTGGCACAGTGACGCAGTTTGTCATTCTTGACGCGTCCGACCGTTAAAAATATGAAATTTATCAAATCCAAGACGGCGGCGGCCGCCATCTTGAAAAATCACGATATCTCTGCCGCGGTTGGACTGATTTTGATGAAATTTGGCACGGTGACGTAGTTCGACCCTCTTGACCGCTTTGACCGTTAAAAATTTGAAATTTCGAAAATACAAGATGGCGGCGGCCGCCATCTTAAAAATAGAAAAATCGGTATCAATCAGCACACAAAATTTGAAGTGCCTAGTTTCACCGACTCCAAAGATATGATTGGAGCAAAATTTAAGAAAATTAGCCCCGTACAGGACTGACGGTCGACCCTTCACAACCGACGTTTCTGCCAACTTCAAAGTCACGTGACACAAAAACTAGGTCAGATATCGAAAATGCGGCCCGATCAAATTTAGATATCGTGCCCTAGATCACGAATCCGCGGACAGTTGCCAGCTCCCGTTGTAAATGGCGGAGGAGATTCTGAAAAAGGCCGGATTTCCAATTTTGAAGGGCTCGTTAACTTGACGATGACCTTGGAACGGGTCATACTGCATACCGTCGTGCATCACTCATTGACTTCTACCTACAAGCCAAATGTCATTGAAATAGAAGAAACTTTGTGGACGGACGTACGCACGCGCACGCACGCACGTACGTCTTATGCACGCACGCACGCACGTACGTACAGACGGACATACAGACGTACATTTGAGACCGGCTGTATTAGGTCAACTCTGTGGAAGGGTCGACCTAAAAATGAATCACATGACCACGACCATGCACATTAGGGAGTAGTCTGTACTTCCCAAGGCTAGCATTTGATATATTCTACCTGCATACAAAATTTGGCGACTCTCGCTTCAGTCGTTCCTGAGATATGATTGCGGGCATTGAAACCCAAAATGGATCATGCGGTTCTGACCACATCCCTTATAGGAGTGGTTTGTCATCCATAGGCTAGGATTTCATACGTTCTACCTGTGTGCAAAATTCGACAATTCTAGCTTAAACCACTCCAGAGATATCATTGGGGCCACAAAATTTAAAGTGGGGCATGTGACCCCCACCACGTCCATTTTAAGGCTGATTTGTCATCAGTATGTTGGGACTTGACATAGCCTACCTATGTACAAACTTAGACCACTACAGCATAAGCCGTTCCTGAGATATGGTTGATGCCCAGTATAATTTAAATGGTTCACGTGACCTGACCACGCCCCTTTCAGGGAAGATTTGTCAGCCGTGGGCCAGCACTTGCTACAATCAACCTACCTACCAAATTTGAACTCTCTACATACATCCGTCCACTACAAAGATATGAAATGCGATACGTGACCATGAACAAATCCCTTTTGGAGGTAATCTATCATTCATGCACTTGTACACCTCTATATCAATCAGCACACGACATTTGAAGTTCATAGTTTCACCGTCTCCAAAGATAATTGGGGACAAAGTTTAAAAAATGGGTCACGTGACCTGGACGACGCCCACTAGGGTGTAGTCTGTCATCCCTTGGCTAGCAACTGATATATTCTACCTGCATATAAAATTTGGTGACTCTTGCTTTGATGCCCGCAATCTTATCTCCAAATTGCGGGCATCAAAATTGAAAATGGGTCATGTGACCCTGACCACGCCCCTTTTAGGGGTAGCTTGTCATCCAAAAGCTATGTGTGTGCAAAATTTGATGATTCTAGCTTTAGCCTCTGCAGAGATATCACTGGGTACCCCAAAGTTTAAAGTGGGTCATGCAACTCACGTCAGTGACGTCACCCTAACCACGCCCCTTTAAAGGGTGATTTGTTATTCTTATGCTGGGACTTGATATAGCCTACCTGTATACAAAATTTGATGACTGTCTCTTCAGCGATGCCAGAGATATGGTAGGTGCCCACCAAAATATAAATGGTTCACGTGATCTGACCACGCCCTTTTCAGGGATGGTTTGCCATCAGTTGGCTAGCACTTGCTACTGAAAACGTAACTACCAAATTTAAAGTCTCTATCTCCACCCACTAGGAAGATATGTAAGGCGATACAAATGCCCAAATGGGGTGATTTGGGGTAGCTAGGAGTCATTCAAGGTCGCTGGAAATGGCACCACTCGTTGGAGCACATACGAGTTCCTATTAGAGTTCTATAGTAACCATGACCCTATCTTTGCACCGTTTCTGAGATATAGCAAGATAATGGTCGAAAATCGCCATCTGAACCAACCCCACTTTTATTTGGCGCCCCCGCTGGGAGTGACACCGTTGGAATCTCGCCGAGATATTTTGCGTCAAAAAACTAGAGTCTCTGGGCGTTGAAGTACAGCATTGTTTGCACGATTCTATGTTTAACCGTTTTGGTACAATACGGCATGTGACAAACGGATGGACAGACACACACAACCACATATACCGCGCTAGCATAGCGTCGCGCGGTAGCAAAACGGGTCATGTGACCCTGACCACGCCCAATACGGGGTAGTTAGTCATCCCAAGGCTAACACTTGATATATGGTACATGTACACAAAATTTTGCGACTCGCAGTTCAGCGGTTATGGAGATATGATTGCTGGCATCAAAACTGAAAATGCCTCATGTGACCCTAAACATGCCCCGTTTATGGGTGGTTTGTCATCCATAGGCTAGGACTTGATACAGTCTACCTGGGTGCAAACTTTGACGACTCTAGGATCAGCCATTCCAGAGATGTGGTTGGTGCTAACCAAAATTTAATTGGTTGACCGGGTTGACGTGACATGACCATGCCCCTTTCAGGGATGGTTTGCCATGCATTTGCTATGACGAGCCTAACTATCAAATTTGAAGTCTTTATTACCACCAAGAAAATATGAAAGGCGATACAAAATGTCAAAAATGGGTGATTTGAAGTAGTTACGGTCACTCAAGATTACTGGAAATAGCACCATTCGATAAAGCGTATACGAGTTCCTAATAGTGTTCCATGGTAACCATGTCCTTATCTTGCACCATTTTTGAGATGTAAGAAGATATTGGTAGAAAATCGTAGATTTTCACCTACCCCACCTGCATTTGGCGCCCACTGGGGTGTCCCCATCGGAATTTCTCTGAAATCGTTAACTAGTATCCTCAGCTATTGTCCGGCGTTGTTTGCATGATCTTATGTTTAGCTGTTTTGGTATAATGCCGGCTTGCAACAGACGAACGAACAGATGGACACACGAGGACAGTATATACACCACACTAGCATAGCACTGCGCAGTGAAAATCAGTAGGTCTGAAAGTTGCATTCTCAGGCGTACTGCCGACTTGCCAAATTTCACCCAAACTGGTTGATCCCCCAACATTATGGTGGGCATGAATTTCTTTCGGTCCCACAGATTTCAAAGGGACAAAAATATTCAGAATGGCGTAAAAATTTTTGGTGGACAGTTATCGGAAATCTGTACTACAGAAATTTGTGCATTCCAGCCCTCTACAGACACGCCAAAGTTTGTGATAATATGACGACGTTTATGGATATATAGGAAGGGCATATTTTCAAAATCCCACAAATACAGAGACATAAGACATATTAATACAAAACTCAGTACAACAAAGTCAGTAGAGATGACTCCACACAGTAATTCTGGACAATGAAAACAAGCAAGCTTACTGTTTCAGAATTAGGTTAATTGTCTAGCGTGGCTAGAATGCACAAATACAAGAAATACAAATGACTAACAAGTAATGTCGCCATGATGGCAGCAAAACGATATGCCTCCCCCCACATCAATGGCCATTTCAGTTCTTTCTGCTGATTTTAGACAGCCTATGACTCCTATTCACCATGGTTCTGTTTAGTTTGGTTTTCCAGATATTGATAACTAAAGCTTTTTGGCACACTTACAACTTACGGGTGAGTTCGACTTCCAGCACGGTGTTTCCTATTAGCATTCTACAGTAATCATAGCTCTACAATGCACAGTTTGTGACTTAGGGGAACCTGATCAACTCTGCCACAAGAAACACAACTAGAAGTTATGAGCAACACCTTGAAGGCATTGCAGTTGTAGAATTAAGTTTAATACTAGGTTAAGAGATAGGCACAGTTTTCAAACTTCAGCTAAATTCGAGAAATTACACAGTATAGAAGCATTATCAAAACAGAGGCATCATCAGTCACCCAACAACCGGTGTCAAAGCACTGAATGGTACACAAAGCAGCAACCCTAAGCAATGGCTTCCCCAACTATAGCAGATCTTCTGTACTAAATTTATAGTTTTTACAGAAGAGGATTCAGGCCATATATGCAGCAAATTTCAATAAAATATTTGGTTTGATTTAAAAATTACAACTCATTGAACTCAAAAGTATATTTTTATAAGTGATCTATTAGCATACAATTCTATTGGCATTTCTCAATGTTGTTATGATGAGTAAACTAAGTAATGAACACAAAATGCATATTCAGACGATGCACAAGCAATGACGTGGGGCTAAAGCAATAACACCAAGTTATCCTGACAAAAAATGGAGCTTGAACACTTTGTAAATAATTTGTCATCGGGTCAATGAGATGGGTTCAGCTGTGATGCATTGTGCAGGTAGCGGTAGACTGAAGGCTATGTTGCGGCAGTTGGTGAACATCTTGAACACTACGTTTAAATACTGAGTATGCAGCTGACATTCATCACTGAAATGTTTGAACTGTTGACAAAAAGCTATGCAAAGTTGGATTCGTTATTTGTGAATATTCCATGTGGAAATGCATGTCCACTTGAAAAAGTGAAGTTTAAAGTTTAAACTGTTGTATCCGCTAACCATATCACATGCTTCAATTAAATTTGCATGATATGTTGTGTGAATACTCACATACAAAATCTGAAAATTTGGCTCAAATCCCTACTACCATTGCAGAAATACGAAAGTTTTTCAAGGGGATTGTATTTATAGGTGCACCCTATGTACGCAGGATCACACAAACAATGCCGTACAATAGCCCAGGGACTCTTAAGTTTTTTTTACGCCAACAGTCGCTGGACGGCGACGCCCCATATCTCTCAAGTTTGCATTCAAAGTGACTCACCGCTCTTTCAAACACTACGACTTCGACCAATATCCACTCACAATGCCTCAACCGTGACAGCGAGCGAAAGATGTTCAATTAGCACTAATAGGAAGTCGACCACACACTTTCCAACAAGCCATAGATGAACCGTGTACGTTACCCCTAAGTCCCCAAAGGACAGCAAAAAACGCCAATTTTGTTGTTTTTGCCAGTAAAATTCAACTTCTGCTGAAATAAGCCTGCTGCAAAGTATCTTTGCGTAAAAACTTCCTCAGGCAAAGTTGTAGCTACATCATTCCTCTATGTTATGTACTGCGGGCGACGTCCCCATCTACCTAAAATTTGTGCTCAAAGTAACCCACCCCAACAGAAAACGCCAATTTCTACGGATTTTGCTTAATAGTATCTCAACCGTGAGAGCTAGCCAAAAAAGTTCAATTATCACTGATGGGAAGTCGACAATGTGCTTTCCATTGAGCCATAGATGAACATGTGCATTACCCTAAGTCCCCCAAAGGGTGGCTCAAAACGAGAAGTTTTACCTTTTTCGGTGCCTTTCACATCTTCATTGCAGGTAATCGTAGACACTTCAAATTTGGTATGCAGAATAATCATAGCAAGTCCCAGCCTACGCATGACAAACTGTCCCTAAAAGGGGCGTGGTCACTGTCACATGACCTCTTTAACTTTTGGAAAATAAGCAATAATATCTTGATAACGGTACAAGATAACCTCATAGTTTACCCTTTATAAGGCGGTGGCCAACATTTTGCCACTGAGATACGGTCACTGAAACGGGCAGTGTCAAGTATTTTGCCACCATTTTGCTACATTTTTGATATCTAGCCTCTAGTAGCCTGGGGGGTTATGCCTTATAAAGGGTTAAATTCGAATAGGAAGTCATATGTGCTCCATTGGATGGCTATGTTGCCGACGACCTTAGGTGACCCCTAACCACCTTAAACCACCTCAATTTCTACATTTTGCATTGCCTTATGCATCTTAGTAATTGGTGACAGCAAAGACTTCAAATCTGATACACAGGTTGAATGTGCAAGTCACAACCTACGGACGACAAACCGTCCCTGATAGCGGCATGACAGGTCATGTGACCCATTACAAAATTTTTGGGGCTCCAATTATATCACTGGAATGGCTAAACCTAAAGTCGTCAAATTTTGTACACAGGTAGGCTATATCAGGCTAACAGACGATCTGTTTGCATTATTCGTACAACATTAAAGTAAAACAACATTTCAACAGAGACATAGCGTTGTCTCTTGGCAATAGCTGAGCTACTTGTTTTCACCACCTGCTGCCAAATCCATGTTGAGTAATTATCACAATAACTAACTGAATACTGACTGACGGATCAATCTGGTCACTGGTCACACCAGTGAGTGTCGCGTGTAGCTTCTGCTTAGTGAAAGGTGCTAAGCACAGAAGCACCTCAAGATAGTAACCAATGGAGCGCTGCAAATTGCAACTGTGCTCAACATCACCACCACACAACATTCCAGGATCATAGTAGAGTGAAGTGCCTGCATTTCAAAAATGTATCACACAAAAACTAACAAAACACTGCAATTAAATGACTTTAGCAATTTATTACCTCATAGAAAAACGTAAGTGTGGACTTAATGTCATGCTCCCGCTTACATAGTGGCTCTGAATTGTTTGCAGCCTAGTTCCACATCTTTGTTGCTACATTGCATGTCATGGTCTACCTACTTTAAATATGCACAAAATGTCAAACCCTAATTTTGACAGCTAAAATCACTTTCATCAAAATGCAAATTTTGACATATATGGAAGTAAGATATGCCGTGTATGCCAAGCCTTTATTGATGTATCAAATGACAAAAGCAGTGATGCACTGCCTCACAACACATTAATTGTGCTGGTCTAATGGTGGCTAATAGAAAGGTACAAATTATCAAAACGTTTGGTCCATTGCTACTCTACAATTCCCATAAACCAAACACGTGATGTTTCAAGTCAAAAGTTCTGCTGTCAATCTGCCGATGTGCTGGTGATGCCACAAAATAAACAATGTGTAAACTACAAGCACACAAATTTCAGCAGTATATTTAGGCCTGACTATTTATGTGCTGCTGTCCTGGTCACATATCATGGCAGTTAGTTTCATTATGCACTGAATTATAACATACATTTTGGGTCTGTAATTAGTCAAAAGTTACAGTTACTCAAGGTGATCAGCAATGTCATTGTTTGATAGAGCACACAAGTGCCCATTCAGTTTCTACAGTAATAATGTCCACATTTTGAACCATTTCACACATATGGTCAAAAGTCGCAAATTTTTCCTACACCTACATGTATTTGGCAAGCCCATTTAGGGTGATCTCATCGAATGTTTGTAAAGATCTTTGGCAACCAAAAACTACAGTTCCTGGGCTACTATGAAGCATTGACTGCATGACAGTATGTTTAGCCATTTTAATACAATACTGGCCTGACCCAGACATAGACAGACTGGAGCATATCATATATCCTGCTAGCATAATGTCGCATGTTAAAAATCGACAAAAGCCAGCAATTCAAACAGTGCACATTCTGGAGCATGTATGTATGTGCTGCATGTGCTATGGCAATAAAGTCATCAACAAAGACAGGCATATCACAGTTATCCTCATAATCATTCTACATTTAAGTAATTTGGAAACAAGAAGTCCAGCTATAGCAGAGGGAACACGTAACATGATATGTCAGCTGAAATGAAATGTTGCAGTACGAAAAATCACATCTAAGAAGGCATAAAGTAGATGAATGACCATGATATGATTAACCTATCTATCAAATTTGAAATCTCCAAGTCTACCAGTTATGACGATATGAAAGGTGACAATAAATGTAGAAAACATGATGGTCTGGCATAGCTCGAACTCACTCAAGGTAACTGGAAATAACACCATTTGATACAGCGCATAATATGAGTTCCATAGTAAATATGCCCCTATCTAGCACCATTTCTGAGATACAGCAATATACTTGACGAAAATCACCAATTGTAACCTACCCCACATGTAACTGATAGACTGATACCCTGCTGGGGTAACTCTATTCAAATATCATTAAGATCTTTGGCATTAGAATTTAAAAAATAGATTCCCTGGGCTATTGTGCAGACTAGTTTGCATGATCCCACATTTAGCTATTTTGGTACAACACCAGATTAGCATAATGTCGTGTAGCAAAAAAACAGTTTTAATGCCCAATTTCTAAGTAACATTTCTGCAAATAATTCCTAACATCACATGCAATGCATGCTCAAATTACATATGCTCATCTATTGCACAGTGCCACAGGCTATGTCAGTTAAAATCGTCCAAAATACTGCACAACTGTACCAAAAATCGCATTTCAAGGGTGAATGACCATGGAGGTCACTAAGGTCATTGGAATTGCCACTACACTGTGTCTCAAAGAAAACGACACTGCTTTGGCTTGCTATAACTTCGACCTGCATCAACTTTTTGGCAGGAATGTTGCCAAGAAAGTAAGAAGTCAAATGGTACTTTATTTGTCCACCTCACCTAACTAGTGCTTCTGCACTACCTGGCAAAACACTGAAACACGAAAATCGCATCCTTTTCACTAAAATGTTGTATTACTGCTTTTCCAGAGTTCAACCAGTTGCTGCTTGATTTCTTCAATTTTGTTGACTTGAAACTCATATTGTTGCTGATAGAGACTCCCTAAATTTCATAATTAATTGAGTTCAACTCTGGCCTGTTGGGGGCTATAGCTCAGGAGAAATGAAGCTGAGAGTTTTGCGCAGCAGCTGTTGAACTGTGTTGCGCACACCATGCACTGGTGCATGCATAAGCTGTGTTTCTGAAAGGCAAATAATATCGTTGTCGACAAAGCGTTCGATAACAGCTAACATTTGTTGAGATAGTAAGATATTCCACCAATAATGTCCATTGACTTTTCATTTGAGGCTCAACAAAGAACAACTCCCACTTTTGCCACAGCGATCGACATTACCACAGACTTGGTGAACGATGAGTGTGTGGTAACAGACGATAGCATGCTATACTCGCTTCATTCGTCTTGTTTGGTACATACGGCTAATTCTTGTAAGAACAAAGGGCGGTTCAGCTGTGACCAAGTGATAATATGAATGTGTTTTCTGTGTCTGCTGGCAAAACAACTCTCAGAATTTAAGTAAAAAGATGCAATTTCCGGCTCTCTGTTTCCTCAGGTAGTGCAGCAGCACTAGTTAGGTGAGGTGGGAAAATAAAGTGCCATTTGACTGCTTGCTTTCTTAGCAACATTTCTGCCAAAAATTATCAAGATCGGTTGATGTATGTGGAAGTTGTAGCAAGCCAAAGCAGTGTCGTTTTTTCTGAGACACACTGTATTCTTTGAGCCATACTCGTATATCATTTCCTATTAGTGGCCTGTAGTAACAACGTCTCTATCTTGCACCGTTTCCGAGATATATGAGACTGACTGTGACCTTAAAGATGATATGCAACGATTTTTTACCAACTTGATTAAAAGTAGTTTCTAGCTGCTTACTGTAATATAAACCCGTCTGTGTAACAAATTTTGATAAATTATGCCGTAAAATGCTAAAAATTACAAGTTTATTGGTCTTTTTGGTAGGCCTATAGCTATTCTTCGGCATGTGTGACGTCACGGCAAGATACGCACTCGCTGTCATCGGGATTGGACGCCGTCATAAAATGACCAGACGCCGCACTGTCAGCCGCTAAAGGCTCATACATATACGGTTGCAGCTGTCGTGGTTCAGCTGACAACTCTTCGTCGCTTGACATCTTACAATAGTAGTAACTATTACTGTAGTGTACTGTAGTCTAGGAGGATAGAATATATAACTGTAGTGTAATGGTTCACTCAACACTCCTGAGTCCTAAGA
>Ga0209363_1001656_pt1 | contig 10932 bp, 8 predicted proteins | sample WorMetexBAHAMAS3_FD_187385 | JGI IMG/M metagenome (GOLD analysis project Ga0209363, IMG submission 187385) | Marine gutless worms symbiont microbial communities from Max Planck institute for Marine Microbiology, Germany - Inanidrilus exumae... | ecosystem: Host-associated > Annelida > Digestive... | reverse complement strand
GGGGGGGACAGCACGCGACGCGGCCAGCGTACATTTCTGTCTGAGTGTTAGTGGCGGCGTGGCGTAGTGGTAACGTCGTTGGTCTCGATCAACGAGGTTAACCTACGCTGAGCCCGGTTAGTACTGGGATAGGTGACCATGTCCGGGTTCGACTCCCGGAGGCGTCACTTTATTTCGGTATGTAACCAACCACCTAGGTCAATTCAGGCTTCTACCCTCCGTGGGACGGTAAAAAGAGTACCAGCCAAAGGGCGGTAGTGCTCTGCGGCTGGGGAGTAGAGGCAGGCATGGTGTAATTTGCAGGTAAATTTGTGTGATCCATGTCTGAGCGCATTAGAGGTAGTTACGACGATGCGCTATACAAATCGACGTACTTTACTTTACTCTACGAGGACGGACATACTTGTTTCATAAACGTTTACCAGGTCATTTTCAGCGTCCCGGTGGCAGTTGGATATTTTATACTGGTGTCAGAGGCGGCGTAAATGGAGCAGTTCCCCTTGCGTCCGGCGACAGAGGAAGAAACAACGATGCCAGGTTAATGGTTCGGGTCAATGCCTTGTGCTTTCTTCAGTGCTCTGATACTGTTGGTTGGTAAGGAGAGTCAGCCCGTAAAAATATGTACTACTTATACCCAAAGGTTGTCTTCTGGAGGAAGAAAACCGGGAGATAGGTACCAGCTTGCGGTTCTCCTAAAACAGCCGTTAACAAGAGGTAGGCGGTCGCCGACCAGTCACTGACGTTAATATTGGACCCCAATACAGTGCCGCAACTACATCTTTCGTCCCATCACGGATGAATCCACGCAGCAGACACGGCGCCGGCCGCGCGCTCGTGTTTGTGCACTCGATGTTTACACACATCCACATTCGACGCGTCCGTCCGTCCGTCTACACGTGGAAGCTATTTTCTCGCAGTCGTACCGCGGGTTCGACGAGACCGCGCACCGGCGACGGACGCGAACGACCGGCCACGAACTGGGAAGGCGTCGAGACGCGTTCCGGGCCGAACGGCGTGTTTCACCGGCCCGGTACACGCCGGCCAACCGCGTGCAACCGCGCTGCTCGGGTTTCCGTCCGTCGAGAGACGAGTACCGACGGCCGTTCCAGGTTCATCGTCCTGTCCAACCCGGTACGTTTCACTCGCCGCCCTCCGCCGATCACGTCTTAATCCTTTCCACTTCGCAGAGTTGTGCGAAATGTAGAGACAAATACTTATTGAACTGCCTTGCAATGTATGCACTATGTATATAACGTACAAAAAGTTGACCAGAGGGGTCCGTATCTCCCCAGCCACTACAAGGGTGATTTGTCAGATTTTCATAAATCCGACTGGAATTTTTTTGACGCAGGGGATAAACCCCTCTGCAGTCTGCACATCACAGTACGAATCGTAAATGCTGTAAATCTTTCACCAAAGTCATCATAATAATGCTAATTCACAAAACATCGTCAGCTCCATGGGGGCTTTTTCCCCAGACCCACTACCACTCGACACCACTGGGAGACTTCCGTCCCCAGAACCCCCATAATGGACCCCCCAGCTAGCAAAACCCGCCGTCGCCCGTGTACAGGTGGGCTGCTACATTTGGATAAAGATGGCATTGTCGGTCTTAGCTAACCATGAACTCCGTAGCCGGGGGGGTATCGTGTCTCATGAAGGCCGCTGTCGTGCTCGTGCGCTGTAGTAGGGCGCATTGACAAATCCAGTTAATTCGTTTTTAATGCATTCACGACACAGCAGATTTGCAGTCAGTACTACTGTGCAGTATTCGTAAAGGTAGTTTATCTGTAACAGGTAATGATTAAATCTCGATCGGTTCAGACGTCTTTGCACAGTATACGTGTAGGGTCGGTTGCATAACTTAAACTGTACGAATACAACGTGAGCTATCTGCTAAAGCTTTCTACGCTTCTAGCGTTATTTCACCGTATCTTTGCAGCTTAAGTAATTATATGCATTCGGTCGCTGCGCAAGCTCTCGAGTCTCGTTCTCCTTATCGTCAGCGGCATCAAGAAACCATCAACGCGTACAGGTCCTTCTGCCGCTCGTCCTACACTCCGAAACTTCAACCGTAGAAACGCAAGGCTGGTCGCTCCCGCTAAAACAGTCGCTGTAACCGGATCGCCGCGACCAACGTGCCGCGCTCATTTACCTAGCACACATGTAGGCCTACTGTTACAGAGAACCGCCGAGTGCCTGGCGCACGTGCACCAGATCCACGTCAGTCCAGCTTTACAGGAATTCCACCATGCACGTACAACAGCATTCACCGGAATCACCTCAAAATGTCACACAGTTTTCATCCTGAACGCACAGCTTGCAAAATGTGAATTCATCTACATGGATTCTAGCTGATATCGACTTTCTCGTCTTTGTAGCACTTGCGACCAGTATTTTTTGACCACAGCTGCACGACCTTTGGTTCTTACAATAATGTATATCTTCCCACTAGACAGCCCCATTGCACAGACTGCACTCCGTCTGTCCCATGCCTGAGAAAGAAAAGCTATGGAATGCTTAGTTGCTTACGTCACATGAAAAAAAACAGAAGCTAGTATTACTAGAAAGCCCTCACACGAGGTCGCACCCACAACTTTCGCAACATAATTAGCTGACCGTTGTGGCCGAGAATTTTCAGATTGCTGATACTTATTTAGCTTCCGATTCACGTCTGCTTTACACCGACGTTCACCTATCCCAGTCACCACTGCACCGTAGTTGTACCACGTTCACTTTCACATTTTGCCAAAAAGGGACCATTTTTCCTCTTGTCAAGTTGGAGTTACTTCAGAATCAGTGAGTACGCTATCTGCAACACAGCTAAATGGTTTAATAAAAGGATGGATGAACGTTAACGTCGAAGATGCTTAGTCAATAACAGACACAATAACTAATACTATATCAAGTGCCCACTACTAAGTGACTATAGGTGCCCAAGTACAGTCCGGTCCTTACTGTCCGGTCAAAATTGGAGTTGCACAGTATTATATACCACACAGCCTGTAACCCCATTAACTGACTCCTCTTCCAGTACAAAGCCAAGAGACTGTCTGTAAAGAACGTTTCCAAAATGACCTATTCTGTGTCGAGTGGGACGTAAAACCTTAACTCAATAACTCAATTGACGCCTGTAACTCAGGATGAGCTGGATGAGCGCGGAACGGAAACAGCGCTCAGCCAAGTTTCTGGTCGTCGACGCAGACTGCCCGGCGCCGCGGACAAGAAATGACTAGCAATAAATCAAGATGAATCAACGAAGTAGTGCTAAGGGTACACACTCTACTCAGTCGAGTCGTGTTTAACCGGATGTAGAGCCAGCCGGTTCCAATTAGCCGAGGCGCCGCCGCCGAGGATTTGCGAGTGGACTGAAAGAGCCGGTATAGACAGTTACTGGCGTCCAAATGACGGCAGGACGGACGGACGGCCGAAGCAAAAGCAATGACCTAATGCTTTCTTCCAATCCACGTGATACATGACGTCAGTGTTTACCCAGTTGCCGGTCGTGTCCATTGATTTCTATGTAACTACTGGGGCTATTATTCTCAGCAGTCAGCACCTTTACTGACTTCAAGACTGAAAAAGAGAGCACGCGACAGAGCGCATACCTCCGCCATAGTTTCGTAACCCCACCATTCCAAAACATAACTATTCTCTGGTATATAATTTATCTACTCTCCTAATACCACGAAAATCAACCCATGACTCTTTAGGCAGCATCGCACGTGCATTGCACAGATGCGGCCCATTGCTACGGATGTCACACACAGCGTGGTCTGCCTGTGTTGGACACACGGTGAGCTGCAGGGCAAAAACGGCCGAACAGATCTAGATGCCGTTTGGGGATGGGGATGACACCTTACTTAGCAGACTTGTTTCCTCATGTCAACCGTGGACTGGAGACGACGCTTGCGATCTGCGTCAAGGGCTGACCTCGTCCTGAATACATTCACCTTGGACGTCGTTGGCCAGCGTTCCTTCTATGCCGCGGCTCCGAATTAAGGCTTGAAATGAACTGCCGGAGTGGACCTCCACACACTCGACTCGACTCGTTTACGGCAGTATTAAAAACGTTCAGGCGTACAGAGTACAGACCTACTGAATAATGCTATGGATTAACATTTCGTTTCCGCGGACATTCGCCCCATACCACAGTTGTTCCGTACCGATTAAACGTAGGCCCCTATCATATACGTTTGGGAAAAATATGCCAATTTTAACGTATTTTATAATGTGAATGGATTTTACATTCGAGGTTTTGAATTTTACATGTAGGTTTTAATTTAAAACTTTGATCCTTTTGGTTTTCGTCAAAAGGCTAACGTTTTGAAATTTCATGAATGCTTCTTTTGTGTGTTCACACCAGGGTGCTGTCCATGCTGCCAGCGCTGACATCAGCAGCGATAGTCCGGTGTATATGTGATTTAACCCCAAAAAAATTGCAACCAAAGGTTTTATTGTTTTAAATGCTTCAGAAGGGTGTAGAGAACCCCAGGAAAAGGTTCGTAGGGTTTTTACCAAGATCTTTGGCATAAGAAAACTAAAATCCCAATCCCTATAGGCTACCACGCGGCAATGCTTGCGTGATGCGTTTGTATACCCGCGAGTGACAGACGGACAGACAAGACATCGGCCACAGCCACATCATCTTCAGCTGTATGTGCTGTCGTCGCGTGATTACAAAGAAAGCCACTGCTGGTCAATACGACCTGGCAAACTGGGACTGAACAACACACGCTGAGCCATCCAATGAGAGAACCAATGCACCATCGACTGAGACGTAGTTAGGGTAATGACATCAATTACAGACCACACTGTCTGTAGTAGCGTGACCTCATCACATCAATTACGCTGATGTTACCCGGATGTCATACTCAAACACCGCAGTCGGCCGTACATAGCTGCATGTGCAGTGCAGACATTTTGTATACACTCAATACTCACTGTTCGTCGTTGGCGTCGTCCGCAACTGAACTCGGCTTTTTAACAAACATCGAGCACGGAGCTCAATCTTCGGCTGTGGTTACTTGTATGCAAACCGAGCAATGACCAAAAATACGAAGCCGGCACTATTCAGCCACAATAACGTACGTTTGGTAACAGTAACAGTGTAACACATCAAGTCTGACGCGCTCATTTTAATCAGGCTTTGAAATGAAACAAATCGATTATTGATAGATAGCTCCAGTGATCCACTTATTCTCTGAAATAGCTACAAAAATTTTAATGATCAACCACGTATGAACTGAAATGAAATGGTTTCAGACTGAATCTAGATGACAGCTGCATATAGATGCTAAAAGAAGTAAAGGAAATTTCTTTTAATACATGAAATCATTGCCTTAAATAAATATTCATTCATGTGGTAATAAAAGCTTTATCTTTCTTTCACACACGCTCTCCCCTGGAATATATTTTGGCAACACCACAGCCGCCCCTGTAAAATAACTATATCATTACAGTCACAAAGCAATCAGTGAGCTACATCACTCTATAAGAGTGCACACACCTACAGCAGCATCTGCAAAAATATTTCAAAAGCTCAGTTATCACAAAGGAACCGCGCGCGGCACTCTCAGTTGAGATCTTGCACAACTGTATGCAAAATCAAACTTGAAATGGTTTGCAACAGGTGAATGACCTTGGTCATTCTATGTCATCAGAACCGGCGCAATTCGTGTCTTGCCGTTATTCGTCTTTTATCACAGTTTCAACATTCAAGCATCACCCTGATTCGTGTATATCGTATACATTTAACAAAGCCATTCAAACAATCAGATAAGCACATTATTGTGGATGGCGATGGGCAGCATTAATGCATGCAAATTGCACAACCAGACAATGATTAATGCATAAAAATGGCATCAATGCTTCCCACACAGATGCTAGCATTATGTGCCAAACTTTGTATCTGACATCTTTGTTCCAACAATACTTCGCCACCGCTCCCAGCGGCAATGTAGTTAGCAGTCAATCCTCCATGCTGCAGCCAGCTGTGCAGAGATGAACTGCACAATGTCAAGCAGTGCAGTTTGCTTTGGAATAAAGCAATATGTGTATATATTTTCCGTAACCTGTCTATGGAATCAGCCAGTTTTCGTCTTGGTCTCAAGCCAATACGTTTGCCTTGAGACCAATATCAAGACCTTGACACTGGGTCTTGAGACCAAGGACTTCAGGAAGTGGACTTGAATGATCTCAGATCATAAGACTGGGTAGAAAATGCCAAGGAGCACAGCTCGAGTACTGACGGAGATATTAAATCACGTTTATGAGTCAGAACATACCATGCAGTGGGTGAGGTAAAACCGTGTCCATGTATATGTGACTAACTATGGTTAAACAGTGCAAATTCATTGCAATTGCAATCACGTATCATAGTATGATATCAAAGTATAAAACATAAGGTGGGCTATGTTGTCACTAAAACTACCCGTAATGACGAATACGCACATACAACCATTTTACAGCCCTTATATGAGTCAACCTGTGTTAGCCAGCACAGCCAGTTAAGAAAACTGGAGGAATTTGATGGAGCAAACTTTTATTGCCTGCATATAACTTATGCATTTGGATTAGGGAAAAGTCGCTGAGTTCTCAATGGTATTGGTATTACCCACATCATTTCTGTACTGGACCATCAGCGTACTTGTGATTATAACTGCTGAAGACAAATAGCTCAGCTGTCGCTGACAAACCGTGCGTTGCGCTGCATCACGACTAACGGCAAAATTTTAAAACAGTCACGTGACGATAAGACCATAACCACGCCATTTTGTTGGTGATATGTCATCCTATTGCATAGAATTGATATTGCCTACTCGTGAACAAAATTTGACGACTTTAGGTTCAGCCGTTCCAGTGATATGATTGGAGCCCCAAAATTTAGTAATGGGTCACATGGCTTGACCCCAATCAGGGACAGTTTGTCGTCAGTAGGCTGTGACTTGCACATTCAACCTTTACATCAAATTTGTAGTCTTTGTGATCGCCAATTATGAAGATGCATAAGGCAATGCAAAATGTAGAAATTGAGGTGGTTCAACGTGCTTAGGGGTCACCCAAGGTCATCGGCAACATAACCATTCGATAGAGCGCATACGACTTCCTATTCAAATTTAATAGAAACTATGAGACTATCTCGTATCGTTTTCGAGATATTGTCGCTTATTTTCCAAAAACTAAAGAGGTCACGTGACAGTGACCACGCCGCTTTAAGGGACAATTTGTCGACCGTAGGCTGGGACTTGCTATGATCAACATGTACACCAAATTTAAAGTCTCTAGCTTAAGCCGTTCCAGAGATATCTTAAGAGGACAAAAAGTTTAAAATGGGTTACGTGACGTGGCCACGCCCATTTCAGGGACATTTTGTCATCCGTAGGCTGGGACTTGCTATGTTTAACCCACACATTAAGTTTGAAATGTCTACGATTACCCGCAATGAAGAAATGAAGAGCAATGCCAAATGTAAAAATTTTCGTTTTGAGCCACCCTTTGGGGGACTTAGGGATAACATACACGGTTCATCTATGGCTCGCTGGAAAGCGCGTGGTCGACTTCCTATTGGTGCTAATTGAATTTTTCTCACTAGCTCTCATGGCTGCGGCACTATTAAGCGAAATCTGTCGAAATCTGCGTTTTCCGACGGGGGTGGGTCACTTTGAGCGCAAATTTTAGGTAGATGAGGACGTCGCCAGCAATCCATCTATGGACCATTAGATAGAGGAATGATGTAACTACAACTTTGCCGCCGGAAGTTTTCACACATAGAAATTTTGTAGCAGACTTTTTTCAACAGAATTTGAAATTTACGGGGAAAAGTAGCAAAATCGCGTTTTGTGCCACCTTTGGGTGAGTTAGGGGTAACGTAAGTCGTACACGGTTCATCTATGGCTCGTTGGAAAGCACATGGCCGACTTACTATTAGTGCTAATTGAACGTTTTTCACCCGCTCTCACGGCTGAGGCGTTATGAGCTGATATTAGTCGAAACTGTGCTGTTTGAAAGGGGGGTCAGTCACTTTGAGCACAAATTTCAGGGGGAAGGGGGTCGTCGCCAACGACTTTTGGCGTCAGATAACTAGAGTCCCTGTGCTATCAAGTGGTGTTGTTTGTGTGATCCTACGTTTAGCCGTTTTGATACAATACCGGCGTGTGACACACAGACAGACACAAACACACAGACAGATAGACATACGATGATGGCTATTACCCGCGCAGAGCTAGCTCCGTGCGGGTAAAAATGGGAAGATTTGCATTTGCAAATTGGACACAAATCATGATGTGTTGTGCCATCTCTTGAAAGCAGTTATAACTAGATGGCTGTATTGGTGGAATACCTACAATACGGTATTCAGCTCAAAGCACTCGGCTATCTGTGCACAAGCTGTTTACTTCAGCATTTGGTAAAATGGGGGCATGCGGGGATGTCAGTTGCTAAAATGTGGGATACAAGTTTGGGGCTAAAAGTGTGCGGAGATGTAGCCATACAATTACAGCTACATTCATTTCTGAACTGTATGCTGGAAGCTTAACGCCCATACGTACGTGGGCTAGGGGAGATGGGTAAGTAGAGTTAGAAAGGTTAGAGTGAGTAGGGTTAGTGTTAGTGTTAGCAACATTAATTAACGCTTGGGTTAATCCCCGCACATTACCCGTTGTCACACCCACATCCCAGCGCCCCCGCAGTTTACCCGTTTCGAGTACCGGTAATTCTGGATTTTGGCATGCTGCAGCTGCAGGAAATTGAAATAACTGCGTGAATTCACGAGTTAAATGTTGGCAATTAACGTGTAAATTCACAACCTAGTGGGTCGCCCTCAGCAGACTGGACATGACGTCGCAAGTCGAAGGTTTTGGGAAACAGACATTGACATCAATCATGGATGACCACCTCCACAGTCACCGATCACCACTACTACAGTAACAACATTCGCCTGCAAAACTCTAGGTTTGACAAACCGATACTACTTACGAATCGACGCCAGGCAGCGAAATATCCGCAGAAGCTACACTCGACATGATCGTGGAGGTGTGTAATTATAAACACTTCTCATTCTCACCAAACGACATTCCTCCACATTCGCTAACTCCACGCAACACACAGGGCGGCGGCGCAACACCTGACTGATCCGCTGGTACGCAGCAACAAGGTCATGGCGCAGATAGCCAAATACATTCGTGTAAAAAAAGTAGTTCCTTATTAATCTTCAAATTAGCGACAATGCGCGACGCCAAAATTTTGATATCGCAATACAAACAACGTATGACTTGAAATAGTAGTGCTTCCATTGTATGTGTTGCAACTTTGAACAGCTTGATGTTAAACGCGTAAAAGTACTGAACGCGTGACGCAGTATATGAATGATATGAATGAATAGAACTACTTTATCGTGTGAGTGATGACGGCCATCAATGGGAAAGGCTAAATTTCTAGTAGCCCAATATCTCGGAAATCATTGAACCAATTTTGATGAAACTTGAAACTTATATGAGGACAAGGTCACATGGGTGGTATCATGGTATGAGCGAATACCGGCTAGAGTGAAGATTAGCGGTACGCATTGGAAAATTTCAAATGCATTGAAAATTTCCGTGCAATGATTTCAATTCGTACCGCTAATTGTATACTCACAGATGGGGGTGGGGTCTGGCTTGCCCCCTCCCCAGTAAAGAAAACATTAAATAAATGGGCTAGTGTGAATATTAGCGCTACGAATTGGAAAAGCATGAGAAATTCCCGTGCAATGCATTTCCAGTGCGTATACCGCTAAACTTCGTGTCCCGCGAATACCAATACACACCAGTGCAGTTTGCCGTTACGATAAGATACGATTCAATACGGTCATGGGCGTAGTTTATCAGGGGCTATGGGGGCTAAGCCCCCCTAGCCCCTGATAAATTTAGTGCAATGCTAGTTTGCGCACGCCGGTAATAAAGTAAAGCCAACGTACGTATAATGCAGTTCAACAACAAATTGCCAGTTCGCTGCATTGACGTACACAAACCTTGAAACCTGCAAAAACTGAATGCTGAAATCCCGTACAATTTTATTTCTTAAAACACTGGAAAGAACTCGAAAGAGGTGATTTTGCCCCTTCACGTCGTTTTGGTGCCAAGTCAAGTCGTGAACGCAAACCCAAGTGACTCCCTGGTCTACCGTATTTCCTTTAACAGAAGCCGGGTCTCAAATACAAGCCGGTCTCTAATAGAAACCGGGGGGGTCTAAGGGCAAATACACTGCCAGACTGGTAGGCCTACCGCGTATTTTGCTTTGTAGTAATAAATATAAAACTAAGAATCTTGGTGTTTTAAATACGGTGTTCATCGGTGAACCGAGTGGTTCTAATAGAAGCCGAGGGGTTCTATTAGAGGAAATACGGTATCCCCCACTGTCACTGTCGAATCAAAAATTTAAATGATTTACTGAGTCTGCAATACAAGGAGAATAAGGGCAAATTTGCCGCTTCCAACAAACATCTAAAAGCATAAAGCTTTTCAGCTTCAGGGGAGCTTCGCCCCCTTGACCCCCTGACCAGGGGCTCTGCCCCTGGACCCCGCTGGGGGCTCTCCCGGCTCTGCCCCCAGACCCCCGTTATAGGCTCGCGCTCCCGCGCTCGCCATGTTCTACCCCCCAAATCTCTCAACCAAACTATACGCCAATGAATACGGTAGATTAACGTGCGTGCGCTCAAATGCTGACGAAATGGCCAGCTATCTAGCGCATGGCACAGAAACTAACAAGAACTCATCAGGAGATGAGATAGCGAACGTGAACTTTTTAACGACGATATCGCACACACATAGGCCTACTTCAAAATACCGAAAAAGAGACAAACCTACTTCGTTTAACAAATTAGACGATAGATAGGCAAGTACTGCGCATGAAGTCTTAAATTTTAGCATCTGCTAGCCTACAGAATTTCCACCT
>Ga0209363_1001655_pt1 | contig 10938 bp, 9 predicted proteins | sample WorMetexBAHAMAS3_FD_187385 | JGI IMG/M metagenome (GOLD analysis project Ga0209363, IMG submission 187385) | Marine gutless worms symbiont microbial communities from Max Planck institute for Marine Microbiology, Germany - Inanidrilus exumae... | ecosystem: Host-associated > Annelida > Digestive... | reverse complement strand
TATATATATAGTCCACCCTACTACTTAAACAAGTACGTCCGTCTTCGGGGACGGCCGTATATCCACACATGCCGATCCTACGTCCACACGCCGCGCGATTTGACGAATGGCGCATCTCTAGCGCGGCGTGTAGCCCGCGCGCTGACTGAGCTGTCGCTCTGATCCTAGGCCTGCAGGCTAGGCTAGGCTCCTATTCATCCGATTTTGGGGTTTATGGGGAGCAAAGTTCCCCAAAATGGGGGATTCCCTGCCCAGGACGCCGAAGAAGCACCCGTGCAAAATTTGACACCACTAGCTTTATCCTCGCCGGACAAATCCGTAACCGTAAAAAACACACACACATACAAACAAATGAACAAAAAACAGTAAACGATATATCCATATGACTTAGTAATTTTTCGATGTCCTATATTCACTTATTGTCGCAGCTAACATAGGTAGCTGCAGCTTTGTAATATTTATATCTGCTGTCATGACTAGAGGCTGACAAATAATAAGTACCATGCTGCACTGTGGTTTAGGCCTATTTGTGATTTACAAAACAGCAATTTCTCAAACATGTCATCAATGATTCCATAAGTCCCCCTGAATATTTTGTGTGTGTAAAACTGCTCTTTTAGAATTCTGTGAAATGTTTTAAGAGAAGTAATTGGTAACATACAGAAACCAAAACTGTCTGCTGTTCACTAACACCGACATACGAACACATCTTACATTATAATGACGACACCATTCAAAGCAGACATTGTGGTCTTCGCAGATGACGATGAGCAATCATTTAAAAGGAACTTTATCAAGCATTTAAAACGACATGCACCGTGACTACCGCATGGAAAGAGCCTGATCAAGCTGGTGTTATAGCTGTGAGTGGACACTTCATGATCTAGACTGCGACATATGCACGTTACAGTAAAATACATGACATTACGCTCACGGTAAACAGAACTAGGCAAACGAATGCTAAGGAAACAGGCATTTTTTGAACATTGTGTAGGTATCAGCAAAGTTAAGCAACTAGCACTGAAATGTAATGTGTGATAAATATGACACAAATGCATCATATTTATGTTCAAATAATCATTCATTCACTTAAAATAATAACAATAAAATGGCATCGGTTGAAGAAGTCACTTAAAACATGCTGCTAGCACAATAAACACAACACTTACTGCACTGCACACTTTTGATACCTGATTTTCACTAGAAGAAAGCACTGCAGTGCTAATCGATATTTGAAAAAAAATCCGAAACAGCACAATTTCCACAAAACGGAACACAAGCAAAGCTCTGAGGCTTACAGTAATTCGAACATTCAACTACTGAATTACATGTCAACAAGTACACAGCCATGCTGAACTGATGCAACTAGTCACTACTATGTACAAGTTTGTTCTCGTCCGCCTGCTCAATGTTGCTATGTCTGCAATGACAAAATACACGTGGTTTGTCAGTGTTGGCAGCTTTTTTTGAGAACGGTCACTATTCGTCCATAATCACGGCAACAACGTTAACAATTCTGAGTCCAGCGACCGCTGTCAATGTCTATCAGCACAGAACTGCCGACTGCTTCGACCACAGCTGCATCGCTCATCAGCTCGATCGCCTCAGTGATTGGCTCATCGATGCCCTGCTCAAAGCCGTTCTCTGCCACATTCATGTTCTCAGCGCGCAACGCTGTACCTGCAAGATTTCACACCACAAAGTAATGCTCAAAAGAACATACAAACCAGCAAACTGTATGCTCAGCCACTTACCGAAAGTTAATTGAACAACAGCAATTTATTTTGCTATGAATATTTCCGTACGTCAAACAGTATTGTGCCACTGAACAGCCCTGTAGCCGTTGCTCTAAAAACTAAAAAAAGATCTTGCATAGTCACCGAGGTCCAATCCAATGCATGGGAGCTCATCCTCTTTGTGGCACTTTAAGCCAACGAGAGTTAAAAATATATTTAAGCTAGCATATGACCAACATACACCTGATGGCTGGTTCAGTTATCAGCCAGTGCCTTTAGGCTTTAACTAGACCAGTATGCCAGCCGCTCTCTAACATGATAAGCTGGCCTGCATGGCTAGATTAAATACCAAGACAATATATCTGCAAGATGTTCATCAGTCATCACCCACCTCAGTACTAACCCGACTCTATGCAAAGTAACTTCATTGATGTGCCCAAATCACATGCATAATGATCAGTTTCTTGCAGGAATTAAATTCAGTGTTACTAGCAACAACGCAAAGTTTACTTACTTGTTGCAGCATGAGATTCACTTGAGTCATCCTGTGATAAAACAAACCGTAATTAGTCTTGTGTATAAACCACAGATTATGCACACTGTATGTGTCTAATTATGCAATAACTAAGCATGCAATACAACAATCGCAACAACTGTCTAAAGACCTTGTATCCAGCATGACCCTGGTGAGATTCACTCGTTCTCTATTCTCAAGGCTATTAACCAATGTCTTTTATTAATTTTCTCCAATTACTATAGTCCTTAGCATCTTCCTTGTTATCCACACATGCCAATAGGCAGGGTGTGAATATATCAGTTACTGTTTGTTTGTAATTGTGTGTGTGTGTGTTTGTACAGTTATGGATTTCTCCACTGAGGATAAAGCTCGTCAAATTTTGCATGGTGGTTCATCGGCGTCATGGGCAGGGAATCTCTGCCCACAAACGCGAAAATTTTTATAAAAATCAGGCAAGGGAACGCCCCTGCAGGGCAATTATTTTCCGAAACTGCACAAAACTTTCAGTTTTTTGGGTGCTACACCCCACCCCTGTACTGATGGGGAAAAGGTGACATGGAGTAGTCAACTGTTGGTTGACTCCTCCAGAAATTTTACCCCCAGTGGTGTAATGTGGTGTAATGCAGGCATCCTATCGGCTACAAATAAAATTGCATATTTAAGATTAATTTTGATTCGTGTCACAAGCATGAAGTCTGACTGTTACAAATGATACGCTCCCATGACATACCAACAACAACGTTATAAGTCACTCTACAGTTCAGATACCATTGCAATGACCACTAAACAGCCACCTGAACCACACCACATAACAACAACTAACAGATGGACTACGATGCTCCAGTATCGACGTGGATGCTGTTGCTACCTAGGCGGTCTGGTGTGATCTTAATCTTTGACCACCAGAATCTAACCAGGTCATCACTAGGGGCTAGTGAATATTCCCTGGGACGGTGGGACGTTTTTTTTGAGACACAGTGTAGTGTTAGAAATCTAAAGCAGTCACAGCTGCAGTAATTTCTACCACGCTCATTCATACTAATTACCGTGCATCACCATATGCCGTATCTGAATGCCTCCGAGTTGCAAATAGTGCACACAGTTGCTGAACAGTGTATTAGTTTCCTGTTCTTACTCAGTACTGTCATCACAACTAGTTACCTCTGCAAAATTCTGACGAAATCGTGCCATGAGCTCCTTCTCACGTGCCATTTCCTTCACGCGGTTCTTCTCCGTCCAGCGAATCTCCGTCTCCAGATCCGCCATCTCCTTGCGCAGCTTCAACATCTGCGTTTTCATCGTGCCAAGTCGAGAACGCAGAGTTGACATCTGCTGCGTATGTTCACGCTCACGTTCACGGCAATGTCGCTGCCATATCTGCCCCACGCTCTTCATCTGTAGCATCAAAGACAACTCATTAAAAAACTGTCCTCGATGGAGGATCGAGGTCAGACCGACCATGTTACCAAGTTACGGTACCACACTCAAACAGCAAGATAGTGGTCAAATTAACAGATTTTTACCTACCACACCTCTATTTGACACGCCCCCTCCTGATGGGTGACCCCACAAGTTTCAGCGAGATCTTTTAGCACCAGAGAACTAGAGTTCCTGGGCTATCATCTAGCATTGTTTTCTTGTGATCCTACATTCAGCCATCTTGGTAAAATACTGGCTTGTGACGGATGGACAGTCAAACACACAACTGCAGCATATACTGCAATAGCACAGCATTGCGTGGTAAAAAGAGGGGGTGTCGCTCAGCTCACAGTGCATTTGAATTCAGTCGACTCTACTGGATGCATAAAATTCACATATGAAAAAGAAACTGACAGACAGATACCATTTTTGGACACCCTGTGCATTACAATTATGTAGATGTTCAATTAATTTATAGTTAAACTAAACTCAGTCAGATACTAGTTGCATAATAAAGCAAAGATCAAAACTTCAGAAAACAAGCTCGACTATGGGCCAGTTTTACACCGCAAATTAATCTTCCATTAACGTTAATCGGGGATCAACTCCCATTAACTAATGGGACTAACTCCCATTAGTTAACGTGAGTTAATGGAAGATTAATTTGCGATGGAAAAACCGGCCCGTAATCTCCCACTAAAGTTAATGAGAGATTAATTCGCGGTTGAAAAACCGGCCCTAAGTCTGCTCATCTATGAGTGCAAAACGACATAACATGACATACAGTAAGGTGATTTTGAGTTACACGGTAATATGGGTAGATTTAGAAATCAAGGTGTCGTTGCCACCTCACTGAATCTGCCGTTTAACAAAATACAAACTCAATGTTGCACTAATACATAATTAGGAATACAGAACTCCTTTATTTTGCACAGATAAACATCATCGCCTCATAATCGGTTATAATCTCGATAACTGAACTGCTCGCCATTCATGCAAACACCCAGTCATGCCACCTGACTACTCACGTGCCTCGCCAATCAACGCTACCAGCTGTCAGGAATGCGGCGGCATGTTCAACTTCCCACCACCAACCCAGCACGTCATCTCCGGATGGTATCGGTGCAGCTAGGCACTGATCATATATATTCAGCATGCAGAAGTGCAACAACAGTGGCTCTCAGAAACTTCCATGATGCTGACTGCCCATCTGTCTTGGTCACGCGCTCTCGCGAGTCTTCATATCAGGAGAAAAGCATGTCAATAACATGCCCATTGATGGTCGTTTATCAAAGCGTTACTTTCTTTAAAAGTCTTCTGTAGTAAGCATGTCAATGTGTGTGTGCAGCATATGCTCGCATCACTACTGCAGTAATGCTTGCATCCATCATTACCATTCCCACAGTATTACCTTATGTTTTTACCGTACCCGTGGTATTACTGTAAAATTCTCCACATTCCCGCAGCAATTACCGTGGTTACTGCAGTATTACTGAATTCTCCATTACCACGTCATACTCTAATGAAGTTAGTTTAACGATGTCACAAAAAATACACAGCCGTACGCACCTCCTCCAGAGAGCACTCTATCTGCTTCGAAGCTGAAAACGTAATAACAAAATGACAATAGCTGTTTCTATAGTTAAACTTCTCCTATTTCCAGTATAAAAATTTACATAATAAATAACGCATTTTAACTGGCAATTAATGCAGCTTTAATTTCAATTAGTTGCCTATGTCACTTAGTCAACTGTACATCATATTCTAATCATATACACAACGGTTACAGGCCATTTTAGGTGAATCTAGGTCATGTTGCCCCATGATTTTGTTCCGCCACTTGTTCTGAACCTCAGCATCCTCTCAAAACTCATATCATCTGTAACCCACAGCCTTTAGCTCAAGCACCCCTCTGTCTACGTGTCTATTATTCCTTCCATTAATGTACATGTTTTATCCACAGTTACAATACACAATATTCTAGTCAACAGCAAAACAAGTACATCCATCTTCGGGGACTGACGTATATCCACACATGCTGATCCTACGTCCACATGCTGTGCGATCATGTGTTTGGAAGCCTAAGGGTAATCATTCTGAAATTCGTGGAGGTAGTGGCGTGCTGGCCGATTTTGGGTTTCTGGGGGAGCAAAATTCACAAAAATGGGAGATTCCATGTCTTGAACGCCGATGAACTGTCGTGCAAAATTTGACGCAGATAGCTTTATCCTTGGAGGAGAAATCCATAACCATACAAACACACAAACATATACACACAAAAAACACACACAAACAAACAGTAAACCACACCTTGCCTGTCGGCATGTGTGGATAAAAGACAACACAGTTTTAGTTTTTAAAATACACAATCAATAAAATACTTTGCTATTTGTTAAACAAGTGGTGAAAGAATTTTGATAAACGGCCGTAGCATTGAGGGGCACATTTTTTACAGAGCACAATGTAATGTGACAATGATCAGTTAGGAGCACTGTAGTCGGGTGTCATGCCATTACTGAGGATTGAATTATGCCGTTTGCTGCAGACACTGCAACAGAGACTCCGAATTCTGTTCAATGGGCCGGACAACTCCCCAAAACTTCCCCTTCCCATCGGGGATCTTGACCCCATCTAATACCTGGTTCCTTCAGCCTACCTGAGTCAGCCCCCAATGGCATCTCGATCTGTTCAGCCCTTTTCTGCAGAAAACATCCGTGTGAACAAAACATAAACAGACAGACATACAGACAGACCACGCTATGTGCAACATCTATAGCAAGTTCAAATTCATGTGACACAAAAACTAGGCCACAAATAAAAAATCTGGCCCCGATAAGCTTTAGGTATTATGCCTGGTCATTTGCCAGCCCCCATTTACAATGGGGGCTGGCAAATGGGGAAAGAGATAGCCACTGAAAATGGCAGACTTTCTGACTTTCAAGGGCTCGTGACCTTGACTTTGGATTGGGTCATATTGCACACCGTCATGCATCACTCATCGACCTCTACTTATGTACCAAATTGCATTAAAATCTAAGAAACTTTTTGTGGACAGACGGACGGACATCTGAGACCCACTTTATTAGGTTGATTCGGAGGAGTCGACCTAATGAATTCACTGAAACCAGCATGCTAAAACACAATTCATCTTCTACATCAGTACATTTGATCCACCTTTTAATATGCACAGTAGTCAGTGAGTGAAAATGTTGTTACCCAAGCTGACGGTAGTCACATGGGTAGGGTTTTCAGCGGTGCTTACGTGCCGGTCTGCTTTTCCACACGATATCTCAAAAACCGCTGCAAGATGCCTAGAAACCCATTTATTTTGGGGTCGAAAGGTCAAGGTCCTGAGGCACATAAAACATTGCCGGTGTGGGTCGTGACACTCTAGTGAGTGCTGGCTTCTTATCATTGCAGTTAAACTAATTCTGAAATGGGTGACACCAGTGACCATCAGCGACATCAACATGAGTACAAACACCAAATTTTCACACACCATCTGCATCCTCCATTTTCACAACTGGATCCTCAGCCATAATCTGAACAATGGTGGCGAACTCCTTTGGATGTCGTGCCTGCAGGTGCTTGCGCAGGTTGGACGCACTGCTCTGCGGCTGGCGCAGGACGCGGCTGCAGAGACAGCACCAGAAGTCACTCGGTGATAGCTGATCAAAATGAACCTTAATCAGCGCTGAACGTGAATCAGCCTAACAAGCAGCACGCACACACACTCAGATACATCACAATGCCGGATTCGACTGATAAAAGTAATAATACTTATACAATCACCAGATGCTCTCCTGCAACAAACTTCTCAATCCATAAACAAAAATATGTCTCTCTTGTGCCATTTTCGATATACAGTAAGTAATTTGTTGAAGTTGCAATTTTTTTCATCAAGATCTTTGGCATCGGAAAACTAGAGTCCCTATGCTATTGCCTAGCACTGTTTGTGTGATGTTTAGCTGTTTTAATAGAACTCCAACTCATGACAGACACAGAATATGGTATCGGTCAAAAACTGCATTGTTTTCTACAATGAATTATCCCTTTGCTGTGTACACTACAGCAGAGATTCCAATGCTTTTCAGTGGGCTGGACAACTCCCAAAAATTGCCCCTTCCCATGCGGGGATCGTGACCCCATCTATTGTATGGTTTCAAGAGTCAGCCCCCAAACGGCATTGCGATAGGTTCAGCCGTTTTTAAACAGTATATCAGTGTGATCAACACACAGACACCCAAATACAGACCACGCTACATGTGGCATCTGTCACAACAGGCCACATCTATGCCATGCATGCAATGCAGCCTAGGCATAATTGTTCAAGCAACAGTCGGTGTGTTCTTACAGCTTGCACTCGGCTTGTAAGTGCCTCTTGATACTCCTCAGCATGCTTTGAGATATAGTGATTCAGCATGGTCGTTGTCGAGCCACTCAGCAGCTTCAAGCGAGTTCCACAGATTGTACACTTCACGTACTCACCATCTGGCTCCTTCACAAACACTTGCCACACCAGAGAACGATTTCTGAAAGAAGATGACAAACTGCCATCCAGGGATCCATCTCCAGCAAATACACCATCGGTGTCTTCCGACAAATGATCTAACCCATTGTCAACCTCTATCTTGATCCGTTTCTTCCGACAACTACCTTGCTTAGCATTCGGTGTATAGTCTGGATCAGAGTCGTCATTTGACATACTGGCCACCTGCAACCACATCATCATGATCATCATCAGAACAGAACTCAGGTACAACCACAACAAAGTACAAATGACAAGCTAAACGCTCCTTACTACCACCTCACCTTCTCAAACTACTGTCAGACTATCAACCAGCCAGAAACCTTTGGTCATCACCTGACCTTCTTCTTTTCTTCTGTTGTAACCAAGTCTGTATTTAATACTGTTACCGAGATATTAATCTTTCTTGGATAGCTGTATCCTCAAGAAGTAACCTGAATGCAGTTATGATAGTTAAACATTTGGCAGAAGTAAGAGACACAGCAAGACAGATATCAGACAGCATGTCACCGCAACACATTTCCACTAATATAGTGCCGCTAATATGTACAGAGCCTTGAACGTTTGGTCTTCCACCATTAGTAATGACAGTTATCAAATTACCAGAATTCACCTATACTGTATTCTCATTTCTCAGTGCTTATAACTTCTATCCTGAATGGTGGCCCACACGGTGGGGCTCCAAAAGTGATAGTGGTAGCCTATAGTGCGAATAAAGCACAGACATTCTCAGGAAGAAGTGGACTTATAAGTTATAACACATAGATGAACAGAAACGCTAAGAACTGCAGAGCAAAAACTAGAAAGAAGGAAGCATTTTTCCACACTTTGAACGACAACTTGACGGCCTACTGCATGCTTTGTTTGTACATCATGTTGTATAGTGTTGTTATGGTTCTGTAACTAAATACCAATCCACAAGAAAACAATAAACTTGTAAAACATATTGTGGTACCTTGCGGGCATACTTCACAGACACTATGCTACCAGTGACTGGAGAATCACCTGCATCCTACGATAGTTCACAACATATAACATGCAATTCATTAATGAACAATACAACTGAGCGCAAGCAAATGCATACTAATAATATAAACTACAGATACCACACTACTATCGTAACAAGAATATTTTTTACAGCGCTGTAATTAATACATGTCGTAAAAACCAATGGAAATGTTTAATAAACCACATAATGATAATAACTTGTTTCAAGAATCAAGATCACTCCTAAGTATGATCCGCATTTTTCATGAAAATATTCTCACTGACGCATTCGCATGCAGGGCTTCTGTTAACGGGCGCACTGGCGTATTATACAGAGTTCAGCCGATGTACACATCAGACATAGAAAATCTGCCACATCGGAGCATGCTGGAACATCGGTATCAATTTTTGTAAAAATAGTAAGCAGCTTACAACGACATTAAAGTCAGATTCGCGTTAGCTGCAGCGGACGACCACCCACACCGCCGACCGCCACGGGACCACCCACGCCGCTGACCGTCATGGCGGTTGGCGACGTTGGTGGTCGTCTGGCGGGTGGCATCGGGATGGACACCACGACCGCCAGGAGTCAGACGCAACCACTGTGACATGGAATTGAAGCTCGTGTTATTTGCGTGTGGTGGACGGCATGGCGGCACTCTGTTGCCGACTGGCCGCCTATCCGGGGTCTTTCAAGTGGAAAAATGACCGTCGTTGAGATAATTATCGCCAATCTGCATTGCAAAAAATAGGAAGAAGCTTGCAACGACATTAAAGTCAGATTCGTGTTAGCTGCAGCGGACGACCACCCACATCACCCACATCTGATGTTTACCAGAATTAGGATGCAATGCTGACACGTGAACAGTCTAGGCACTGTTCTTAGTAAGACCGTCGTGACGGTCTCACTTAGTGCACCCCCTACAGTCGCGCATATACGAAGCTTAGCATACATCAGTCACAGTTATAGTGGTTTAATATGGCTAGACGACCACCAACATAGCCGATATGCATATACATATGCCCCAATGGCAGGCGCAGTGTTGGCCTATGTGTGTTCGTGTAACTGTTGCGGTGAATGCGGTCTATGACGGCCAGCAATGCACGGGTAAGACATGCATTCATGCACGATATCGTACTACGACCCACTCGGGCCGTCAGCGGTTACGTAATATCAGCGGCAAATGGCAAATACCATACTGCAGCACCTCGAACACGTAACCAGTGACTAATAGCCAACATGAGTAACTGAGCCTGCTGATGCCCAACATTGAAACACCCACACCCACATATCGAAACATCGGACATCGGCCGTTTTACATGTATCGGCCATTCTCTAGTATTATACGCCAGAAAATTTGGGCAAAATGCCCAAAAGTAGACAGCTTGGCATACAAGTATGCCCAAAACAAGATGGCTGGCATACAGGTATGCCGAATAATTAACCGGCGTAGGCTTTGACAACCACTCTGCATTACTTTCATTATGATTTGTGTGTGTCAATTTGGTGAATCAGCCTCAATCACTCGATATACACTGTTGCATACTTACTGATTTGCTTTAGTTCAGTACAAAAACGCCGAAAATCAATACCCGGCATACTATGCGCCCCAAAAAAGACCCCCTGGTGTACGTATGCACAACTCAAAAAGCTTAAAGATGCTATGCAACGATTTTTTTACCAAATTGATTAAAAGTAGTTTCTAGCTGCTTACTGCAATATAAACCTGTCTGTGTAACAAATTTTGATA
>Ga0209363_1001654_pt1 | contig 10939 bp, 8 predicted proteins | sample WorMetexBAHAMAS3_FD_187385 | JGI IMG/M metagenome (GOLD analysis project Ga0209363, IMG submission 187385) | Marine gutless worms symbiont microbial communities from Max Planck institute for Marine Microbiology, Germany - Inanidrilus exumae... | ecosystem: Host-associated > Annelida > Digestive... | reverse complement strand
CGGGTCGTACTGCTAGAGTGTAAGTAGGAGATAATTACAGAACGGCTCGTGATTGGATGGTGGAAACATAAAGATATGATGCGCTGTCTTGCGACGCATCAGCAGCAACAAATCGGGATAAAGTGACCAAATCCTTCGCCATCTTTGAACTTTGGAGAACATGCGAAGTATTATCCATTCCTGAGTTATGAGTTATGACATTATTTATTGATTACTACAGAAAATGCGTTTGCATCCATTGCACACGCGCCATCCATACCACATAACCTGTGTGTTGGGCACATTTTCCCCCACATACATGAAATCCCAATCATCGATCTGTTTATTCACTTTTATACATACATGGTTATACGATCAAGATAAACCGATATATCCGCCAACATAGTATACGGCCATAACCACCTACACAAATTTTGTTGAAGATCGGTTAACGGTTATTGGTGGTGGCTCGGGTCAAATTTTTGCCATTTCCTATAGGCGTGCGAGTGTGTGATATTAGAATTTTTTCTGGACGTATTGCTATAAAAATACAGACAAAAACAAGGTGTCGCCCTAACGGGACGTAACACTACTGGCCCGCCGTGGAGTGTCGGCCGTCCGACCGCCTGCGTGCCTGGCGGCCAGTCCGCCCGCCCGCCCGCCGGCAGTGTTACAGACGACGAAAGACGACAGACGACGATTGACGCCAGCGAGCAAAACAATACTGGCCCACCATGCGGGCAGATTGAGTGTACTGTAGGGTGCAGACTACTGCAGTAGGTTACGAGTGTTCCATATTCGATTCTCCATTATATCGTCGGTCGACAAACTAGCGTTGGGCTTATGGGACTGGTTGTTACGCGGGTCTCGCGCAGCTATCGTCAATCTGCGAGAGTCACGCTGCCGTATTTCGCACGCTATTCGTCGATCGCCGACGAAGTCGAGCGGTACGTAAAGGTCCGTCGACAGGCCGCATCGGCCGTCGTCGCCGTGGCGCGAAACGGCCCCGTTGGGTCCGATCGGTCTGCGCAAGGCAGGCAGCTGCGGACGTGATGATGCCGGGGATCCACCGGGACGCAGTCGGACGGGAATCCGGTGGACGTTTCACATCGCGGCAGTCAACGCCGCCGCGGTCATTGTGAACGTGTAGCCAGACTCCATCGAAGGCCTAATCGTCATCACTCATCGTCGTTGTCGCGTAGTGTGACTTTTTAGCCGACTGTAAAAGTAAAGTATGGCGTTGGTTGCGTGATCCGTTCTGATACAATTCCGGATTGCTGGTCCCTTTGGGAGGACCAACCTCTGATATTTAAGACACAACTCACTTGTATAAATTAAGCCGTTTTATTGTTGAAACGATACAGTTAATTAGAATAAAATATATTCGAGAGGTAACGTCAGTAATAACAGTAGCGTTGATACAACGAATTAACTTATCATCATATGTGCATTTCTAGTTTGCCTATCACAAACCTGGACATATGTGTATCACAACAGTCATAAAACATAAAATCCACGATGACACATGTCAGTAAACATTATGAGCTGCAGTGAAAAAGTGAGTTTTCAGCTCTTTCCGAAATTCAGCTGGGTCGGCCACGGCGCGCAAATCTTCAGGCACGTTCAGCGCCGTGGCAGCGTGTAGTCGGTCGACGACGTGGAACGGACGCCGGAACGTGTACGACCGGCACCAATAGGCTCGACGATGTTGGTCAGATACGCCGGACACGTCCCGTAGAAAACTGAGTGCATAAAGCCCGGCCCACACCAGCAACAATGTCGAAGCAACATTGTCGAATGCTACAATGTCGAATGTTGCTTCGACATTGTTGCCGTTTTGGCAACAATGTCGAAGCAACGTTCGACTTTGTTGCCAAAAACGGCAACAATGTCGAACGAGTTTTGCGTTGAAATTTTGTCCTGTCGACAAAGTCGAACGTTGCTTCGACAACGTTGCTTCGACATTGTTGCTAATGTTGACCAGGCTTAATGCAACACAGTTTGAACTGGACGCGCCCGAGTATTGGAAGCCGGTGGAACTGTAGCAGACATGGGGTGACGTGTTCACGACCGCTCAGCTTGAAAATCAGGCGAGCCGCTAAGTTCTGAACACGTCGTAGTGGTGCGACAGTTGCTTGGGCAGAGCAGCCAGTGCTGCGTTGCAATAGTCCAGTCTAGAGATCACCATTGCGAGCGCCAGATGAGTCGTAACCTCCTGGCCGACGCGTCGTCGAATCTGGCGGACGCGGCGGGTGTGGTAATAATAGATGACCGCCACTTTGACCACATGGTGCTTCATGGACAGTTCAGTGTCCAGATGAAGGCCGAGATCACGGACGACAGCAGACGGCTGAATCTTGGACGAGAGCTCTTTGATGTAATGACTCTGATCATGCAGGTGTAAGACGGCGACATACACTCAACGAGCTGCCGCCGCCGCTGTACTGCTGATGCTGCGTCGACTGTCTGTCCGTCTGTCAGTTCGTCTCTCTGAAAGGCGGGTCGTACTGCTATAGTGTAAGTAGGAGATAATTACAGAACGGCTCGTGATTGGATGGTGGAAACATAAAGAGATGATGCGCTGTCTTGCGACGCATCAGCAGCAACAAATCGGGTACTTCTACTTGGTAAATAGTGATGGGGATTCATATCCCCACGGGCTTGTGACAGACAGACGGACACACGACGACAACATATATATCGCGCTAGCATAGCGTCGCGCGGTAAAACAAATGAATGAAAAAATACTTTTTTCCGGAAGAAGGCGTAGAGGGCGTGGAGTCAGCCCATGAGTGGTATCAGCAGCAGCAGCAGGAGCACAGTGGCGGCGGCAGCTCGTTTAGTGTATGTCGCCGTCTTACACCTGCATCAGAGTCATTACATTAAAGAGCTCTCGAGCGGATATTGTTCCATGAATAGTTGATGAAGGTCGCCGCCGGCCATGTCGTCGTGCCGGTGACGACGTCGTGGGTGGTCGGCTTGGTCGTCGAACGTGACATACGCACGGCGATGTGAACGGAACGTATCGAGAGTCAGGCGACCACCCACGCGACTAAGCTATAGTGACGAAATGACCAGCGACATACTGAATGCAACTCGTTCTTAATCCAATACGCGCCTTATTCATTCACAACCCATCGGTCTCAGAAGTCACCCGTTATGTGTCGACAGCCACGTTAAACCCTTCACACTCACGCTATTATATAGATATACATGCAGTGCGATATTGGTCAAGAATAGCCAATTTTAACCTACCCCACCCACCTGTGTTTGGCGCTCCCATTAGGGATGACAAAATTCGAATTTATCCAAGAATTTGGCACCAGAAAACTGGAGTCCTGGGGCTGTTGTGAGGTGTTGTTTGTGCGATTTTGTGTTTAGCCGTTTTGGCAACCGTTTGTGACGGACGGGCAGAGAGCCACAGCATACACCGACCTAGCATAACGTCGCGCGGTAAAAACAGAGGCTGCTACATTGACTGTCCACCTCTTCAAAACGCTTGAACAAGTTTGCACGAATTTTCGCACGCTGCAACGCCGTGCTTGTTCTTAGCATATCTGTTAACTCTATATTCATCACATTTATAATACACGGTGGCGCCGCCTGGCGAACGCCAGCAACCCGGATTTCGCTGTCGACGACTGCTAACGAGAATTTCAGCGTAATATGTTGAGCAGAATCGGTCTGGCCAGGTTGAGGTTACTGAATAAAATCGACAGCAGCCGTGTACCGAACGATGGGAAGATCTATAGGTCATCGACGGTCTGCTGGAAGAGCGGCAAACACTGTGCGTGCTGGAGATTTGATCTGCAGCGAGGCATGGCGGAAAGCCTCGCGCGGGAATGAGGCATCAATGAACGTCGTCTCGAATGCGTTTTGGAGCAGAATAGCAAACAGTCAAACACATCTCTAAATGAAACAATGACGTTTATACACTCGATTTTTACCGCTATGCTAGCGCGCGCTGTCGTCGTGAGTGCATCCGTCCGTCCGTCTGTCTGTCCGTCCGTCACAAGCCGGCACTGTATCAAAACGGCAAAACTTAGGATCACGCAAACAGAGCCATACGATAGCCCAGGATTCTAGTTTTCTGATAATAACATTTAGACGAACGTCCAACGACGTTACCCTTAACTGGGGCACCAAATAGAGGTGGGGTAGTTTAATATCGGCCATTTTTGAGTTATATCTTACTATATCTCAACAAGAAGCTCAGCTACCGTAGAGGAACAGCGCGACGCGCTGTTTTAGTAAATTCGTACTATGTTTCACGAGCTGTGGGAGTTATAAAGGTTTCAAACAGCAAAAGTGACCTCAAAGGTCATTCAAGGACATTAATGGTGCCATGTGTAGGCCACCTACGATTTTCTATTAGTCTTCCATTGCAACTATGTCTGTATCTTGCACTGTATCCGATATATTATCACTTATTTCCCAAAATTTAAAGAGGTCATACGTGACTCTGAACACATCCCCTTCGGGGGTAATATATCATGCATGCACTAGTACTCCTCTGTGTCAATCACCACACATTTGAAGTGCCTAGCTTCACCATTTCCAAAGATATAATCTGGGACAAAATTTAAGAAAACAGGTCATGTGATCCTGACCACGCCAATTAGAGCGTAGTCTGTCATCGTTGGGCTAGCGCGTGATATACTCTAACTGTATACAAAATTTGGCAACTCTTGCTACAGCGATTACGGAGATATGATTGGAAGAGTCGAAACTGAAAATGGGTCATGTCACATGTGACCCTGACCACGCCCCTTTTAGAGGTGGTTTGTCATCCATAACCTTGGATATGATATAATCTAGGCCTACTTGTGTATAAAATTTGCAGACTCTAGCGTCTGCCGTTCCATAGATATCATTGGAGCCCAAAATATAAAATGGGTGACGTGACCCTGAGTATGCCCCTTTTCAGGGTAACTTGTCATTCTTCTGCTGGGACTTGATATAGCCTATTTGTGTATAAAAATTTGACAACTCTAGCTTCAGCCGTTCCAGATATATGGTTGGTGCCCACCGACATTTAAATGGTTCACGTGACCTGATCACGCCCTTTTCAGGGATAATTTGTCATCCGCGGGCCAGCACCTGCTACGATCAACCTATTTTTCAAATTTGAAGTCTAACTCCACTTACTACGAAGATACAAAAGGCGACACAAAATGACGCAAATGGGGTGGTTTGGGTTAGCTAGGGATCACTCAAGGTCACTGGAAATTATATTATTCGATAGACAGCATACGAGTTCCTATTAGCGTTCCATAGTAAATATGTCCTTACCTTGCACCGTCTCTGAGATGTAGCTAAATATTGGTCGAAAATCACCGATTTGAACCTACCCCACATCTATTTGGTTCTCTGTTGGGGTGACCCTGTTGGAATGTCTTCGAGATCTATGGCATAAGAAAACCGAGTCTTTGGGTTACCACCGTATGGCGCATTGTTTGCGTGATACTAATGTAGCAGTTTTGGTACAATACCTGCGTGTGACGGACAGAGAGACAGACGGCAGACGGATGGTACGGACGAACAGAAACACGACGACAGCACATACCGCGCTAGCATACCGTCGCGCGGTAACAAAAAATGGCTGAACCGATAACGATGCCGTTAAGGGGCTGATTCATGACTGTCCAAGGAACCACGTGTTAGATGAGGTAAAGAGCCCCCATGAGAAGGGGCACTTTTAAGAGGACATTGCCGTTTCAAGATCACCACGTTACAAATCGACATCAACCTTCTCGGATAAACCTTCTCGGATATCTTCCGCACAGAAATCAGAAACGGGTACAAGAACACCAATGTTGGGATCATTTGCAGGATCGAGTCGATTGTTACCTATAAAAATGACCTTTCAAAATTTCAGAATTTCAATCTATTTAAGACGTTATCAGAAACGCTGGTACACACTACTCAGCTACACACACTCCTAGCATTTCCGAAGGTGATGATAAATTGATGATTGCTGCACTGGGTTCAGGATGGGAAGCTGTTGCATTTTGACCCCGTACAACCCCAAAGCTGTACCAAACGTAATAACCCAGATTAGGTCAGTGTACCAACTTCGTAGGTTTCTGCACACGTTTATGCATGGCATATGATGGACACAGCCGTTTATTGTCGCTCTTAATTACGATGTAAGAACTACATTCTGAACAAGAAAACGGGCACAATTTATGTAGCGGGAATCATTTAATAATTCACGCTACATAAATTGTGCCCGTTTTCTTGTTTTATTTTCATAGGTTAACGCGCAAATCATTCATCGTGACAAACAACGACATAGTAACTAAGATCGCCTTACACTTTACATACAGCTATCGTGAAATTTTCCGACTCACAGCGAATAATCACGGTGTCGAAAAACCGCTTCGACGTTACAGGCCAAAAATAACCTCAAGAATGCCATGCATGCATGATGATGTTGCAAACTTCCGCCTGGGGAATTCCCTTCGTGTAGCCTGTGGGCCTAGGTTTCGTTCGTTGACATGATTAGTTTTGAATGAAAAGACAAGTCATAAATTGATGAGTGCACACACGTATCATGATAATGAAATGCTGCAGTGAGTTTGTGTTGTTGCTGTTCATGCTGCGGTTTACCCTTGGATCCAACAGTCAAGGTACTAACAGTACTAAACAGAGTATTCGTTCGGCTGTCACGTGATCTAGTCACTTGGCCGGTCGTATGACAAGGCGTAGGCTATTTGCTAAATTTGTTGCATGCGTTCACGACTCGTCCACACGATTATTGTCCAGTATCAAATTGGGAACATTAAATTCACAATTTTACCGGCAGGATTATACCCCCAGAGTAAAATGCAGGTATTGCGCTCACTCCGTCAGGAACAGGGTTGTAAAAGATAGCCTACTTTTTTGCTCTGTTCAAATGCAAAATACAAAATGCTTTTGAAAATATGCATTTGAAATACTTTTATCAAATACGTTTGAATTGGTTCTGAACATACAAAATACTTTTTCTCCACATGTATTTCAAATACAAAATAGGCCTACATGCGGGCTAATGAAAGTGGACCAATGACAGATCCTTGGGGCATGCCTCAAAATTGCTTATTCCCGTGAAGGATGTACGTTGACCCCCTATATGATACATGGTTTCATGACACACACTATTCAGCCCCCACAAGTATTTCATTTCGATCGGTTCAGCGAACTTCAGCCGGTTTTGCACAGCACACCCGCGTGACCAACACACACACACACACACATGCACACAGACCACGCTACGTGCGACATGTGTAGCAATAAACCGCATCAATGCAATGCACGCGATGTGATTGTTTGCAATGCCGCGGGTCTGTGTTTGCAGTCGGAGAAACGGAAGCGCTGTGTGACGGCCGGGTGACGCTGGTGTCGCGTGCTGAGTGGGGAGCACGAAATCCACGAACTGCGCCCGAAAACATCACGGTTCCAGTAAACATGACGTTCATTCACCACTCCGATAAACCGTGGCGTGGAACCAACTTGACTCAGTGCATCAAGCAAGTCCAAAGCATCCAGGATTTTCACATGGACTTTCGAGGTAGAACGGTCGTACTAGAGCTGGCCTACATCATAACTCTGATGTAAACGAATCGTTCGGCGTATTTCTTTATTACTTTGCCAGGTGCAACGTACGGTGTACGCGATCAGCGTGTATGTATGTAAGTAAGTAAGTAAGTAAGTAAGTTTATTGAGATATTGTAGCCATAAGCCTAGATCGGTTACAGTGATGCACAATATGAAAATACAATATAAAATACTACTAATATGAAACACAGGTACAAATACAGCTGGTGAAAATTACATAAAAACGCAATATGTACAACCTACACACATAAATCAAAATAAAATGGCGGTATTACAAACATAAAAGGTTGTCACTAGTAACATTTTAGGGAGTAGTTTATAAAAGAGCAGTACCGTTTTGTTCGGACCTGAGGGATGGGTTAAACTGCAGAATGCCGCGGTCGTTGAGAAACAGAAGGATCACGTTCATGTGGGAGGAGGCTATGCAGAGAGTTCCCAGGATGGCAGGATTTATGTCTGTCTGTCTTCCACTTTCTCTGTCCGCTCGCATATCTCGAAAACCACCCGTCCAAATTTCACGAAATGTTACGTACATGTTACCGGTGGCCGTGGCTCGGTCCTCATCTGGCGACAGTGTTATGTACTTCCTGTTTTGTCACTCATTGCGTTGGCGAATGCACTCGAACGTCGCAGGCGCTATGTATGCATTAAGGGGCGTTCAGACAGGACGCGGCGCGGCACCGCACCGCACCGCGTCGCGTCGCGCCGCACCTTTAAGCATTGTGCGTTGTGCCCGCAGCAGACAAGCTGCGACGGTGACAGGCCGGTCGGCCGGTAGGCGCAAACATCCGTCATTATTTGCATTGTTCTGGGACGTCATAATATCGTATATACAATGACAGCAAATTGTACACTGTGGGCGAAGTCTGCTGTCTATGATTGCTTTGGTTATTATACTATCGGGGCTTCAGTTTTGCGTGCAATGTGTTATCGGCCGCGCAATAAAATCAGTCTCGTCTTTTTTAAAATTCAGGGTAAAGTTATGGATTTATCATCCGTCCTCGGAGAAGTATCTTTCAATGCATCGCCGAATTCGTTACATGTCGATTGTCAATATTCCACAGGGACGGACATTGTTAGTAAGTAAGTAGCGTAGTAACTAGTAAAGTGAGTAAGTAAGTAAATAAGTAAGATGCCTTTTATTAAATGCATGTCGAACGCACGCATTACACATCAAACGCAAACAATAAAAACAGTAATTACGAAAAAGCTGAACTTCATTTAAAGACTATGTCATGCACTGTTGGTAGGATGGAACGACATCGCGTACAGTTTCCTGGTGTGCGAGGATGGTCGGGTGTACGAGGGACGGGGCTGGAACGTGAGAGGCTCTCACACTCTCGGCTATAACGAGATCGCGATCGGCGTCTGCATCATTGGAGACTACGAGCGACGACTGCCGCTACCTGCCGCGCTCAACGCTACTCAAGAACTCCTGGCATGCGGCGTCAAAAAGGTCGAGAATTATGCGAAAATTATTTTGTACCGTAACGCACAGCCTCTTCGTAAGTGTCGAAATAGCTAGGGGAACTCGGATAACGGATGGGACACGTCCGCCGGAAACATGGTTGATATGCTGTGCCTTGGTCCCATTCAAAGGAAAAGTAAGTAAGTAAGTAAGTAAGTAGCCTTTTATTTCAATGTGACATTCGCACACTTTAACACGACGCACACAAATAAAAAACGAATAAAATATAATACACTAAGCATGAAACAGAATATGAACTGATATAAAGGCAAAAACAGGGATTAAAACCTAGGCTGAACAGCGTGGCGTGAATAATGGAAAGTTATACTTATTTAAATGGTCTGAACAACGATTGGTATAACAATTTTTAAACTGCGAATATCGAACAGTGGGAAGCAGATTTGGATGTTGCCTCTTACGAAGCTTGTAAAAACATAGAGGTCTTAGGAGAGAGAAGACGGTGCAGACCGTGACATGGCTGAGTGGCCTGCCGAAAGAGTTTGCGATCTGACTTGTCAATGAGAGCGTCTACGTCAAACGCGGTAAGTGTAAGGTGTAATCAAGTCAAATATATTTATGTCGGACACAACTATAGGACCATATGAGACATCGAAACAGTAAGCACACTACGAAACTAAAAATTAAAAACAATAAGCTCGACTGTCGCAGAGGGACCGCGCGATGCCATGTGTCAGTTGAAATCTTGTCAACTGCTGCACAACTGTAGGAAAAATCTTACTAAATTTGCAGACTACCTTCACCCATCGCAACGATATATGAAGGAAGATCGAAATTGTAAAAACAGCCGTGATTTCGAGTGGTTAAGGTTACTGAAGGTCATCGGCAACGTCACTGTTCAACAGAGGGCATAAGACTTCCTATTTATATTTCATAGAAATTGTGTATATCATATTTTGTACCGTTTTCGAGATACGCCGGCTTACACTGTATTTGTCAAAAATCGCAATTTTTTCCACCTTGCGTGTATTTGGCTACCCATCGGGGTAACCGCATTGGAATTTCACCAATAGTGTTGTTGGCATCAGAAAACTGGAGTCCTCGACAGCGTCGGTTGCGTGATGGCAAGTTTAGCCGCTTTGACGGAACTCCACTTGAGACGAACGGCCAGATAGACAGACGCGGGCCGTAGCATATACCGCGCTAGCATAACGTCGCGCGGTAAAAATCTAGACTTGTATATGGTTAATTCGTTATAAATGTATAACTGTACCATTACCACATGCCAGCAGTAGCTCATTAAACATCGTCACTGAGTAAAATAAATGTTTAAAAACTTAACAGTTTAAAACGCCGTTGTAGAAGCCAAATCACACGTCGTCTAAAACTGCAAAAAATCAATTTCGGGATTTAGTTAGTCACACGGACGCTCAAAAATTATTTCTGCCCACACAACTGTGCAAAATTTCTTATTGTTATGCTTACATTTACAGAAATTGCATGAAACGTGCTTTTTAAATAAAAAATTAATCGTATCAAAAGTAGTTTTATTTACCTTAATCTGGAGTTTGTCTTACATATTTAAACTTATGAACAATGTAATTTGAATTGATAAGCAGTGTACTGTACAGTCATTTGGTAAAATTTAGCTGGTAGGCCATGCACCTGACTTTTTGGTTGTGAATAAATTTTGTTGGGTTAGCCTAAAAGATCACGCAATACACGCATACAATAAAGACAGATGCCTCAACTTATCATAGTCAGCAGCTACAGCTACAGAAGCCATTTATGCCTCTTTCACATCACACGAACTGAAGTTAGTTGAACTGGGATCCGTGTATCTATCGTTATTTTGATTTTCACTCAAAATGGAAAATGGAATATAAACATCCACATTCGTTTTCAAATTCAAACTGATGTTATATGTAACAAATT
>Ga0209363_1001653_pt1 | contig 10940 bp, 8 predicted proteins | sample WorMetexBAHAMAS3_FD_187385 | JGI IMG/M metagenome (GOLD analysis project Ga0209363, IMG submission 187385) | Marine gutless worms symbiont microbial communities from Max Planck institute for Marine Microbiology, Germany - Inanidrilus exumae... | ecosystem: Host-associated > Annelida > Digestive... | reverse complement strand
ATCCAGATGATAGAAAGATAAAAAGCAGAAAATTAGCCCCGTACAGGGACTGACAATAGACTCTTCACAACTGACGTTTGTGCCAAAGTCAAAGTCACTTGACACAAATTTACATATTGTGCCCTAGTTGAAGAATCCGTGGTCAGTTGCCAGCTCTCATTGTAAATGGCAGAGGAGATAGCTTTTGAAAACAGCCGGATTTCCAACTTTGATGGGCTCGTGACCTTGACCTTGGATTGGGTCATACTGCATACCGTCGTGCATCACTCGTCAACCTCTACCTACATGCCACATTTCATTGGAATCGAAGAAACTTTTATTGTGGATGGACGGACATACGGATGGACATTTGAAACCAGCTTTATTAGGTCGACTTTGTCAAAGAGTCAACCTAAAAATGACGTTAGTCCACAATACAATGTCAAGAAGTCAAAATTTTGTCAAAATGTAGTGACTGTCACAAAACAACAGAATGGGCAAATATAACTGACTGCAGCAAGTCATGTAGCATGTAAGAAAATGCCGTGTTGAGTTAATGATTTATGCAACAGCAGAAACTGTTTACTGTACAACAAATGACTACAGTTCATGCAGTCAACTGATCTTGCAACATAACGAACATGCTACTGTAATAACATATCAGTTTATAGGGGAACGAGAGTTCCGATCGCCCACTACTAGCTTACAGCAGCACTATTGCAGGCTGCTAGCAACTAGCGATTTGCTGTAGTGGATCTGTTTGTCATTATGATTGTTATGTTGTAATAAAAATATCAATAACTACTGAATTGATATAAGTTTGCCCTATTTCCTCTCACACTCTGCATGTGAGTTGCTCTACAGCTAATTCCCGTTGACAGTATCTATTATAACAGCTTGTGAGATTCCCTGGTCTTAAGTAAAGACCGCCTCATTGATCTGAAGGTCCTATAAAGATAACGCTTTTATTAAACCTACAAGTTCAACTGGACATCAAACATCACTTAATATAATTTACACCGATTATCAACAAATTCAAATTTAGATCACACTCAATAAACTAAACAGTAAATTTATAACACGACAATGTATCAACTAGCACAAACGTGTTAATGATGTTGGCAATTTTCTCTACGACACTGGATCTATTGCAGCAGTCTTCATTTTGCGTCAAGTAACGGAACAAACAATTGCAGATGGCGTCTCTGTTGACAGCATTAGACATGTTGTACAGCACATCCAGTGTCTACAAAAGACATTCACTATTAACGTTCATGTGTTACTGCTTCACTGCCGTAAACAACGAAACACAGACGATGGAATCTGTCAAGCACACTGGTATAACAGTAAGTAAGTTTATGTAAGTAAGTCTACTGACGTAAGGCAGCTATGTAAAACAGCTAGATCGACACAGTGAGCTACAGGTACAATATATACAACGAGAAAAAATTAAATAAATACACTTCTGAGCAAAACATGACATAAAAATGCAAACATTGATTTTCATGGTCAAGTCGACTGGTCACTGACCATGGAAGAAGTGAACTGATAAAATTAAACTGAACTCTACATTAAACAGTTCAAACTACACAGATCTTGCTGTAGACAGAAATGAATGGCTGAACATCACTGCCAGAGCATGATGACCTGGTCTCTATAACCAAGGCAATACCTCAAGTAAATCACGGCTAATGACAGAGCTCAGTTGTGTCACATCTTACCTTGGCCTGAATGGTAGGATCGACATGTTCCAGGCACTGCATCATCAGTGCCTGGTGTTGCAAGGCGTAGCGTGCATCAATCCGAACAATCCTTTCAAGCACCTTGATACCTGCAAACGTGACACGTCATCTTTACACTGTTAACAGTGCAATGCCCACCTCTATACACAATCTTTCTACTCTACTAAACATTCTATCTTACATTTAGCATAATATTAAGTTTTTTATTACTAAGTACTGCGAAGAAGCCCTGTGGCCATCACTTCATCTGCAGCCATCAATTCATCTGACACTGGTGTTGTCATCTGTGGCATTATAAGTCAGCTTTGTCTGTCTGTCATCAAGTCGTTGTTTTAAGGTCGGAGAATCTCCAGCCATTAAAATTAGATGAATATGAGTGATCACAGCCGCAAGAATGCACCCTGTCACAGTACCGCCCCCTTTTTTGTAATAAAGATGCAGTTAGTGGATCCTCTATGTTATATATAATAATAACAAAACAGTTTTAGTAAATTTGCATAGCCTTAAATCAGCAAAAAATAACTAAAATATTATCAGCGATGTAAACAACAATAATTGTTAGTCTACAAAAACAATTACCGATGTATTGCAGGTTAGCGCTCTTTGACAACAGAAACCGACCAATGCACTTTGAAGCAACTGATAACAGAGCATCATCAGCATGTGTGCTAACAATGGCCATCAGTGCTTCGTAGATTACAGCTGGACATACACATGTCAACAGTAGGTCACCAGTCACATTGCCAATGTTTATTTTAATGTAATTGAAGTTAACTCTGTATGACAGTGATAACAATATGATAATAATAACGTATCTGTATAGTCCTAAGCTAGAGGCACTTCGGCGTAAGACTGCCTAAACAAATTGGTTTTGAGTTGTCGTTTCAAGGCACGTACAGTATAACGACATCTAATGTCAGAGGGTAGTGAGTTCCAGATGTGTGGAGCTATGACCAAGAATGCTTGTCGAGAGGGTTCAGTTCACACTGACAGAATATCTAAGTTACAGTACTGTCGACAATCAAAGAATAAGTAAGGTCAAGGTCAGCACTGCTCTCTTACAGCTACGCAATATTGGGCCACTACATTCATTTGCTGTAGAGAGCTTACAACAAATTATGCACATTATGTAAATGAAACTAAATGTCAGTGAAACAATCTCCAGCATTCCATCTTGGACAGCATAAAAACGAAACAAGCTCTATGTATTTCATCTTTGCTATCAGCCGCCATTACCTTCTCATCTGATAACACTTCTACCAAGTTAAACAGCCTGGTGACCGTGACCATGTGAAATGCAGCATCCATGTCAAGAACACTCAACAGTATCACCTGGTGCGAGTTTACAGCATTGAGTATGTCTAACAGTACTTTTGCCAGTGTCATTTCAGTCAATGTTAGCAATAAGCTGACTCAAGCATGGCCAACAGATACATACTACTCCACTGCTGTGTTCTCCGTTCCACCACCAATAGTTCAGGCCAGTAACTTCTGACAGCAATAAACTAAATCCTTCCTCCAAATTTCACATAAAGCCATCGACATCTTTTGACTTAAAATCCAGTGGAACTGAAAGTACGAATAAAGAATGAAACACACAAAATCCTAGTATTTCATGACCTCCATGCTTCACATAACTAACAAAAACTCACTACCTACAAAATGAAAATGTCATTATTAGAGAATGTTACAGAAATTTAGTGTGCTGAGACAATTAAAAATTGAACATGCTGGTAAAATTACATCTAAAGACTAAAGACTGCCTTTAAACTGTCTGCACTGCTCACAGCATAATCAATGTAGCAATTTATTAATCTTACAGCAACCATGAAATCGTTACCTAAACCAGCTTTATGCGTGGGTTCAGTTCTCTGTAGCACATCATGAAGCACTTGGTAAGCCTTAGAGCTGGCACTATAAACACACATACATTGTTTTTCAAAAAACAGAAGACATCAAATTCATGGCAGTAAGCAGCAACTCCATCAAGTCTTAACCGATTTTCAAAATTCTTTTACAGGCAGACTCAACAGTAAATTTGCAGCAGTGATCATTAAGAATCCCACCAAACCTGGCACATGTTGCCACGCTACCTTGTGAAAAATCTGTATTCTTGAAGTTGCCATGCTCAAGAACTTGGTGAAGCAAACTGCACATGCTGTCACACAAGATTCAGCCATTCAAAATAGCTGTCAAAAAAGTACTCATCCAGTGATATGAGTATTGTCTAATTCACTGACAAAAAAACATTCACAGTGTCCATACCAAGCAACACACAGAATGACCAAGTATATGCACCTGACATAAAAACGTTTACAGTAAAATGCCTTTGCACTCGATCATCAACATTCAGTTAGTCGCTGATGGCATCAGTCTTGCTAGTAACTTTGCCAAATGTTCACTGACTATAAATTATTATACCAGCCGACTCAGCAGGAAATTTGTAGTAATGCAATAGTTAATAAATTAGCCCCGTACGGGACTGACGGTCAACTGTTCAGAACTGACGTTTCTGCCAACTTCAAAGTAACATGACACAAAAACTAGGTCAAATATCAAAAATCTGGCCCATTTAGATATTATGCCCTAGTTTAAGAATCCATGATCAGTTGCTAACTCTCATTGTAAATGGCGGAGGAAATAGCTATTGAAAACGGCCGGATTTCCAACTTTTAAGGGCAATGTACCAATGCATGAAGTGTTGTGGGATCATTAAGTATCACTTTATTGACTTTACTGCTAATTTACTGCCTAGTCTGCCGGTGAAAGAATCTTGAAAATTGGTTCAGAAATGACAGAGTCACTGTCATAAGTTTGGTGTCATCCTTTTTTGACACACAGCAGTCATATACATGGTAAGAAAACTATGCAATACTTCACAGTCGCATGAAATTATGACCACATGGGTACTGATACCAGTCATGGCCAGTAGGCTATTGTAACAGAAATTAAAAAACAAAATCAAACATTCATCATGATTATATGTAGATGTTCAGAAGCATATAACAACCACGACTTAGCAAAAACACCCCATATAACAGTACAGTACAGTAAAAAACCATGTCATGTCTCCATGTTATGTTCATGATTTCAATTTTACCAAAGGTTCAGTTGCTTTCAACACAATCTAGGTCATATCGTGCCTTTAGACCAAAGGTTCAGCTACTACAAATTGCACAAAAAATAGCAAAATGCAATCATGCAATGTTTACATAATAACACTATCAAAACTGAATGGCATACTTGCAATCGTCAGCAGCTAGAAGTGTCAGCAGCTTGAGGAGACTGACGGTAAACCACGGTGATGGGACAGAGTGGTATTCAAACAAAGATGGCAGCCGACGGCTTGTCACTTGGTCAAGAATGTCAGCCACGGCTGGAAGTAAATCTCTGCAGCTTTCTCTATCAGTCTACAATCACCATTCACCATTGATCTCTTAGTAGCATACCTGACTGCAGTGTGAGATCCCAACGTCGACAGTTGTGTCAATAGTGTCTATCAAGACAACCACTGTGGTTGCCTTGGACATCAGCTGTGCACCCTACTGCAGTGCCTGTGTTGACTCGCACCCCTCTGAATGGTAAAATGAGTATCGTCTTCTGGGACTGAGTAATAATAATAAAGAGTGATGGTGAGTATAGACGACAGCAGCCTACAGCCAAAGTCAGTTAGCTTTGTCTGAGGGTTGGTGGTCACATGGTGAGTTTGCATTCATCTCGCATTAGTACTACTACGACTACTATTAGTTACTTACTAAGATTAAAACTGTAAAGAAACAAGGTAATCTTTGTAGTTTAGAATGTGCAAGATTGTGCAACTGCCATGAGCAATTGCTTACTACATTACTAACATGCCACATTAATGAACTGCAGCATTTAAATAAAGTGTACATTGGCAGCAAATTGACTGGTTTAAAAGGATCCTAAAATGTACTAGTTTAAAAGGGATGCTAAAATATTGCATATCAAACTAACGCAGTAAACTGATCACATGTTTCAGATATGCTGCTACACAAATATGAAGAAATGTAATGCTACAAGAAACCATTTGCTAGTTAGTGTAAGTATAAGCAGTTTAACAGCACATCAGCAGAAAGGTTAGCCATGATAACTATTACCTGTATATTACATATTTACATCACTAGCATCAGAATAATTAAATCTGTTAACACATATGCAGCAAGCAATCATCCAGCAGCAAAACCTACCACAGCAAGTTGTTGATAGACCTCAACAGCTGCCCACACTACACCAGGATCACGATCTCCCATGCAACGGCACACCAGCGGACGGATTTCTACAGCCATTTCTGGCACTTTACGCAGGAAAGCACACAGGCACAGCACCGCCTTCCGACGTACAATTTCTCTGTAGCACACCAGATGGCAAAGTACCGAGTACAGGTTTTATGTTCCATTCGATACAAAATAGCTCATTTCAGAGATATTCTTAGTGGCCAATCTGTTAGCTTAGTACTGAAGAAACTAAACCTAATGTCACAAAAGCAGACATTCAACAGTAACACAAAGAAATTATAAGACAAAAAATAAAAACAAAAACTAAAGCCAGGTTTGGTCACCTTTTATGACCTCTGGATTATAATGGAGCAGGCTCTATTCTTACAGCCCCAGGGCCCACACTGGGCAGTTGGCAAAGAAAGTAGTTATTAGCAGGTTATGGCTACAGCTAGACATCTACTTTCAACTACCAGTAATACTGAGAAGAAAAGAAAGAATAAAAACGTAAAATGTCAGTAGATATGTTATATAATGCAGCCAAAGTTGTTCTTAAATGCATTTGGAGATTTGTGACAGTTGGTACACAATACAATGCAGTATAAAAAATTATTCCAATATTAATATAACATATCCAGACATAATCATATTCAACAAATTATATTATTTCATCTTTATTTTATATGTAGAAAAACACAACGAAATACAAGTACAAACATAATGTTATTCAGTGCTATCATCCACGAACATACACTCACTTTGAATGGCTAAGTTTCTCAATTACGCTTGGTAACAATGCAGGAATTATTTCGGCACTGACCATGTGACAGGATGTCATTAACGAGGCACATAATTCAAGAATATTGGTACTGCCCAAATCCTGACACACAAAACATTTTCTAAAATAACACAGTAAACTTCTATAGCAAAACCAAAAACGTGTTTTAGTTTCATTCAATCTTCTCAGACACGGCTCCCACACCGCTGGTTCAGTGGGGATTACAGGTTCCAATAACCCTGATCGAGTTAGTAAGTAAGTAAGTAAATATAATTTATAAACAGCACAAAGGTCAGGCTCAATCTGAGGCACAAGAAGGAAGGAGTTAAAGGAATTGGAAGGCCAGCTGGTAAACGATGAGTTATTAGATGACGGCGGAAAGTAACTGGGCAGGTGTACGTTCAAAAAGCTGGGGGCAGAGAGTTCCAGATTTTAGGGCCTGCAACACTGAAGCTACAGGTGCCAAGTAAAGTGTGGAGGAATGCAATAGAGAGCAGATTGATGTTGGACAACCTGAGAGAGCGAGTGGAATGATGACCATGCAAGGCAGAAAATAAGTAAACAGGCAGATAGGAATGAAGAGTCAGAAAATGTTCTGAAATTAACTCGGTATTCAATGGGGAGCCAGTGGAGCTGTTAGAGAAGTGTGTGAACTGGGTGAACTGGACTGCAAGGAATTTGTGACGACACATGCAAGGAGGTTTTGTGCTTTCTGTAGTTTAGATATGTTTTTCTGAGTGGTGCCGTATAAAACAGAATTTGCATAGTCAAGGCGAGAGCTAAAAGTGCAAAAGCTACCATTTTGACTATGTCCTCAGATATGTAGGAACGGATATCTGTAACGTGCAGATGTAATAGTGAATGGATTTAGAGAGAGCTTGGTTGTCCATTGATGTTTTTATCAAGTGTAACACTGAGAATTCTGATGTTGTCGGCTAATGGAATCTGACACCCAGCAACACTACAGTAAAGTTAAGGTTTTATGTCTCACTCCACATAAAATAGGTCACTTCGGAGACGTTCTTCTCGGCCAACCTCTTGGCTTGGTACTGAAGAAGCTAAACCCAACACAACAAAAGCAAGCAACACAGGAATAAACTGATCTAAGCTAACACAAAAAACATACAAAATGCTAAACCTATACAAACACACAAAAACGAAATCATTGTGCACAACTGTCGTACACAATACAGCAACAGTCCTAATTATTTTCCCTCCTAACCTCCAAACCTTCATCGTAGCTCATACACTGTCTAAAGAAGGGGAGGGAGGCATTGGTTTCTAACACTGCGTATTGTGCTAGAGCACGTATATGTTATGAAGCATCAATTGTAATATACTGTAATTGTCAGGCAGTGACGAAAGCAATAAGGCCTACAAATACCATTTCTAGTCTAAACACTAAGACGATGATGGCAATTAATGAACTTTCCTTGTTCAACTTTAATTCCAATTCCTGTCAATTTCAGTGTCACAAGCAATAAAACAGTGGACCATGTGGCTAAACAAGTAGCTTGTCTCAAATTTTGTAGGACCTGAACCATCACTGCGATAACTATGATGACATTCTGTGTGAAGTCTGACAAACAGCAAACATCTAAAATTGTGGCAATCTACAGCAAAATGCAGGCATGCACAGACAGTTCCTGTTTAATTGGCAAGTAAATATAATTTATAAACAGCAAAATGGTCAGGCTGAATCTGAGGCGAAGAGAAGGAAGGAGTTAAAGGAATTAGAAGGCCAGCTGGAAAAGGATGAGTTATTAGATGACGGCAGAAAGTAACTGGGCAGGTTATTCTTTTAGCTTTTCGGTTCCTTTTTTGGCATAGTTTTCTTGAGCTACTCCAGGTTTGATCTGGGTCTTCCAGAGGTGGAAACAGAACTGTTAATAAAAGTGATAAACTTGCTTTCTATTCTGAAAGTGAGTTATCAATATCTGACATGACATGTCTACTGGCCACTAAACACTTTGAGTCCCAAAAAGGTGTGTATAACTAATGACAGAAAAGTATCTAATCAATGCGTAAACTTACTCTTCTGATAGTGTTCACAATCAGAACTCCTAATTCATGGTTGTCACGCAGAAATACTGACGACGCAAGATAACCTGTTGTTAACAAACACACAGAAGCACAAGTTAAATATACGAAACTTTAAGTGCATCATCTTCGCATATACAACAGCTGTTGATTCTGCTACTATAAACGTTGCAAATGAATTAATATGCAAACATAGGTATAACATGATCCAAGACCTGGGATGACCAACCTTGGAACAGCGTCGCCAAAACAGCCACTTGACTATGATGTACAAGATCTGTAACCACCAGGTGGACATTGCCTTCTCATCTAAATGCAGCCTGTCACAGTCTATTACCAGAGGTCACGCCTCTCGCACTGTGCAGCCACAAAGCAGCTGTGTTGCATACTTATACTCCTTCTTCCCATGCACTACCAGGGACTGGAACGTGTTACCTATTGATCTATCAACATTCCATACCGTTGACGCCTTCAAGAGTTACTTGAACATCAAATCATCGACTCAGCACTGTTTTTAACCTCATCGTGTTATCCTTCCGGAAACGTGGCGTGCCTGGCTGCTATGCGTTCATCCTCCATGAGAGGTTACACTTTTGTGGAAGAAAAACATAACTGAAATTTTACATACTACAAACACTTAAGCATTTCAACATAATGCCACAAAGCATAGCAGCAGGTACAAAGCAGACATAATCACACTTATAACAACACACCAACTTATAAAAAATGACTAAAACATCAATAATCAGTTTCAAAAAAGTGATTATTCAAACATACCAACACGTCTTTCTAGGATTGATCCCTGCTGAGCCAGTTTAACTGCATGAATGAATGCAAAAGATACATCATAACCAAGCATAGAGCAGACCATAAGTCGTAACAAGGAATCTCGCTTCTGAGCCTACAAAAACAAAACAAGAGAGTTGTAATTTAAAGATAAACATCTGCTGCACACATACGGTCATCTAACCACGATCAACAGTCCACATTCAAACAAATATTAGAGATGTTAAACGAATATCGATTAACCGATTATCCGAACAGTAACCGAAGTTCGAATTTAAAAATCAAAAACCGGTATTTGAAATTTTCGAAGTCACGCGTACATCACCGGCAGGTGCTGTTTATGTATTCGCTATTTTTACGATCATATTATGAATATTGCATACTTGTCATTTATTTTATTAAACGAATATTGTATTTTATTGTATTGTATACGTCAAATAAACGATAAAACAACTCAAACGTCGTTGTTGCTGTTTTCTTTCATTTGCCTATTGCTTTGTATTTAAGGCTCCTCCCGGGTTTCAGTTGATGATTATCCCGGGTACAACGTACGGTCTAGTAGGTCTACAGTCAGAATGGCGACAGACAACAGACAGACAGATAGACGACAGACGGCCGTCGGACTGGCGTACACAGTACACCCCGAATGTACTATGGTCGTCCGCATTCATGCCTACCCACCCTTTCATCCCATTCATGCTGTGCAGACTGCAGTAAATCACACGCTGTCTTGGCTCCATGTGATCAATGAAAGCCTTTGTTTCATGTAAGCAGACTTGAAACGACAGTGTGATTTGAATCGACTTCTCAAATGTCTGCTGAGTGCTCAACAGCGTAACTCAACTGCTCATACATATTACCCACTTCTGACACGAATGATGGAGGGCCAGCAAACGTCTTACCCGCTGTGCACTGCTAACATTCAGGCCTATTGTTTTTCAGCTGAGCAACGAGGCAGCGAGTGAACTGCTCAGCTATAACTATAAAATAAGAAACAGTTGTATCCATTCACTGCCAGGGTTGCCAGTGAGTACCTGTCGGTGCCGGCCACATCAGCCCAGTCTGAGCGGCAGTTTTTAGCACGTTTTGTACGTTTGATCAGCAAGCGATCACGGCTGGACCCAGGTCGCATAGACACCATCATTTTTCTACATGAAAACCTGCAGGCCTTAGTTTAAACGTTCATAGTGACAGGACATTTTCTACTGAGATATTTTTGACTCTTTTGGCTTTCATATATGTGAACAGGACACAATGACTATTTGAATTGAGTAACATTATACTTTTCTTTTTTATACTTTATTTGAATTGGATTTATTTTTATTATAGACATAGTGTGCTATAAAGCATGTACAGTCAGTTGTTTCTTTAGACCTATAG
>Ga0209363_1001652_pt1 | contig 10943 bp, 6 predicted proteins | sample WorMetexBAHAMAS3_FD_187385 | JGI IMG/M metagenome (GOLD analysis project Ga0209363, IMG submission 187385) | Marine gutless worms symbiont microbial communities from Max Planck institute for Marine Microbiology, Germany - Inanidrilus exumae... | ecosystem: Host-associated > Annelida > Digestive... | reverse complement strand
CCGTCCAACTAAGTTGACAGCACCTGAGACGATCGGCCGTTCAAGAGATATGGTTGGTGCCCACCAAAATTTAAATGGTTCACGTGACCTAACCACGCCCCTTTTAGGTATGGTTTGCCACACTGGGCTAGCACTTGCTACCGTCAACCTACATACCAAATTTGAAGTCTCTGTCTTCACTCATTACGAAGATATGAAAGGCGATGCAAAATGTCGAAAATGGGGTGGTTTAAGGTACTTGGGGTCACTCAAGGTCACTGGAAATAGCACCAATCGACAGCGCACATGCGAGTTCCTGTTAGCGTTCCATGGTAGCTATGTTCCTATCTTGCACCGTTTCTGAGATGTAGCGAGACATTAGTCGAAAATCGCCGTTTGAACTTACCCCATCTATATTTGGCGTCCCTTGGGGGTAACCCCGTTGAAATTTCGCCTAGATTTTTGGCGTCAAAAAACTAGAGTCCCTGGGCGTTGTATGGCGTTGTTTGAGTGATCCTACGTTTAGCCGTTGTGGTACAATACCTGCGTGTGACAGACAGACAGACCGATTGACGGACGGACAGACAGACACACGACGACAGCATGTACCACGCTAGCATAGCGTCGCGCGGTAAAAACTGTAAATAACAGCGGCATAAACATCAGCAACCGTAAATTTTTTGTCTAACATCCACCTTCTATGAGGTCTTATTTACGCTGGTGGATCACAATCCCGTCTGATACAAGGAAGCTATTCTCAGTGGTAGTCCTCCCGCCAAAAACCAACTCACTCTGTTTGGGCGTTTAGCCACAGCATACCAACGTCACACACAGACACACAGACACTTGTCGTAGGATAAACCGAACCGTTATCCCGGTCGGCTAAAAACGACAGCTCAGCCTGACTTCCGGTCGATCTAGCGGTGTCTTGGGTGGCATATACAATATTTCTAAGATACCGGCTCTGGACAGGTTCATGATTGAAAGAGCACTGAGAGGTCCATTAGCGCCATGAATGGTCGTCATGGCACTATTCGACAAATTATATAATACTTTATGTGTTCCACACAGGGATGTTAGTCATTGGCCTAGGTCTTGGCCTAGGCTTAGCAGCCGTAATTTGGCCTTGGCTTTGACAATAGTGGCCTCGGTAACAATTACGCTGGTTTTACGTGACTGCATCTCGCTACAGCAGTAAATGCTTCCGTCGCTTGAGTCGTTGCGGCGGTCGTTTTGAGTGATGATTGCGGCGTGTCTATGCCTCGCGTTACCACGACCGGGAAAATTTGAGTCAATTACAAAATTTCGAAACTGGTATCGCTCTGCCAAAATCACATAAACGCTACAGCGGCGCCAGATGATGCTTGTCGTTGTCGGAAGAGTTGCTTTTTCAGTTTTTCTTTGAAACTGTTAAGTGACAGAATGTGTCGTTAGAAGCGATGACTCGTTTTGATGAAGGCCGTTTAATGCACTGCAGCATTCAATCACAGTAGCTGTTGATGCGGTCGTGTACACCACTGTGGTACAGTTTCTGAGATGAGGAATTTTGTCATGATGTTCACTTCGCCTCGAAAGTTGTGCGAAATATTGCGATCAGCGTGTATGTATGTCTGTCTGTCTGTCCGCTCGCATATCTGAAAAACCACACGTCCAAACTTTGCGACGTTTTCTGTACATGTTATGTTACCTGTGGCCGTGACTCGGTCCTCCTCTGACGGCAGTGCAATACGCTATGCGATTCTGGCTTTGTGGATGACGTCATGTTTTCGCATAATGGGGCCAACAGGACAGAATCAATCACGACGTTATGTTTAGTGTTCGCCAGGTGGCGGCACAAGTCGGCGGCCGCGACGAGCGCACCAACGATGAAGTTTGCTCTTTCTGACTGTCTCGTTGGATTTAATTTTAGTTTAATCTTACGTACATGCGTTGAGCCATGCGGTCGTTAGCTTTAGACGCGCTAGAAAATTCGTGAGAAAAACCTTATCAGTCGGCAACCTTTCAAAAAGAGTCAGATGATGATAACCACCAAGCGTAAATTATTCATCGTTGGATTCCTTTAAAACTTCTGATCGTGGTGTTGATTTATCAAATTTTGTAAGCTGCACTTAGTATCATAATGCATGGACTATATAGATGTTTATATATCTGTGACGTTTCGGTCTTACTCGATGTTTAGCGATACCGATAAGTCACATGACTGTGAATTTTTGTATTTTACCGATGGTGTCCACTGGCAGTATACATAGGTTGACAATGACGTAATTTCTTCATTCCTATCTATGCCAGCTGTTCTGGCCGTCGTGATGTAGGGCAAGGACATGTAAACATTTTGCAGCACTTATACAGTCAGATCGCCGATCGGTCACTAGCACTAAGCTTTTCTTAAACCTATCCATTCAGTTTTATCTAAATAACATGACAAATTTGTATCACTTAACTTCGCAAAGTATGACCTTATGCTCTACAACATGAAGATCGTATCGTGACCATAGATTACTGTGACGTCATTTCACCCTATGTATGCCACTGGTCGCTGTGACGTGTCCTTGCTTTCAAGTGTATGCGATAGTGCCTGGTAATAATAGCATTGATGTCCTGCTTACTGTAATGCACATTTCAACCGACAAGTAATTGATTATGTCACGTATTTCGTCTGTAGTAAGCACACATTTGCCAACCCTCTCTCGTATACCAGTCTCTGCGGGATATTATTATGTCTGGCGACAACTGAGAAATTCCCACACGCTTCTCACTCGCCGAGTGACAACAATGACGCCTCGCCGCCGCATCAACAACCCTTTATAAGGCAGAAGCCCCCATGAACCCCCAGGCTAGATATTAAAAATGTAACAAAATGGTGGCAAAATACTTGCCACTGCCCGTTTCAGTGGCCGTATCTCGGTGGCAAAATGTTGGCCACCGCCTTATCGCCATTCGCCATAAAATTACTGACTTGACTTTTTACACCGCTAAACGACTGCTAATATTTCTGCCAAATAATCAAGTACCGGGAGCAAATAAAACACCGTGCCACCAAAAAAAATCAACTTAGAGCCAACGTTTTTGATGTCAGTGATACAGCAAAATGCACACGTTCTCTGAAGTTGCACTTTTTAATCTAGCTTATCCCCCAATTAAACAACAATTTCACGACGCTGTTAAACATTTTTATTTCGTAATTAACGTATAGATAAGTATTTTAAGTATGTACGGATGTATATGCCGCATAGATCTCCTACAAATCATAGAAGTGTGCGAAAGGGCCTTACATCTGTGAAAGCAGTATGAAGCGCTGCAGTATAAACGGTAATAGTCATTCGCGCAATGTTACGTGGGTCGTGTGTACAAGCGATACAGTGTCAGTCGACTGTATAGGACTATAGTTGAGTGTTGCAGTGAGATAGCGTGTAGTGTGACTTCCACTGCGTGCTCTTAACTTAATCAGTCCTTCATAGAAAACCACTACTAGCATCGGCTTTCTCCGTAATTGTATTCTTCTTTCTCTCTCTCTTCTGTCTCCTTTCGCCGTCGCCCATCGCACACTCTGGAAGACTGGAATTGATAGCGGGCGAACGATGTAACAAGTTTCCATCGAATACACGAACAAGTAATTTAAATATTGCATTTATATGGCGATGTTTATACTTGTTGTTGTCTTTCTGTAATATGTTTATGTTAAGGTTAAGCATGCACAGAATAGCTCATAGTTGTTCTGAACGTTTGAAACAAAATAAAAATCATTAAAATAGCGATATTCTCCTCAAAGATAAAATTTGTGTGAATCGTGTGGAACAACTATGAGTAGATGTCCTCTGTTTTAATATAATAATAGTCACTTATCTAAATATATGCAGATGATCAAACGTAGATATGAACATTTGAATTTTTCGTAGTGCATGCACCGGAGACACATTCTGTGTGCGCATAAAATTTCATCAGTGTTAACCAGACATTTTGACAGTTTTCCAATCTAACAGAGAACATCATTCTAGGTAGATGTGGTCAGAATATGATTTAAGCCTATAAAAATTTAGAATGGATTTAATAACTATAAAACAACTCTCAACGGCTTGAATTTCACACGTATGTATCCAGTTCTAGATTTTGCGAGTTGAGCTCATACGATACGATACGGTATATCTACGTGCGCTCAAAAGCTGACGAGATGGCCAGCTTAGTCTAGCGCACGGCGCAGAAACGAAAAAAACAAGGAAAAACTAAAAGAAAAACAGAAACCGAGTAGCTCAGGAAACAAAAACCGAGTTACTCAGTAGAATTCATGCTGTGCGTTCACCTCTCGGGGTGTTTATGGTCTCGATTGACTTCCCAGGTTGGCTGTTAGAGCAATTAAACGGACGACCGAAGACGTCGACTTCACAGGAATGTTTTCGTAGGCTGAGTACCCACGCTCTACGTCGGACCGTAGTCTACGACGCCGTATTGTCGAATTCTGCAGTCGGCGTCGGTTGGACTCTTTGACTTAAAACTTCTTCGCGGGGACTGGACGGCAGTTTAGTGCGCGGATCAGATCCGTGCGCGATGCCCACGGTAGCTGTAATGGCGACGAATTTTCGATTGATGTCGGTGGATTGACGACTCGAAACGGAATCAGCGAGGACACATAACGTAGCCTTCTAGATCACTAGCCGTGGCGGGTGTATGCACTCGATCTACAAGTGTGTCCCCAGCCGCAGGCGGCAGTCGAGATGTCATTCTACGGTTGAATGGCGTGCCCCGTAAAAGCATTTCGTCTTTCGTCGTCGCTCGATCGGTGCCTGTTGCCGCGTTCGTCGACACTGCCTCAATCTTACGCCGTGAACCCTCACGTCAGCGTCGGGTACATCGCGGGGAGTAGCTTTCGTTCGTGAAATATGGCGCTGCGAGAACCGGGGATATTTTACTGTGCAGTTCCACACAAAATGTGACGGTGAAAGAGCGTAGGCGGGGTGATCATCTCTCTTTCTGAAACCTTGAGCCTGTAGGTGAAATATGTAACGCAAGGCCAGTGCGATGTCAGGCCTACGGTTGCCTTCCCAACCGCAGAGCATCACAGCCCACTGATCGGTACCCAATTGATTGATGTCAAGGGCACACTGGTATGAACAACTACCGGGAGTCGAACCAACGACCTCTTTGATCGTAAGTCCGACGCCCAAACCGCTGCGCCACTAAGTAACCCTAAGTGTTCAGTTTTAAAAACATTTTGTGTAGTTTTGTATCGACAAGCGATACGCCACCGTTGATGGCCATTTCGGTCCTTTCCGGCGATTATCCGACCGAACGATTACAGTAAGTGACAAGCAGCCCATGACTTCGTATTTATATTAAGTAGTAATCATGACTCTGTAGCGCTTGGCTTTCGAGATATTGGCGATGTAAGTTTTTCGACCCCAAAGGCGTTCTGGCCACGGTCACGATTATCGGTGAGATCGACTTCTAGCATGACATTGTGGTTTGCTATTAGTGTTCTATAGTCACCGTAGCTGTAAAAGGCTCAAGGCTCCGCTTTTGAGCTAGGGCACGGGACAGATGAATGGACAGACAGACGGGCAGCGGCTTCGCTTAATGCCCGCACTTTGGCCGCGAGGGATGCATAAAATGTGTGCGGTTGTGAAATTGAAATATTGAAGTATGGTTTTTAATTAAGCTTATCTTCTTTCTTCATTGTTGCATTTTGTTTGCATATTTCCTTATTTGTTATGCTACCATATTTTTATAATGAAATAAAGGTTTTCATAATTCACACACACTAAGTTTCTAACTTTTGATATACGTTACCTGTGGCCGTGGCTCGGTCCTCTTCTGGCAATTTTGCAATACGTTATGCATTTCCGGTTTTGTGGATGACGTCGTGTGGCATCTAAACACTGACAAAACGCATCAACGTACCTCAGAATTTACTTTGTTCATTACGTTTCGTCGTGTTCGTTGGAGAGGGGTTAACAGGGAGAATGTAGACGGGGCGATGTTGTGTAGGGATCTGAACACATGGGCCCAGAATCTGAACTGAATCCAGTCTACTATGTCCAGTCCCACGGTCAGCGTGTGAGGTCAACCGAGAATGGCAGTGCAAAGCACACTAATAACTCCCAGCATGCATGCGGACAAGACGAAATCTGTACAACTACGTTATACAGACGTGCCAGCGTCGAGGGCGTTGAATTAGTCTGCAGTGACTAAATAATGGCATTCTAAACTTAAATTAAACTAAAGAAATGCGCAGTCGTATCGACATGCAGACCCACGCCGGGCGCTCAAGCCGTTTTCCTTTTAGAGCGCAGACAGACAGACAGACGCGACTGAACGCCCTACCCACGCTGGCGGCTATACAGCCGACGTGGGTAATAACAACGTTCCCACAGCAGCTGTGTGATTTCATATTCATCGTCTTATGCTCATGTTTTTCAATTTCGTTTATAAATCTTATATGATTGCGATATGAGTGGTCATTAGAATGTAGGTTTTTTATCTTTCGGGTTGCTATATGATCAGTAAAGCAAATTGCCTTTTAATCCAATCATGTTATCCTGCAGCTTCATCTGTACATACGTTTCTATTATTTTACCTCGTAACAGAAGCAGACGGAAACAACAGAAAAGATTGACTGATAACGTTATAAAGAACCTAAAGGTTGCAGTACGAAACAGTCAGTTAACAGATGGAGATACAGAGCAAAATGGAAAACACTCACCCAGCCGCATCGTCGGTGCTCTCTATGAGCAGCTGGAATGGATTAAAGAAAAAGAAAGTGTTTCTGTTGGTTTTTCTGACTAACATAGATGACGATGATCTGTTTAGAATCCACTGCAGTAACCAGGACAAGGGGACTTGGGAACTAAGCCTCCGAAATACCACAGATAGCTTCCAAACATGAACGATCCAACCCCCAAAACATAACCTTAATAAATTCGTTTTACCGCTCAATATGTAACATGTGTTTTTGCATTAGCGGCGTAGGTATATATCAAGCAAGCAGTAATAGACGAAATATTTGAAAGCACCTAAAGGTCAAATAGTCAAATCCAGAGCGCGGTATTACTCACTTAGTTTTCAAATTGCTTTCAGCTTCAGGGTCTTTGCCCCCTGACCCCGGACCAGGAGCTTTGCCCGTGGACCCCACTGGGGGCATAGCCCCATACCTCCATGCGCTGCTTATGACTTGGGGCTATATCCTCCAAACAGTATATTCTGGCGTCGCCCCTGATCGCCGGGAAAACTCTGCGCACCCCATTCTGTCACAGCCTGCTATACAGCTGCTAGTCCCCACGTCGTCGTGCGATTTCGTCGTCGGCGTTTGCTCGTCGCGTGCGTGACGATCGCTCGCTCGCTCGCTCGGGCGTCTACGCGTCGCGCAACTCGATTGTGACGCGTTCTCGACGCCGTTCTATGATGAACGACGCGTCCCGCGCGCACGCGGCTGGTAATGAAATAATAATTGGCCAGAATGTGCCGACACGACACGCACTGCGCGGCCGACACGAACGCGTCACCGGACGCAGCGTATCAACGTTGGATGACGTCGTTGTCAGACGTCACTAAAACGAGCCCAACAACTGCTCGAATGGCCGAACGTATCGCAGAGAAAGCCTATAATTTTCTAAGACCAACACCCAACCTCCGGAGAGGTATCCCCTACCATGGCCAGATCCGGGTCCCGTGTATTACAGAGTAGCTGTAACCCTCATACCAAGAACAAGACGCAGTCGGAGATGGCAAACTTCGCCCCCGCCAGCGCGAAGCCTTGACAGCCGTAGCATACACGGTGTTCAACTAGTGCCTGCTCGGGCATGAATGACGACTACGAATATTGGATTCACTCTACGGGGCAATTTGGCGGTGTTCTCGCGTTTGGCTATAACTCCGCCGAAAGTGAACCGATTTGGATGAAATCTGGAGCGCTCTGAGTATATTGTTGGGGGCTGGCCCTGGCTGATTTTAGGCGCGATCCGCGCATTAGCGACAGTTTAAGAGGCAGGCGAAATTTTGTTGTTTTTTGTCTAGTAAATAATGCACGATTTCACCGATTTCCGGTCGGACAAATTTAACGACATTTGAACATAACAACGTCGATCGGTGTCGCGATGAAAGCTTTCGGACAGAATTTTGAAAATTTTAGCTCAAGGGGTCGTTTTCCAGAAAACTCAAACATTTCTCACAAAATTTCAACGTCTTGCGAATTTAGACCGCCATAACTAAGCAATGATTACAGATCGCCTGAAATACACTACTAAATGATCCCTCTACTGGATGTCTACTTTTCATTTTACCGTTAGAATCAATTCAAAATTATTCTCCTGGATTGTACGCTTTGTACAAAAAACCTATCCACATTTTCGGCAACGTCTGATGTCCGATATTGGGTAAACCAAGTACGCCGCTGTGCTTCCTGGCTGACCGACATGGAAGAAAACCAGACTGAATTGGAAACTGAAAACAAGTAACAAGGCAAATAACGTTAACATCACTCAGTCACTTATCATCGTTGAATGCAGTAAGTAAGCAGCTTGTGCACAGATAACGGACCGCTTCCAGCCGAATACTGTACTGTGGGCATTCCATATAATAAAGCCACCAAGTTTACGTATAGAATTGGACTGCAGACTGCTAATGTAATGTCGTCATTGTTCAGTTCAGATGCAAGGTTGTTTCACACGATTAGTGCTGATAAGTGATGACTCTGACGCGAAATATATATTACTAATATCATATTTGTTACGGGTGAGCTGTACAAAAATCAATCATGATACTGTTTGGGAAACCATGTATTAGATGGGGTCCAAATTCTGCCAAGGGAAGGGGCACTTTTGAGGGGACATGCGTCGCACCATTGTAACGTACCTAATGTGCCTGCCCAACGCACGCAGCGGACGAATGCATTAGATGCCACGAGGGGTAACAAGTCGGCGATGCGGCCTCTTGCCAAATTACATTTGATAGTTCTTTTATAAGACTATCATTCTTATTTTGTGTTAGCTTACGTGGTGCTTGACATCTTTGTTCGACAGTTTTGTTGCTCACTACGCCGTCTCAAAAGTGACGCGAGACAAAGACAGTGTAACTTATCGGGTGTTAATGTATTCTCAGGTAGTGTAGCAACATAAGCCGGGTAATGTGGGAAATTATGTTTCCTAGACCCAGCAGAAGTTAGGACACCGTATGCCATATTTCAATCACTGCACTTGATTTTTCACTGTGGAAGACATTAAACTTTGCAGAGAGGGTCAATTTTGAGAATGGTGTTTGCTACTCGGTTTTTGTTTTTACTTTTTCCTTATTTTTCGTTTATGTGCCGTGTGCTAGATTAGGCTGGCCATCTCGTCAGCTTTTTAGCGCACGTTTCGTAGACGGTTTTTTGCCTATCAAGCGAGCATTTAAACGCACGGGAACGCAAAGTAATAACACCGAGATATTGCAGTTCGTCAACCCACGATAGTAAATCGCCAGACACTGTACTCAGCGGAGCACGTGGAATGTTATGTCTGACCAATATGTAGGCAACAACTTTTCTTAGTATTAAGAACCATGTCAAGCTGGTCAATAACACTTTCGTAGATTGCCAACAACTTCTGAAGCTGACATAACGTCGACGTTAGTAGCAAAATGTCGTCTGCATAAAAAACAAGGACAAGGACTATTTTGCGGCCCGCTAGTTTCGAATTTCCCAACGGAGCTATTTCGTAAACAATCGCCGGTTTACGGAGTTTTTTGACCGTTACTTCCACATCCCACTACCGATCGTAACGAAACACGAACTTGGTCTTCCCCTTCCCCTTAGGAACCTTCGCATAAAATATGGTGCAAATCCGTCCACAGTTTGTTAGTTATCGAGGTCACAGACAGACACACACACACACACACACACACACACACACACACAAACCAAGGCCGGCGAAAACATATTCCCTCGCTTTTGCCGGGAGTCGAAGATCCTATGGGTTATGTGTGTGTGTAACGTTAGAGTATTGTAGCTAAACTCTTAATCTGATCGAGCTAGTTGTTTATGCCTCCGCCATCAAAGTGGGAGCATTAAGCGAAGCTGGTATCTGTCCGTCTATCTGTCTGTCTGTCCGTCTGTCCCGTGCCCCTAGCTCAAAACGGGCGTTTTGAGCTATGATTACCATAGAAAACTAATAAGAAACCCCATGATAAAATTCGAACCTAACTATCAGCGTGATCATTTGGCCACCAGAAGTGACCAAAAAGTCCTTGAGACCGAAAAACTTTGGTGGCGGGGGCATGAGAACCGGCTTGATCCGTTTAAGCGTTTAGCTGTAATACAATCTCATCTTTGGTACACAGAAACAGCTGAACCAGTCGAGATGCCGTTTGGGGGCTTACTCACGAGGGCCCAAGGAAGCATTCATTAGATGGGATCAAGGTCGGACGAATCCATTAGCCGCCACGAGGCTTGCCAAGGCGGCGATGCGGCCTTTCGTCAAACTTCTTGGACCATTTGTGTTTTATCGTTGGCGCTGTCGAAAAGACGACAGCAGAATGCCGAGCGCCAGCAGAGTCGACACAGTGCCAGTGTGCCGACCAACACGTCACCGTAATATTCGTCATTCGCTGTGCTGTCACTGTCACTGTCAGCAATCGGAATCAATTCTGCTCCGCTCCGGGTCGACGCTACTGACACGTGCCTGATCCGCCGCATTATTGCCCCGTTCTGATTCGACCATCAAGCAACAGGCATACACTACAGTACAGGGACACGGAGAATTTCGACTGGTACAACCTACTGTAAACTGCATGTGCCCTAACGTCTGCTGCGTTTTTGCTACGCTGTACGAAATATGATGTTGTCATTGTATTCATTAACATACTTTATTTACATACTTTATTTAAGCCAATCAGAGTATAATGTTACATAGTAAACGAATATAAGTACAGTAGAATTCACTCTGATGCTATGGCCGAACGAAGGGCACTTAAGCCGCTTACACGTAGCCATATAAAAATAT
>Ga0209363_1001651_pt1 | contig 10945 bp, 6 predicted proteins | sample WorMetexBAHAMAS3_FD_187385 | JGI IMG/M metagenome (GOLD analysis project Ga0209363, IMG submission 187385) | Marine gutless worms symbiont microbial communities from Max Planck institute for Marine Microbiology, Germany - Inanidrilus exumae... | ecosystem: Host-associated > Annelida > Digestive... | reverse complement strand
ATATTCATCTCACTTAAGTCATATCTGTATTATGCCTTTATTTTTATTTTTACGTTTCAGGTTGGTGTCATTAGCCATACACTGCTGAGACTGATTATAGTTTAGCCTAATGCACAATTGTGCATTCCTCATAAACAAAAGAAGCTTTTATCAGCCATTAAGAGTTACAAATTCCATCTTGCATACTTCTGTGAGGTAAACTCAGAAAGTAAGTTATTGAAGAATCATGAGCAACGTTAGTTTGCTGGCCTTTCCTGACCACCTAACAAATAATGGCGGACTAAAATGAGGAGGTTACTCCTTTCAGATTGACAACAGTTACTCCACGTGAGAACTCTTTTTGCCTGAGATGGAGTAAGTCTCAACTTAGCTTTTCATTCTGTCCCAGATGCAGTCCCAACAGTAACTCCTTCCCTTTCAGCTCATTCCAAGAGTCCCATTTTGGTATCCACTTCTCTTCATCAGGACTCCTTGGATTGAAGTTGCCTCAGTTCTGATTCTGAGAAGTAAGACCTACTCTGTTTCTCTGTATTGGGGCTCCAGGGTTTCCAGGTGAAGCTGCCGGTTTCTGCGAGCTGGTTTTATTAATTTCCATCCACCAAAAATGTGGGTCCTTAAACAGCATAATAGCTGTAAATCGCTTAATAGCCATATAAATCACCAGTAGCCCTTCAGCCACAGGTCCTAGTGATAACCCCTGGCATGGTCACAAGTCACATAACCATACAGGACTCATTGTAACTCGTATTCTGGATGGTATTCCTGGTGTTAACGCCCCCACATCTGGGGGTGCCGAGGACATGTCTTAGTCTTGGTTGGCTCTGTCCATCAGGTTACAAAGAATCCTCATGGTCATCAGGCCTGCAGACCAAATCAACAGTCAACTGTAAGAACTGCTCATATGTGTGTGTGTGCATATCATTGTGCACAATTGTAGTACATGATACAGCACAGAACGGTTCTGATAATCTTCCCTCTTATCTTCAAGACAGTCATTGCTCAGATATTGTATACTGGAGGGGAGAGAAGATACTGTCTTGTCTTTTTTGTATATTTGTTGTTTAGTTTGTTTATCTATTTTATAAGTTTTTTCTTTAATTATCGGAAATATAAAGTGCATTAAAATCACATTAGCCACCTGACCTGATACTGACTACAACATATTAATTTTATTCGGTTGCTAACATTGACATGTTTGATGCTGGCAGCTAGAATATGATTGGCATATTCCTGGTGTTGGTGTATTCCTAGCATCTAGCTGTATACATGTAATGTGAAATCAACATGCGTGATTACAAGTGTATTTGAAGTTGTCTTCAGTGCTTTGACATTTTGGTCGGTTGGGTATTGGGAAGGGCCATCCATCTTGCAAAAAGTCTGATGCAGAAACTCTAAAGATTTCGTACATTAGTATAACAATTTATGTATGTTATATTATCTCTACTATGCTGATGTATAGCATGTGGTGGCGGCGTGGCATAGTGGAAACGTCGTTGGTCTTGATCAACGAGGTTAACCTATGCTGAGCCCGGTTAGTACTGGGATGGGTGACCGTGTCCAGGTTCGACTCCCGGAGGCGGCACTTTTTCAGTATGTAACCAACCAACCAGGTCGATTCAGTTTTTTACTCTTTATGGGATGGCAAAATGGGTATGAGCCAAAGGGCGGTGATGCTCTGTGGATGAGTGTAAAGGCAGGCATGGTGTAATTTCAGGTAAAACTGTGTCATTCATGTCTGAGCACATTAGAGATAGTTACGATGATGCGCTATACAAATCGGCGTATAATCACACATTTAATCCATAAGTGCAATAAGCCATACCTGCCTCTGCTTGCCAGCTACTCAGAGTATCAATGCACTCTATCAAATTATACTGTTTTGTAGCAGAGACACGCGTGTGAACAACTTGGAATCATGAGCAGGAGTCGCATGTCCCGGCACTCTGACTGTTACACCACCCATCATGCCCCTAATGTTCCTGATGGAGATCTTCAGAGTACCATGCATGACTCAGGAGAATTAGCTAGCTAATCAACTCTTTGAGAGGGAACAATAAAATTTAGGCTTACTTTTATTTCTGTGTTTGCAGACTTGTTTGTTTGCTGTGTAGTGTTGCCCTACTACATCAACTGTGCTGTTTAGGTTTCAGAACCAATATGGCAGTCGCATACACACTGCATTGGCATATGCAATGAACAGTGAATTTTGTCATGTTCTCTCTGCACAAATGGTTTGCGCAATTCTGCTTCAGTTCATTTAGATTCTTGTTTCTAGTGAGACATCTGTGTGCAAAGAAAAAGCAGTTTCCTGAATAGATAATGTATTTATTTTGGCTGCCATTTTAGTGACAAAGAAGTGGATTGATAGTCTGTTGCCTGGGCATTTTTTGTTGAACTTTATTTGCTTCATAGGTTTTTAGCTTTTTCTTTATGTATAAATTGTGAGTGTGGGTAAACATGCTTCTTGTGTTTTGCACTTAAGTATAAAAATGTTATCATAATTATTGCTACACAGGGAGTTACATGGTCAGTCAGTTTGTCTGTCTCTGTGTGTGCATCTGTTGTTACGTTCATGAGCCCTGCAAAAACGGCTGAGTCGATCGAGATGCCATTTGGGATGCTGACTTGAGTAGGCCCTGGGAACCATGTATTAGATGGGGTTGCAGATCCCCATAAGCAAAGGGCAAGTTTTCTGGGAGGAAAGTGGCGGCCCAGGGTAAGGTATAAGGACACTGTATGGTCATGGTGAGCTGTGTAAAAACGGCTGAACCGATGGCGATGCCTTTTGGGGTGAAGACTCTGGTTTACCCAAGGATCTATGTATTAGAAGGGGTCCAGATCCGCATGGGAAGGGTCACTTGTGAGGGGGTGTCCACCGCTTAGGAAAGCATTGCGATAATCAGCTACGTAAGAATGCCTGGACGCTTGCGTTCAACAATACACTGATGTAAAGCTTTTGGCCTCGGCAGTATACAGGTGTAGTTCGTTGAGAGATCAACATTTGCATTTATGAGAAACAAGACATCCCGCCGCAATGCAGCATGATGGCTTGACGTCCGTCCGTGAGCTCGCTGCACAGGTAGCCGCCACTCCTCATCCGCTGTCGTGTGGCCTCCGCTCTCTTCGGAAATTCCAGCAGTGATGGCTTTGGCGTAACGACGTCATACCTCTTCCATTCTAATTATATCTTCATGGATTAACCAATGGCGTGGCTGTGGCGTGACACCATGACAGCGATTTTATAGTATAGCTCAGTGACTTGCAACAATGTTTTTAGTTTGTTACAACAACAAGCAGCAAACGATAGGATGACGTCATTAGCAGAGAGAAGTCTAAGCAGGTCTACAGCCAGCCTGTTGCATTATTCATATTCATGCTGTGGCGGTAGGCGTGGCTAGGCGCCAATACACACGGCATGCCATTAGCACGTGCACAGGCCCAGGGCCAGTATAATAGAATTTTGAAACCTTCTAAACGAGACATTTTCTAGGTGCAAACGATTTAGCGATTCGTTTGCTGGGGTGATGCAATCTCATCAAATTACTTTGACTACTTGTTGTGATTGTTGTCATATTTCAAATGTTCTTTATAACACATGTGTACCATATATGTATTAGATATATTTTGAAGTAAAGGATGCAGTAGTATATTCATACTTCTTTCACTTTTTCTCATGAATAATCGTGTTTATTAATGTGACAGTGTTGTTGTCATGCTTCTGTTGTCTTGCATGGTAGTAACGTCAGCGAGGCTGATAGTTGTTCTGATGCTGAGGCATAGTCAATTTGAACTCTACGGTATGAAAGCCTAGTAAATGTTGACTTAGCAGTGTTAATTTCTGCTTGGAATTGTTACTGTGCAGCAACACACGAATTCACAGACACCGCAGTCACTAGCGACAAATCGCGTCGAGGAAGTTCGAAGTGAAGTCAATGAGCTGAAAGGCATCATGGTCCGCAATATTGGTTCGTTAGTGATTTCAATATCATGATTCCACTGTTGTCATTTTAGTGGTCGTTTCTCAGTGAGCCCGTTGCTCATTGGTTTCTTCCTCCATTTGTTCCGCAAGCGACTGTTTGTGGATAAGTGGAACGTGCCACATGTCCTTCCTGTCTCCGAATCCGCAGAGTCAAAGCACTGAAGATAACTCGAAGCACTGAATGCAGCCAGTGGCTTATTCATCTGCCACACGACTGCTGAAGAAAGAGCATTGCTGCCTCTATGCTGGCTGACTGATGCAAGTACCATATCAGTGGCAGGTCAACAAATGACAACTTGTGGCAGTTTTACTGTCCAGTCACTTTTTGCTTTGTAAGTGACAACACATATTATTTACCCATGCTGGCATAGCCACCGTCGTGGGTAATGCATTCAGTCGCGTCTGTCTGTGTGTCTGTCTGTCTGTTTGTCTGTGCTGTAACAGGAAAACGGCTTGAGCTATCAACCAAACTTGGTACGTGCATACTCTATTGCAGTCTAGCCTATGTTGGCTTGCATTGACCCACAGGTCAAAAGGTCAAAAGGTCAAGGTCACACGTTATGAAAACCGCACAGTCGCATGGTTGCTAGTGACCATGGTCTGTATTCCGTACACCTATACACCACTGTGCTACCTGCGGCCGTTGCCGGCGTGGGTCTGCATGTCGATACGACTGCCTATGTTTTCTAGTTTTAAACTGTAAAGAAGCTTTACTGAGGCTTGTAGCTGTGCTTGCTAGTGTGCATTGTGAAAATGAAGTGATCAGCTGATGATTGCAACAGACAGTCAACATTGAGTAGACGTTGTTGTCACTCTTTGACTGGAATGCTATGCATGAGCTAGAATAATCACTGAATATAGAGAACATATACAGCAATTGAATTGTTGGCGTATTTGTTGTCACAGGCGCGTTCACCATTTTTGTTTAAACTTCTTGTATGGAGTTGCCGCAGGGTGGGTTACGAGCCATTCTTGAAACACTGAACAGAACTTAAAGCACTGACTACAACCAGGGAAAATCGCACACTGGGTGACTTCATCTTTTGCTTAAACTTAAGTTTTGAACTCATTTAAAACCTCATTAATATACAAAACTAAAGTGACAATGCATTTCAGTTTTAAACAAAAGTATAAAGCTGAAGTTAAGAGCTAACTTCGGTTGTAAACTAGTTTAAAACCAAAGTTAGGTCTTGAACCAAAGTTAATCTAAACAATTTATTTTAAACCAAACTTACATAATGCATTTAGATAGGCAGTTCTGCTTAAACTCTGGTCTTTAACTTCGGTTTTAAGCTTTATTCACTTTACTTTTTTGCTTGAACCCAGTTTTAAATTAAAGTTTTAGACTTACGTGTAAAACGAAAGTTAATCTGAGCATTGGTTCAAAACCAGACTATCCGGTTTCGTTTAAGCTTCAGTTTAAAACTTAAGTCTGAGTGAAAGATAAAGTCACCCGCTGTTTTTATCCTTTATTGATCCACCATCTTACTGTGGAGGCTGACTGGCTGACACTCATACCCATCAGTTGTAATACACACAGTTATTTTTCACGTCAACACTGGTAGCTGGTAATTTGCAAAGGGCTTCAGACCCGATGTACATTATCACCGCCCCCACCAGATGTGATGGTAGGTTATGTTTGGTCCCTGAGTCGGTATATAGGTATATATATTTTGCTATGTCGTAGACGTGATTGCAAGTCGCGGTGAGAGGTTGGAACTGCTCGTCGATAAAACAGAAGATCTTTCAAACAGTGTATGTGTCATGTAGTTTTGTATTCACACATATCACCGCTATCACCAGTCACTTTCCAGCTGCATCTGCAACCCTCTATTTTCTCCTTCCTCTTTTTCACCAAGAGCACCTATGGGGACATGGCACAGTTTGGATGCTCATTTTGTCTTCCAGCCAGCAGTGTCAAGTACTGGCAGAACAGAGACACACAGACATATACAATAAAGGCTTGCAGTCGGTGAATAAACATATTATAGATAATTCATAGTACATTTCCCGAAGTATGGAAGTTAGAAAGGTCTCAAACAGCAACAGTGAGATTCAAGGTCACATGAGGTCCTTGTTATTGCTGCCATCGAATAGGACACATACAATTTCCTGTTAGTCTTCCATTGCAACTGTGTCTCTTTCTTGCAGCATTTCCGAGATATTATCAGTTATTTCCCAAAAGTGAAATAGGTCACATGCCCCTGGACACATCCCCTTCCAGGATAATCTATCATTTATGCACTTGTACGTCTCAGTATCAGTCAGCACAACAAATTTGACATGCCTGGCTTCACCCATTCTAAAGATATGATTGGGCCCCAAAATTAGCATATGGGTCATGTGACACTGACCACGCCCATTAGGGGGTATTTTGTCGTCCCAAGGCTAACAATTGATATCGCCTACCTGTACAACCAGTTGGATGACTCTAGTTTTAGCCGTTCCAGAAATATGACTGGGGCCCAAAAATATTAAATAGGCCACTTGTCCTGACCATACCCCTTTCAGTGATGGTTTGTCATCCATAGGCTAGGACTTGCTACGATCAACTTACATACCAAATTTGAAGTCGCTAAGTCCACATGCTATGAAGATATGAAAAGCGATACAAAATACGATATCCTATTAGCCTTCCATAGTAACCATGTTTGGCACTGTTTCTGAGATATAGTGCGATATTGATCAAAAACTGCCTATTTTAACCCAACTGGGTGACGCCATCCACTAGTTGCAGTAAAGTACAGTTGACTTATCCACTGGTTGAAGGAGGTCTGCACATGATGCCAGATGACACACTTTTCAGCAAACTTCAACAAATCTTACAATTGGGGACAGGTTCGCTAACTTTATAATGGCTACAGTCTACTTAGAACTAACCATTTTATAACTACTATTGTATTACTTATGTAAGGTGCTGCTGAGCTATGAATGATTGGCGCCATAGCAAATGTTGTGATATGGTGATGGTGATGATATGAAGTTCTAGGTTCATGGCATCAGAAAACCGCAGTATCAGCCTGAATAGTAATAGTTTTAGCGTTAAGAGTCAAGTAACAAAAGTGTTAAATAGTAGGAATCATTGTGAAGAATTTGAGTAACTTCTTTGACAACTTGTACTTTTCACTTCTAGGAATCTGTTTGTCATTTGTAGTCGGTAACGTTTCGTAAGGCAAGTCGGAATTTATCGCGTTCAATGTGGTGGAAGAACATAAAAATCACGATCGTCGTCACAATCGTTGTTATTGTACGTATCTCGTCGACTTATCAGAAGTCTTTGACTCACTGTGTTATTGCGCTGGCTGCATCTAGCGGAAAGTGTAATGTTTCAGTCTGGCATCCCTCCGTCCGTCTCTCTGTCCCTTTTTTCCTAACACTAATAGGGCATGCAGCATCTTTTTTTCTAACCTTTTTAAGGCGTGTGGTGCATACTCAATGTGACTCACCAGGGGCAGCACGCGCCTCAGCCAGCATACATTTCGATTCCACCCGACTATTAGGAGGACGGATATACTTGTTGAGTTTTTGAAGTTCACTGTTTTTGTGATTGTAAACGTTGTTTTCATTAGTACATTTATGGTTATTTGTTATGTATTATTAGGTCGACTCAGAATAAAGTGGATCTCAAATGTCTGTCCGTCCATATGTCCGTCCGTACGTACGTCCGTCCACAAAAAGTTTCTTTGATTTCAATAAAATTTGGTATGTAGGTAGAGGTCGATGAGTGATGCATGACGGTATGCAGTATAACCCGATCCAAGGTCAAGGTCACGAACCTTTGAAAGTAGGAAATTCGGCCATTTTCAAAGGCTATCTCCTCCCCCATTTATAATGGGGCTGGCAAATGACCACGGATTCTTAAATTAGGGCACAATACCTATAGCTTATCGGGGCCGTTTTATTGATTTTTATCCTAGATTTTGTGTCACGTGACTTTGAAGTTGGCAGTAAGTAGGAGTCGACCGCCAGTCCCATACGGGACTAATTTTTAAATCGTTATTTTGCTTTATTGTTTTAAAACAAGTGCATATTAGTTTGTTTATTGTGTATGAAGTTACCCAGTGAAGGGGATCGAGGCTCGTTGAAGTGTGTGATGGGGCTCATAGCCCCGATGACCCTGTGTCGACCTTTATCTCCCAACTTATCACCCTTGGAACCCTCGGCCGTGGGGACGTTAATACTGCGGAAATCTCATCCAGAACATGAATCACAAGGTGTTCCGGATGGTTATGTGACTTTTGACCATACCAAGGGTTGTTACCTCTGGCTGAGAGGCTACTGATGATTTGTATGGCAGTTAAGGAATTTACAGTTGTTATGCTGATTAAGGTCGCCATTGTTGTGGTGATGGGCCATTCATAAAAAACAGCTTGCAAAAGTCGGTGACTTTACTGGGAAGGCCCCAAAGCCCCGATGTAGAGAAACTTGAGTAGGTCTTACTCCTCATAATCAGAGGTAACTGTGGTTACTGCAAGCCATGAGGAAGAGAAGCGGAGACTGAAGTGGGACTCTGAGAGGGAGCCAAATAGGGAATGATGAGGCAGCTTGGATTGCATCTAGGACAAAATAGAAACTGAGTTGAGACTTACTTCACCTCAGGCAAAAAGGACTCTCACTTGGAGTAACTCTTGTCCAAGTTGAGAGGAGTAGCCTCTTTATTTTAGTTGGCCATTGCTCGTTATGTGGCCAGGAAGTGCTAAAAATGGATAACTTACTTTTTGCATTTACCTCGTGGGATTACACGCGGCGGAATTCGTAACTGTTTATGGTTTGTAAATGCCTCTGAGAGGATTTGGTAATCTTTAGTTACATTGGGGATGCACATTGCGCCAAACTATAATCAGCCTCAGACCTGGGTGGCTAATGTCACCCACCTTGAAGGTAAAAAACAAGGTGTCGCCCTAACGGGACGTAACACTACTGGCCCGCTGATGCAGCCCCTGGTGAGTTACGTTGCATATGCAATTGTTACAGACGACGACAGCGAACGTTACTAGTCTGGCCACCTACACTATGTGTAGGCGGGCCAGTAATAAAAGGTGTGTGACATTTTCATCCAAATAAATTGTTGAATCATAATTAATTAAATTATTACTTTGGTTGAGAATCTTGTACTTGGTCAAAAATGCATTGTCACGTAACTTTATTGATGGGCACTTCGCCTCATTTTATTATCGTTTACAACATAGTTTTTCCGTACATGCCATTAAATTTTACGTTTGGGGAAAAGTTTACAAACATTAATAAACTTTAAATATGAACGATGTTTACTGTTGATGATTCGCTACTTTGCTGATTTTGATATCAAATTCTCAGTGACAAAGTTTAGTTTAGGTATTCGTGAAAACGCAACAAAAAACTGCAGAATTTAACTTCTATTTGATAACTGTCCTGGGCAAAGGAGTAGGCTGAGTGGTAAAGTACAGTTGGCAAATCCATTGGTTGAAGGAGGTCTGCACATGATGCCAGATGACACACTTTTCAGTAAACTTCAACAAACCTTACATTTGGGGACAGGTTCAGCAACTTTATAATGGCTGTGGAGCGTGAATGAACGGAACAACCATGATGTGACTGTGTTGACAGTTAGTGATCTACTTCATCGTTTCACTGGCGTGTGGTGGATTGGCGTGGCCGCGTTGTGTTAATAAGCAATAGTCAGCAAGCAGCGACATCCCGTCTACGTGGATCATGTGCTTTATTTCACGTCACGATACGCTGTAACAGACAGTTCTCAGTAAAATACGAATGACTGCGTTATGGTATTTTTGTATTGTACTAACTTTCTGCGTAGTACTACTGCTACTTCACTTACGGTTTTCAACACAGTGTGGTAACAGTTCGGCTTATACTGTGGGTTGTGTGTCTGTCTGTGTGTGACGTTGCCATATTCTGGCTAAACATCTAAGTGGATCGAGCTGGTTTTTTGGTGTGAGGTTACCACAGAGGACAGCTCCTTTGTACTGGATGGTGGTCCTGATGCACCCATGGAACAGGTTTCGTACAGACCCTGGAAAGTCCTGGAATTATAAACCAGCGGTTCTGGAATTTTTAGTTCTGGTTTGAGTAGTCGCTAAGGAGATGAGCAATTCCTTTTAATACATTGCCACCTCTTGGGTCAAACCAAGTATTAGAAATACCTTTATACTGTTACATACAATAATACAACCTTAGGTATTGCATTTCCACTTCTTTACTATAGTGCAGATACACTGATAAGTTGATAACAGATTTTATATATGCACTTCTTTGACCTCGTGCAACCCATGTTTGTGAATGGAACGTGTCCTGGAAAGTCCTGGAAAAAAGGATTTTGGAGTCCTGGAAAACCCTGGAATTTGGTCTTTGCAAGTCCTGGAAAGTCCGTGAAAAAAGCATTTTTATGTCTGTACAAACCCTGGTGGAAAGGGAGGCCTTCCCAGAGGTCGGGTGTTGGAATTACAACAATTTTTGGTTCTTGCTGCGTCACGGTCGGCCATCCCGGCAGTTGCTGAGCTGAGCTCTTTTGTCTAACTGGTGTAGTTTTTAGGCCACATCGCATGCATTGCATGGATGCGGCCTATTGCTACAGATGACACACAGAGAGCGTGGTCTGTGTGTTAGGCAGCTGCGTAAAAACGTCTGAACCGATCAAGATGCCTTTTGGGGACTGACTCATGTGGACCCAAGGAACCACATGTATTAGTTGGAGTTCGAGATCCCTTCACTGGATTGAAAGGGGCAATTTTGGGGATTGTCCAACCCATTGAAAAGCACTGGGAGTATCTGCTGCTGTGTATGCAGCTATAGGGATAGGGATGATTCAGAGTCTTCGATAATGGCATGACAGTGAGACCGCTGCAGCCGACTGTAATGCTCCCGATTGTAGCATTACATTGTCCCCTGTAAATACTTACACTGATATCTTATATCGCCGCCTGCAATGCGCCCTTTTGTCAATTTTTTTGTCAAATTTTTTGACTACTT
>Ga0209363_1001650_pt1 | contig 10946 bp, 4 predicted proteins | sample WorMetexBAHAMAS3_FD_187385 | JGI IMG/M metagenome (GOLD analysis project Ga0209363, IMG submission 187385) | Marine gutless worms symbiont microbial communities from Max Planck institute for Marine Microbiology, Germany - Inanidrilus exumae... | ecosystem: Host-associated > Annelida > Digestive... | reverse complement strand
TGTTAAGGCTTGATAAGAGCACCCTGTGTGACTTGTCTCAACTTAACTGATGGTTTTCTTGGATCTTATGAATAATCATAGTGTTACTGTGTATCGGATGCAAAAATCATTCTTACAACCTGAATACTTCGCTTAGTTATTGCCAATTGCGGAACATTTTCGGAAATTCTACAGCTGGTTGAACGCGAGTTGTGTTGGATTGGTGCTATGGTCACACCCAAAACTACAGTAAACTAGTCGTGACCCAGTTTTTAGTTACCGATAGCAAATTGCACTGCTTAGGAATTTTCAGTACAGCCTACTTTCCAAATAAAAAAATGTGGTCAGAGAAAGCAACGGCTTTGATTGTAATTTTTATTTTACCAAAATACTGTCACAGTTGCAGACGAAGAAGCTGAGTCCAATTTGGTTCTTTGGTGAAGGCTTTAAATAGTATGTGAAGGGTTTTGGTCCGCCCTGAGACGATGCTCAGGTTCTGATCCATGACAATGTAGAAGGATATTCAAGTGGGTATCTGGATATCACCTAAAAATTGTTCGTTAAAACAACGTATGTGTTTTGTTTCAGAAAGCACACCAGTGAGAAGATCAGCAAGCACAGACAGGAAGGTATCGACATCAGAAACATCTCCATCATCACTGAAGGACAGTTCACCTGCCCAGGTGTTGCCAGCTCACACGTCGGCAGTGAAACAGCAGACAACCACGTCACCTGTACAGACTACTGCAAGAAGTAGTGTGGACAGCAGACATGGTGATGTATCATACATCTTGTTCACTACTTGCACATATTTTATATGCTATTTTTGTTATTCTTGGAGATTTCATTTTCATTATAAACTGCACTGATGTAACGCCAAAAACATCTAAAAGCAATACTGACCTTTTGTGGTAGAAACTGTTTGGTCATGATTCCAAGGCTAACTTTTGATGTTTGTTGCCTGCCTGTGTACAAAGATTTGACAACCTTAGCTTCCGCTGCTCCAGAGTTACGATTGGGGCCCCAAAATTTAAAATGCATCACGTGACCCTGACCACGCCCCTTCCTGGGGTTTGACAGTCTGTAGGCTAAGACTGCCTATGATAAACATACCTACCAAATTTCAAGTCTCTATCTGTAAGCCTGTTAGTCATCCATTGTAACTACATCCCTTTGTTGCACCATTTCTGAGATATATTGAGACACTAGTCGAAAATCACACATTTTAACTTACCTCACCTGCATTTTGCACCCACGTTGGGAGTGACCTCATTTGAATTTCATCGAGTTCTTTAGCATCAGAAAACTTAGGAGACTGTGTACTACGGTCCTGCATTGTTTATGTGATTGTACATGTAGCCGTTTTGACACAACACTATCTTGTGGAGGACAGATAGACATAAAGCAAAAACATTGAATTAAATTCCACAATCTCCGTCACCAGTATATTAACATTTTTTGAATTTCCAAAACTTAGAAGTGCGTGTGACTAAAAGGCAGCTGTCAGAATGGAAATGCATCACTAATTAATTTACGTAGTGTTTTCAGAGCTTTTATGCTGTTGGTTGGGCAACAAGGACATCCAGCCTGTAGAAAACAAATCAACGAATCCCAGCGTGCATTTTGGTGTTTTGTGGTGCTTATTTGGAAATCTGTTTTCGCCGATGATGCTAAATTTTACTGGCATATGTTAACAGTCAGTGATAATATTACTTTGCAGTATGCACTTGAGGCCCTGTAGAATTGTTCAAAGAAATAGTTGGTGAATGTTAGTATAGATTATGCCAAATGATCTTCTTTGGGTGAGCTGTTGACGAATCATATAATTATACTGTTCAGATTACAGTAGTCATACAATTCGTTAGAAAGAGGAAATCAGTTGTTTGACCTTGATGTATTGTTTCATGAAAAATCTCTCTTTTTATATGTCTGTATCCAGAAAACTAGTCCTCCTTGAGTGACAACCAAAGCAATGTTTAACTTTCTTTGTGTATCCGTCATCATCATGCCATTGAATACTTTTGTTTTGTTTATGCCATTAATTTGTATTATTTTTAGGTCGACTCTTCGACAGAGTCGACCTAATAAAGCGGGTCTCAAATGTCCGTCCGTCCGTCCGTCCATGCATACGTACGTATATCCGTCTGTCCACAAAAAGTTCCTTCGATTTTAGTGAAATTTGGCATGTAGGTAGAGATTGATAAGTGATGCACGACGGTATGCATGACCCAATCCAAGGTCAAGGTCACGAGCTGTTCGAAGTTGGAAATCCGGCCATTTTCATAAACTATTTCCTCCACCATTTATAACGGGAGCTGGCAACTGACCACGGAGTCTTAAACTATGGCACAATATCTAAATTTGATCAGGCCAGATTTCTGATATTTATCTTAGTATTCGTGTCACGTGACTGTCCAGAAACGTCAGTTGTGAAGAGTTGACCATCAGTCCCATATGGGGCTAATTTATTCATTATGAATTTAAACAGTACAATAATGGACAACTGATGTTTATTTGCTCAGTTTTCATGTTCAGTTTTCCGTGTGAACCTGGGTTAGCAGATTTCCTTTTAGTTTTTCCACTAGTTATTCTGAAAGAAAACCATTAAAATAAGTGATACGGGCTTCTACAGGCCAGTTATCTCTCCTGTCATCCACCCAACAATGTCAAAGCACCAAAATGAACACAGAGCACTGAACCCAACCGGTGGCCTGGCCTCGTCATTTCTTCATCCATATCATGGGCCCGATTTGTAAAAAAAAATCATAGGAAAAATCCTAAGTTTAGTGTAAGTTTTTTTAAGTTTATCTCAGGTTTATCCTAAGTTATCAAGTTAAGATTTTCATAGGTTTTTACATATAATTTACTAAAGCAATCTTAAGACTTCTACGTTTTTCGTATACATATGCAGACAATTCTGTGAAGAAGAAATGTTGAGTTATTTTTGAGAAATTGCAGTTTTAGGTCGACTCCTCCGAGTCGTCCTAATAAAGTGGGTCTCAAACGTCCGTCCGTCCATACGTCTGTCCGTCCCCTCCCCCCATTAAGAATGGGAGGCTTTTGCTGGAGCAAAGTTTTACTCTCCACATGCCCTTGTGACAACAGCTAGCACATTCGGATTAAGAAACTGCTTGCTAGAGTCCTTTTCAGCTGTACTACCTACACCATCTCCATACTGTTACAACTGATCTTTTACCTGTGCCATTCACTGTAAATCTTATTTCATGTTGTATGTTATCATGTTTGTTGACTGCTTTCTTCAAACTGTCAACTAATTGTCTATTTCAGGAACGGCAGACATGTACGTCGCTTCAACACTGAGCTTTTTGCCGCGGAACATTGCTTCTCTGCACCAGCCGGATATGTTCCAGCCGGCAGTTGCAGCTGCTGGTGGCACAGCTATGGACGAGGAGGGTGGTTCGACACCAGTACTTGATGAACCTGATGATGATGATGACATTGCGGTTAGACCGAACTACAGCACTCCGGTAGTGCTGGGTGATGATAGAAAGTTGGCACTGCAGCAGAATCTGAGCACAGGACAGCAGGCTGGAAATTCTGAGTTTGCATATCATATTGTCCAAGTGAATGATGACCTTATCAGCTCTCATCAGCCTGGTGAAAATGGCGGTGTTGCTGCACCGGCTCCAGGCATGTTCGGACCAGACAGAACCATTGTTTACAGGACAGAGGTCGTAGATGGATTTCAGAGTGCATCTGAAGCGTTTCATCCACCACCGGACTTTTTCCGTTCGGAAACTAACTTCAGTGTTCCTCCTCCACCAATGACCGTCTATCAAGTGAAAGACGAAGGATTCGGTCCCACTTCGGAGAAAGTACCGGTGTTGTCTTCTTCGACAAGGGACGTTGTCTATACTGTGGTTACTACGATGCAGCAGCCTCAGCCTGCGTCATTTTACCCAGTGGTCATTGAAGTACCTTCATTCACTGAACCGCCTCCGAAGGTATCGACTTTTCCACCCCCACCTTCTTCATTTATACCTCCTCCTCCTGCTGCAGTATTCAATCCCAGTCTGCCGCCTCCCTCTCTGCCACCAACAAATTTGCTGCCGCTGAGTCTCCCCCCGCCCCCAGCACCTGCACAGCCAGCATCTCTGCAGTACACTGTACAGCCACCTGCCAACATCCAGATGGTCGTTCCACCACATACACTGAGGTCTCCACTGCCGGCCCCGCCCAAGTCACACTCAGTTTATATCCCACAGCACTCAGCACCGAGTCAGCTGCGAGTACCCGCAGTTCGAACGTCACTCTCGTCCAGTGATGATAAGAAAACGGCTGCCACCAGTTTCCATCGGCCGGAGTCCATTCTGCAAGGCATTCGTCACATAAGAGATGTCCAGCAGAAAGATGACAATATCAGTATCCCGTCTGTTATTCCCACAGTTGACGTGAGTGCCGGCCGCCAGCGACAGACTCAACAGAAGCCGGCCATGCCGAAGTCTCCAGTGGCTGGTCAGCCTGTGCCTCCACTGATAACTGCAAGACAACCCGACAGAGCGGCCTGGAAACACAACAGGGGACTCTCAGATGGTCATCGGTCAGCGCTGTATGCGGGCAGCAAACGCAGGGTGTCTGGTTCATTTTCCGAAGACAGTTTATTGATTTCCGAACCTCCAAACCCGGTAAATGACTCAGAATCGGAGCTGGATGTTGGATCGATGGATGAAGATATCACTGGCCCCTTAAGTGATGAGCTTGGCAGTGACGAGATTGCCAGTGATGAAGGGAAGAACTTTGAGTGTGCAACGAATGTTGCTGAAGGCATAAGTCGCATCCCTTCCCTATTTCAGAGTAATCGCAGAGCACCTATCCGAGGTCGCTCTCCTATTGGCGGTGGTCCCCGATTTTTTGGGGTCCCTGAAGTACATGCAGTACCATCTCTTATGAGACAGAGGATGCCGAGGATACCTAGGATGCCCAGAATACCTAGAATGTCTGGTTCTGTGTTTCGGGGTGGCCCAAGACATTTTTGGGATGATGGACAGTGAGCCAAACGCATCAGCATTGCATGCTGCTCATCAGTAGTTTCCGTCAGATGCTGTTCGTTAATTAGTCGGACGTGGTGTTGATTGTGTACATGAGTTGCTTTCATCAGCTGACGTCTGAAGACAGTGAAACAGCTACGGGGCTAGTGTGTTGGCCATTGTGTAAAAATGTATATATTTATTGCGTTACCAGTCAGTGTTACGGTGGTTGTTGCATCTGTTAGATGTCTGTGTGCACTTGACTTACACCGTTGTAGTTATACAGCCTGCCATTTAGCAGTAACTGTTCGTTGGCATCATTTTTCCATAAAGACATAGTACGTGGTGTGGTATGTCTGATTGTGACAATAAATTTTGCAAGTGTTGCATGCACCTGCAATGTTTTGTCTCTAATGTGTTAAAAATTGTTGTACAATAACTGAACTTAAAGGGTGTAATCATTTCATGACCCCCATACGGGCTCAGGGGAGGAAATACGCCGTCATTTATATGTTGATTTCGGCGCTATATAAATGGTTTGTTTGTGTGTTTACTTAACTTCCACATTTTCTTCTTTTCTTACTTTGTTCTTTCCTTATGCTTTTTCTTACATATTTACTTCCTTACTCATTTACTTTCTGACTTATCCATCTACTTTTTCCAGTATAGACCCATTCCGTTTCCACGCCGGAGGTCGTAGTAAGCGACCAAACATGGCTTTAGTTTTTTGGGGGTTCATTTTATGTTGTAGTATGTTTTGTTATGGATGCATGTTTGCTTTTGTTGTGTTTGTTTTCGTTTTTCAGTACTAAGCCAAGAGATTGGCTGGGAAGTACATCTCCGAAATGACCTATTTTGTGTCGGGTTGGACGTAAAACTTCAACTCAATCAGTCATTTTATGAAATGTAACCAAAACCATTTGCACCAGTATGTTTTCATACGTTTTTGCAGTCGCTGTTTATACAGACCTGAAACTTGTTTTGGCAAAAGTTACAAACTGTAATTGGTTGTGGTTTTGCTGCTTTAGCTAGGAAATAATGGCAGCAGTGAGGAATTTGTGGGTTGCTAATTAATTTTGACTTGTGTTATTACTGGCCCGCCTAATGGGCCAGTATTGTTGTGCACGCTGTTGGCGTCGTCTGTCGTCGTCTGTAACGCTGCTAGCGTGCGGGCCAGCCGCCGGGCGCATGGACGGTCAGCGCGCCGGGCAGTCGGACGGCCGACCCTGCACGGCGAGCCAGTATGGTTGCATCCCGTTAGGGCAACGCCTTGTTTTCATTAATAAATCTTAACCAATAATAAAGCTTTAGGTTTCCTTACAGAAATGTGATTGGTGTATGTTGTGTACTATTGATGGTAATCAGTATTACATTAGCGGCCTTGATAACACGCAGCTGTTTATAGTAATGCAATTGATTATTAGTGAAACCTAACACATGAAACTGAAATCAGATTAGTAAATTGCTAGCCCACTAAATTACCGCCAGAACATAACCAGTTGTGTACTGGCGTTTAGTGCCAACTTCTACTAATGTATAATATTCCTTATTGAGTTCTAATTATGTAGCAATTAGCGAAATACATTGACTATACTAGTCATGCTTTTGCACTATACTAAATAAGCCAGTTAGACACGGCTGTAAGCATTCCCAGCACCGTTTGTTGCGTGACAGCTTTTGTTCATATTGCATAGTTCAGTTTTCAAGGAACTGAAAATTGGGATACATGATCGTCTTGTTGGTAATCAATTGAGAAACAGTAAATCGAGTACTGAGTGAGTGACAGACATAATTATACTGAGTCATTATTAGGTCGACTCGAATAATGTGGGTCTCAAATGTCCGTCCGTCCGTCCACAAAAAGTTTCGATTTCAATGAAATTTGGTATGTAGGTAGAGGTCGATGACTGATTTATGACGGTGCAGTATGACCCGATCCAAGGTCAAGGTCACAAGCCCTTGAAAGTCGGAAATTCTGCCATTTACAAAGGATATTTCTTTCCCCACTTATGATGGGGCTGGCAAATGACCACGGATTCTTAAATTAGGGCACAATACCTAAAGCTTATTGGGGCCGGATTTCTGAAGACTGGCCTTTGCAGACATTGAGACAGTTCTAGTAGACTTACAATCAACTGATTGGTCCAACCTTTCGAGCCTAGTGGATATAAGAAAATGTTTACTACATTTTCACATTTCATAGCATATAAGTTTACAGTAGTTTCAGAAAATACCTGAGTGGAGTTCCTACTCCTCCATCCACTTTACTGGAGCAGCTCACGTTGTGTGAATGTTAGTAAGATGTTAATAAGTTGCTGGTTGATTTTTGCAAAGACCATGGTGTAGCCTTTATTGTGCGGAAAGCTTATTAGGTTTTGAAAAGCTAGTATCAGAATTACTGTCTCAACGAATCAGAAACCTGTACACTAGAGAAATTAAGTTGGAATCGTGAAGAAATTAAAAATGGGCTTGTCGCTGTTTCCACTTCATCTAGATTTGCTGTAAATGTACAAATCACTCATCATACACAGTATCCCGGAACTGGGAGTACAAGTTACGGTAATAAGTAGGCCAGCTTAGTGGATGAAATTGGAATTCTGCCTACTTATAATACATTTATAAGCATGAAACTGAAGGTCGGCTGGGTGTGTTGAATTGCTGCGAAAAACGTTGTCTTTAAACATTGTCTACGTGGCATATACTGTGATTTTTCGCTTGCGGCAGCGTTATGCTGGCGATGCGTTAAAATGGCATATTTTTTGGCACGATTGTTTGAGGGCAAGCCAGTTTTGAATTTTACTTTTATAGAGGTCGAATTTCGGTTTTACACTCCACCAGGACGACATGTTGCTTGTATCCATGGTGGAGTGTAAAACCGAAATTGTCGACACACTTGTCGCGATACTTGGCATAGGCCATTTATTTATAGGGTGAGTCGATAGAGGTATCTATATTTTTAAGGCCGGGTCGCAGCGATAGCGGCCTATTGCTACAACGGGGTTGGTCTCTGTCTCTGTGTGTCTGTGTCTCTTGGTCACGTTCGCGAGCCCTACGAAAACGACTGTACCGATCGAGATGCCGTTCGGAGGGCTAACACGGGTGGGCCCAAGGAATCCTATATTAAATGGTGCTCGATCCCCTAAGGGAAAGGGGCAATTTTGGGGTTGTCCGCCCCATTAAAAAGCATTGCAACGGTGTATACGCGAAAACGGCTGAACCGATCGAGATGCCGTTTCGGGGGCTTACTCATATGGGCCCATGGAAGCATGTATTAGATGGAGGGCAAGGTCGGACAAATCCATTCGCCGCCGCGAGGGGTGACAAGACGGCGATGCGGCCTTTTGTTAAAATTCTTTTATCACTTGTTAAATTTAGCTACACGACCGCAGAAGTGATGAAGTGACGTCATATCTCGGCCTGTAGACCACTTTGTGTCCCAGACTTGTTTTGACCTAAGCCTACCAGTTAACGTTGCTGTTGTGCGAGTGGCTGCACACTACGTATATAGCGTGGCTAGTAAATGTGTAGGCCTAGTGACGATCAATAGCGTAGCAACCTGGGGCCGAGTTCCAAATCCAGCACATGCCCGGTGTCCCCAATCCGACCAGATCACGGGAACTTTCGAGATCAGGTTAGACTAAACTACAATGCTATGTTTAAATTTGTATGTAGAACTTGCTAGAAAATTTGCGGAATCTAGTTCAAATGGCCACGTTGCAGGCAAGATATACACCAAATTTGTTTTCCGCTGATCTCGCTGGGAGCTCACAATGCTTCCTAGACTATCTAGTCAGCTGGTTGGGATTTAAATCATCTCCACATCTTATCGTCTCGATGCCTGGACATATTGTTTGTCCCCAGCTTTGTATATGTTCTTGCCCACTCGCTTCCGGAAGATGGTTGAACAGCAACAAAAACGTAACTCTTCCCACGTCGTTCCCAAATGGAAGGTAGGAAGGAGGTTAAGAGGTAAATTTAGTACAAGGTATACGACGTATTTGTTTTGTCCGTGTACGCAAAACTTTGCAAATTTCAGGCGAAAATGTCAGTCAAGTGATAATCTGCTCGGAGCTTTAGGGGGGTGGGTGGTTTCGCGAGCATTTTAGTGTGTGATTGTCGATTATAAACGTACACAAGCCATCTCGCCGCTGTGCGGGGTGATGGCTTGAACCCGCCATGGTACATCGATGAACGCGGCAGTCGTCACCCTTCGTCCCCTCCGTCCACCGTTATGACACTGTGGCCGCGCCGCTGTTGAGCGCCACGTAAGCCACGCGCCTGGCCAAACAAATTCACCGATGGATTATTAGATATAGATACCCCAGCCGTCGAATCCTGGCAGTGCACGTAATTTAACCAAAGGTTGGATCAATTTACGATGTTTTGTTTATGGACGTTGATGTATACGCCCGTTACGTGTGAAAACCTTGTCGTATTAACAGCTATGTAAGCCTATATGCCGATATTTAAACGTGTTTTATTTGACTGTTATGTCACTCTGCAGCGTGTCACAAGTACTGTATATAGCCTAGGGGCGCGACAGCAAGGATTGTAACTCGATTTAGTATAGTTTCAGGCGTTCATTCGGTCCCTTGGTGTTCGGTAGGTCTACATTGGAAAACTGCAGTACCCACCTATGTTATCGTTGTGCATGATGACGGAAAGTGGTCAGCGCGTGATTGTAATCAGTATGTCCGTCCTCCTTTGTGGCCAAAATGTACGCAGGCCGCCTCGCGTGCTATACCCCCTGGTGAGGGTGAGTCACGGTGAAAACGAAAGGAAAGGAAGAGTATTTATATAGCGCCATTTATACTATGCATAGTCCCAAAGCGCTCAGACATGGATCACACGGTTTTACCTGCAAATTACACCATGCTTACCTTTCCTTCGTTGGCGTTCACCAGATGGCGTCACCTTTAACTGAGGTAGCATACATCCAGTTGCAGCTTACTATTTTATCGACCCCGAAGGGATGAAATCATGAAAGGCCGTTGGCCTGGTTGGCTGACCTATAGCGGACGGTTTACCCACAAGTGGTCACCCGTCAGCTACAGATCGAGCGCAGGACAGGGAAAGTTCGCCGACCAAAGACCGACGTTCCACCGCTGTGCCACGCAACCAACCGTGGCACAGCGGTGAGTATGCCGACAGACGGACAGATGGACAGACGGACGCCATACCGTTGCGTTACGCTTTCCGCTTAGATGCGACCAGCGTATTAATGCGGCCGAACGTTTGGGCGTTCTTTCTTTCTCCTTCATTAGGTCTGCTCCGAGTCGACATAATAACATGTGTCTAAAATGTCCGTCCGTCCGTCCACAAAACGTTTCTTCGATTTCAATGAAATTTGGTATTTAGCTAGAGGTAGACGAGTGATGCAAGACGGTATGCAGTAGCCTATGACCCGATCCAAGGTCAAGCTCACGAGCTCCTGAAAGTCGGAAATTCGGCCATTTTCAACGGCTATCTCCTTCCCCATTTACAATGGGGGCGGGCAAGTGACCACGGATTCTTGCATTAGGGGATTATAGGCCTACCTAAAGCTTATCGGGGCTGGATTTTTGATTTTTATCCTAGTTTCTGTGTCACGTGACTTTGAAGTTGGCAGTAAGTAGGAGTCGACCGTCAGTCCCGTATGGGGCTAATTTATTTGAAACGGCATTAGCCAAGCTCCGCTCGTACAGGTTTGAGATTACTGTTATTCTCTCTTTCCCAACGGCCAGGCGAGTCCTGAATTTGTGGATGTTATGCGACCATCTTAAGTACAACTTGGATTTTGTTGAATTAGACCGTGTCTCTTTGGTGTGAGGTAGTGCGAACTTTGAGCAGAGATGCGATTTGGAGTTGTCCCGTAAAATATCTCTTCCTCTGAAGACGACACTTGAGGCTTTTCTGGAATTCAGTTTTACGGTACTTAACCTCCATTTAGGCACTGCTGTCGAATAACCTTGATCTCTCTGGCTTAAGGTTCGTTCACAC
>Ga0209363_1001649_pt1 | contig 10952 bp, 4 predicted proteins | sample WorMetexBAHAMAS3_FD_187385 | JGI IMG/M metagenome (GOLD analysis project Ga0209363, IMG submission 187385) | Marine gutless worms symbiont microbial communities from Max Planck institute for Marine Microbiology, Germany - Inanidrilus exumae... | ecosystem: Host-associated > Annelida > Digestive... | reverse complement strand
TGAGTTGACCTATGTTACGTGAAAGCCACCGGCCGGGAATTGAACCCGCGACCTGTAAATCGCAAGTCCAACGCCCTACCGCTGAGCCACCACGCAACATTTGACAGAATCCATCTGACTTCCTATTACCTTACATACTAACTATATCCCATCTTGCACTGTTTCCCACAAACAGTAAGTACTGATAAAAAATGACAAATCTTTCTACCCGATTTGGTTTAGGCGCCCTTGACGGGGGTGATACCAATGGAATTTCACCAGGGTCGTTGGTGAGAGTAAATGTGATGTTTGAGTAAATGTGTGGATGTAAATGCAGTTTTCAGCATACCAGCAGGTAGAGGCTTTCACGTGGCTTACAGCAAACCAGTAACAGAGCAGAATTTGACCCATTTTGCTCCTTGTTATTTGTGGGGGCACTTTAAGCAAATCAGCATATCATGTTTTCTACTAAGGCTAAAGCCACAGCACGTGGGAAAGTTTCGAGAATGTCATCTAACAGACGTCTGAGAAAGTGCTACAACTAAAAAACAGAAATACAAAAATCTTTAACAAAATATAATGACTGCATGCTCTCATTACAGCAAGAACAGATAACGAGAGTAACAACGAGAAGGCATGTGCAATTCACTGAGAGAACGAGTGCAATCGTCTGCATGAAGTCTCAACATACCAAGAACTCGAATCTCATCTGGCAGGTGACTGTTGATGTTGTCCACAACACAGTCATTGCCTATTAACATGTATAACACCAGCAATACTTACACTGCACACTCCACAAATTACACCATATGCACTGCAAGCATGTACATACACACATACACTGTAAGTCATAAAAAGTGCACCCCTTGTATTTTGGCAATAACTTTGCAAAATGTAGACCAAAATTTATAATATTTGGCAAGAATGTTGAATAAACAATTTGTGACAAATTCATGTGAAGGCTGTCTACCAGAACTGTTTAATGTAATTACTGTACATCGGTAAAGCAAGGTACCATATGGTACACATACACCACATGTGTTCTGCTAAGAACACCTAAAACAAATTACAAAAACGTACAGTCTGAGCCAAATCTGTCAAAACTGCAATCCACAAATTAACACTGTCACAACGTATGCTCAGACTGTCCGCCTTCAGCTGACACACATAACTGGAGACGTTTTTGCCACTCTTCGACGGCCTCGTGGATAACGCGCTGCTGCATTCCTGTGCGTGTCTCAACCAGTTGTTGCTTCAACTCATGCACGTCGTTGATCAGTGACTTGTACACATGTTCTTGCATCAAACCCCAGATCTTGTAATCAACTGGGTTCAGGTCTCGACTGTTGGGAGGCCACAACAGCAACGACTGTAAGTTTTTGTAATTTATTTTAGGCGATCTTAGTGGAACACATGGAACATGCCTACCAAAAGAATTATTTCAAATAATTCCTACATGATGAACAGGGAGATAATCCCGGGCAGGAAAAAAGAGGGTTCGACAGTGTCCTCTATTAACTGTGACCATTGCAGGCACCTTGATCTAGCAGCATCAATGCTGTCTGCTGTGAAGTTTCATCCTCTAAAGACAAAGGCTGCATTTCTGAGCCAGAGCTCAAACACGGAAGCTGGCAGATAACAGTCACTGGTTGTTGATGAAGTGGCAGCTATCTTAGCAGCTCAGAAGCATCTGAAAACTTGCTTGAATTTTTTTTTGGTAGCAGCAGGCAGAAGTATAGGCTCAGCTGAGTGCACGCACCGGATCAGTTATGGCTACATCATCGACAAGTAAATCGTCTGAGTGCACTAGCTGGAGCAACTATCAACAAATGCAGAACCCAGCTCAGTCCAGTTAATGTTGATCGATGGCTCTTTCTCCATGGACTGTAGTTACTAACATTGACTGATACACATCAACATGCTACAGATCTAAGCAAGGAATGCATACTTGCATAATATGACAATATTTGCATTTGAGATTGATTTAGTGTGTGCACTGATAAACTGTGTAACCAATGATAGTGGCCGATTAATCATTTTTATGCTTGTTGGTTAAAGAAACTACTAGTCACTTATAATGACTATGCAGCTGTGTGTTTGCATATTGTTCTGACAAAAGTAAGAGTTTGCTCAATGTTTATGGTTTCTAGAGTTACTAATAACTTCTATCTGTACTTGTTTCTATACTAAATGGAATGATTTCCTTATTGATAAGATACAAGTTGTTCAGTGTACATAACTGTGAAATGCAACTTTCTAAAATACTTTCATTCTGTAGTACAGATGTGGTGAATGAGCATCACTAAATAATGACACGCATTGAACTCATAAACATGACAATGATAAAATACAACCAGAAGCAAAAACACTTATCTTGAGTGAGACAACCTGGCCTGCGGCGGACACACCTTTGTCTGTCCTTGCTGCTCTCTGGAAGGCCATCTGATGCACACATCATCAGTGTCAGCATAACATTCCAACACTAGGTGAAACCATTCAACTATTTTAAATGAAAATTTTAATACCTAATAACAACATAAAAGCTAGCAGTGGTTCTAAACCTTTTTTGGCCCGTGGCCCCCTTGCGAGCCCCTCACGCTCCTGTGAAAGTCAATACAAAAATGTAGAAAATGTGGTGGTCTGAGGTAATTAGGGTCATTCACTAAAGCGCAAACGATTTCCTGTAAGCCTTCCATAGGAACTATGTCCTTAAGGTCAGCTGATTGCTATAGAAAAGCGAGTTTGTGTAATCAAACTCAAGCCTTGCTCGTGCCTCCCTCCCGTGAATGCCTCGTGGACCCCTTGGGGGCCACAGGCCCCCGGATGAGAAATGCTGAGCTAGGATTTTTTAGAACTTGTACCAGAAATGAGTTATATGTACGTGCCAACTGATATGAAAATCAAAATTCAACGCACTGCAACATCAGCTGGTATGTAACACAGAAGCAGACACAGACACTGCAGTGATGTCTGCATTGTCTCGCTGCTCTAATCACCCTTGGATGGTGGATGTTTCATTTATAACACCAACGGCTCACTTTTAAGGCGTTTTCGTCGCCGGGACTGAACTGAACTGGCAGTTTGTAATTCTCAACACGTTCAGAACAAATTCAGTTCAGTTGCAGTGATGTGTATGGGCCTTAAAGATGATATGCAATGATTTTTTACCAACTTGATTAAAAGTAGTTTCTAGCTGCTTACTGCAATATAAACCCGTCTGTGTAACAAATTTTGACAAATTATGCCGCAAAATGCTTTAAAAAATTACAAGTTTATTAGTCTTTTTGGTATAGCTATTCTTCGGCATGTGTGACGTCATACCTGGATACACTTGTTTTGTTTGCATCAATTGGTATGGTGGCGTGGCGTAGTGGTATCGTCGTTGGTCTAGATCAACGAAGTTAATCTATGCTGAGCCCGGTTAGTACTGGGATGGGTGACCATCCGGGTTCGACTCCCGGGCGGCACTTTATTTCGGTATGTAACCAACCACCCAGGTCGACTCAGCCTTCTACCCTCCGTGGGACGGTAAAATAAGTACCAGCCAAAGGACGGTGATGTTCTGCGGCTGGGGAGTAAAGGTAGGCATGGTGTAATTTGCAGGTAAAACTGTGTGATCCATGTCTGAGCGCATTTGAGACGGTTTGCATAAAAATGCCTGTCCTGTAGTGTAATAATCTACCATCAGTCTTTAGATTGAGCGAATTTTGGCGAAGGAGATAGACTTTGAATTTGGGTGATTTTGCAATTTTTGGGTCCCTGTGACCTTGACCTTGGATTCGGGTCAAGGTCATACCGTTGTGCATCTCTCATCGAGTACTACCTGGATACCCAATTTCATCGAAATCAAAGAAACTTTTTGTGGACGGACGGACGGACGTACGGACGGACATTTGACACCCATATTATTAGGTCGACTTCCAAAGTTTGGAAGTCGACATAAAAAGGTTACGAAGACATCCGTTTCGGGCGGAGGGTAATCTATCATGCACGCCTAGTACTCCTCAGCATCAATCAGCACAAGAAGCTTAAAGTTCCTAGATATATCGATTCCAAGGATATAATTGGGGGGACCAAAATTTAACAAGTCTCTGCTGCCGGTGCTCTGGTGCCTCACGCCTACCGTGCTGTACACAGATGTGAATGGTCAGTGTAATAAACTGGTTACCGACAACTGTGAACAGTTTATCACACTTACTGTCCACCTAAGTTGACAGCACCTGAGACGATCGACGTGCAGTTGCAAAACTTTCTAAGTTCAGAGTTAGGGTTAAAGTTCTGGAGGGAAGTAACCTTATTTTTGGAGATACCCGAATTCCCTTCCAACAAAGTGTAGAATAAGCTGGGGAAAGCCAAAACGAGTTCAATCTGTTCAGCTGTTTTCGTACAGTACCAGCCTGGATGAAAATTGGGTGGTTTGAGGTAGTTAGGGGTCACTCAAGATCACTGGAAAGGCAAGATCACTGGAAATAGCTCCATTTGATGGACTGCATACGCGTTCTTATTAGCATTCCATAGTAACAATGTCCCTAACTTGCACCGTTTCTGCAATATAGCTAGATATTGGAACGAAAAACGTCGATTTGACCTACCCCACCTGTATTTGGTGCCCCCATTGGGGGTAATCCCTTGAAATTTCGCCGAGACCTTTGGCGTCAGAAAACTACAGTCAATGGGCTATCGTATGACACTATTTGCATGATCCTAGGTTTAGCCATTTTAGTATGCCTACAATACTGGCCTGTGACTGATGCACGGACAGATGGACACACGACGACAGCATATATGACATTAGCATAGCGTCGCACGATAAACTAGAAGGGCGTTCAGTAGAGTGCATGCCTCCCCCACCGACCTTGACCTTCCAAAATTTAATCACCTCGTCCCCTGTGACCAAGGGTATGACTGACAAAGTTTGGTGACAATCGGACTTGAATTGGCGACAGAAAGTTGTTCACAAACATACTTATATATATATATACCTCTATATCTACCTACATTATACATACTGACAACGGTGAAAACAACCTCCTATCACCTTTGGTGGGGGAGGTAAAATGGGTCTGGGTCACATGACTCTCACCACGCCCATTAGGAGGTAGTTTCTTATCCCAAGGCTAACACTTGACCTACTCTTTCAAATGTTGGTGCTGCTGTTGTTATTAACTACTTAACTGTACATAAGCATACCTTGAGACCTGGTTGTTCAATGTGATCAGGACGTATGACATCAGCCCGTACCAAAGCATCAAATAATTCTGATTCAACTGTCTTAAAACCAGGATTTCTTCAACATATTAAATTCATATAGCCATTTACTTCTCAATTACTTATATGTCAATGAAAACACAATAAATGCCTAGAGATAATAAAATGAACAAGAAGTTTTATTGTCAGTAATAAACTGCAAACTACTCTATGTCAGATTGAAATTCTTCTGTCAACAATCCCAAGAACACTCACATTATCAATACTTACTGTGATTTGCATATTACCGGTACATAAAATAGCTTTGTGACATCATATTTCATACCAAATGGTTTAACGACAATGATGATGATGATGACGATAATGAGTAGATTTGTAGAGCGCGTCATAAATAGTCCTCAGACGTGCTGTCGATTAGCCATACAGGTGGGCATTCAGATGTTGAGCGAAATGGTATTAGGTGACTAGCTTATACGACCAACTAGAACACAGGTACTGAATCAATCAAAAAAATTTAATGTAAAATTGTACATGCAACCCAGAGGGAAGCACAAGTCTGGCATGTGCATCTAAGTATCCCATATCTACAATGTTTAAACAAGTAAACCCTTTATTTTTTTGAGTAAATCAGTTACAAATGAGTAGATTGTAATAATTCTCAGTATGCTAAATCTTAAAGAAATCTCACGTACGTGAGTGGTGGTTATGAATTTGTCCAATACACCTGAAGAATGTCACCACACTGCCTTGTGAAATGCAGATTTCATCTGGTGGAAGTTATACTGTTTGCCTTAACAAGCCTCTGCTGCCACTGACAGACCCGCGTGACGCAGTCCTCGCGCCCACCGGGCTGTACACAGATGACGGTCACCAGTTTACCACACTAACCGTCAACCTAAGATGAAAACACCTGAGATGATCAGCTGTTCCACAGATGTGGATGGTGCCAACCTAAATCTAAATGATTCACGTGACCTAACCACTCCCTTTTCATGGATGGTCTGCCATTCGTGGGCTAGCACTTTCTAACTTTAACCTACCTACCAAATTTGAAGTCTCTAACTCCACTCACTACGAAGATATGAAAGGCAATACACCTGTCGAAAATAGGGGTTGTTTGGGGTAGTTAGGGCCATTCAAGGTCACTGGAAATAGCACCATTAAACAGAGCACATACGAATTATTATTAGCGTTCCATAGTAACTATTTCCCTATCCAGCACCGTTTCTGAGATACAGCGATATATTGGTAAAAAATCACCGACTGTAACCTACCCTACCTGTATCTGCCGCCGCCGTTGGGGGTGACCCTGTTAGAATTTTGCAGAGATCTTCAGCATCAGAATAGAGTCCCTGGGCTATCGTATGGTGCTGATTGCATGATCTTGCGATTAGCTTTTTTGGTACAGATGGACAGATGAATGGACACATGATGACAGCATACACTGTGCTAGCATTGCGTCACGTGGTAAAAATGAAAAATGAGTCATGTAACCTTGACCACCCCCCTCTTAGGGTTGGTTTGTCAGTTATAGGCTAGGACTTGATGGATTCTATCTGTGTGCAAATTTGACGATTCTCTCTTAAACCATTCCACAGATGTCATTGGGGTCCAAAAATTTAAAGTGTCACGTGACCCGGACCATACCCCTTTTATGGGCCATTTGTCATCAATATGCTGGGACGTGACAGCCTACCACTATAGCTTCAGCCGTTCCAGAGATACAGTTGGTTCCCACTAAAATTTAAATCGTTCATGTGACATGACCACGCCCCTTTCAGAAATGATATGTCATCCGTGGGCTTGCACTTATTACGATCAACCTAACTACCAAATTTGAACTCTCTAAGTCCACCCACTACGAATATACGAAAGGCGATACAAAATATCGAAAATGGGGTGTTTTGGGCTTTGGGGTAGTTAAGAGGTCATTCAAGGTCAGTGGAAATAGCGCCATTTGACAGAGCGCAAACGAGTTCCTATTAGCGTTCAGTGAGCTGTGGGTCGAAAATCGTCGATTTTAACCTACCCCACCTCTATTTGGTGCCCCTGTGGTATTTTGCAGACATCTTTGGCATCAGAAATCTAGAGTCCCTGGGTTATCGTATGGCGTTTTTTGCATGATCCTATGGTTAGCCATTTTTGATAAAGTGCAGACTTCTGACGGACGGACCGACATACGACGACAGCGTATACCGTGCTAGCATAGCGTTGAGCATTAAAAAATGAATGGTTTGGGAAACAACAACTGACTTTCAGTCAAGCAGTATCACAGAAACTGTTCATCTTCTGTGTTAACAGACTCTTCCAGCCTTTTTGGCTACTATCAATTGCATCACCCACCACGCTAGAATGGCATTCAGCCCATGTCTCAATAAACAAGTCCCTTTAGTTAAAGTTAAATTGATGAAATATTACGAAATTCTGCATCACTGTAAAGAATCCAGAGCTGAGTGACATTCTCACCATGCCATACAGTCAGGCATGCGTACCATGTATATAGGTTTTACAATACTACTGTATCATTTCAGTTACATACAACAATTACTTTTTAATTTCTCATGATCCAGGTTCCCTGTTCCAGTGGCTACATTTTACAGGCGAGGTGGACAAATTTATAATCTTCAGGTGTGAAATCTTTTCAGGATTCTGTTCGATAAGAATAATTGAAATCGGTTCGTTTTAAAGTGAGTTATTCAAAAAGGGCTCGTTTTTAAAAATGAAACATGGTGTAAACATTGTTCATATTTGTTGCATTATGACCAACTAAAAATTTATACTACCTTAATTTTGCTGTAATGACATCACTGACATGGATTAATAACTATACAAAATACCAGTGACTTTACTGAGTTACCAAGGTCCAAGTTAATGCATTTCTGCACTCAAGCTGTGATTTTCAAGTACGGAAACTGAATAAGGTTTTTATTAGCCTGTGTTGTGTTTATGTTCCGAGAAATTTGCAAAAGTGACGGGCAAGCAATTTCAACTTCAGCTGCTGTAACCAGAGATCTCACGAAGTGTAGGCAATAGGTCAGCATGAGATACTTTCCTGCAGCATTAAAAAGGTCAGCCATACCCTTAGGACCATAGGCGGGCTGCTCATCTGATTTCATAGGCCTTTGAACCTATAGATGGATAAACCACTAAAGTCCGTGACACATAGCCAGTGCGATGCCAGTGAGACAGTTACCTTTGCAGACACAGCCTCACGCCATCATTGCTCTTTGGCTGGTACCAATTTATACATAATACTGCTTGGTAACAGAGGCACATGGATGTGAACAACTTGCCTAAGGTTGTTAAACGACAGTACAGTGGCCAGGAATTGAAGTCACGTGGTCCAAAACCTTAACTACCAAACTACTGAGCGACCCTGTACCATTACACAGATAAAATGTTTGGGCACTGGACACATCACACATGTACTGCTATTGGAACATACCTCCACTGGCAAATGGGCCTCATGTGACATGTTTAATGCCATGTAGCTTGAACTGGATTATGGGTTATATTTTACAAGTGAAAATAACTTTGTGCAAAAATTATTATACAGAAAATCTGTGGAAATAATATTTTAAAAGTTGCAGTAGATGCTGTATAAAAACTACAATGTTTTGATGCTTTTTGTACAATATTGGACAATCTGTAATCACCTGCAAACAAATAAATTGCCATAGGGCAGTTACTACTAATGTAAGACTGAGCCTGTTAGAGCTGTATGACTGTTGTCATTATGCTCGACAATGTTAACAACAAGTGTAATGTTCATGCAACATCAGTTACCTCTGCATGCCAAGGTATCCTTTCCCAGAGTAGACAAGTAGCATGGCAACCTTCTTTTTTCTGTCTACAGCTGTATGATCCTAAATTCCAAATATGCACAAAAATGCTAGGTTCAGAAACAAACCATCAACATGATGTGCATCTCTGAATGCAGGAACAGAAGAATAATAACCAATATTTTACCACAGGAGTACCACAGGATAAACTGCTTGTAGTACCACAAACTGGCTTATTGAGTAGTGAGCAACTTTATCGGTGAATGCTCACGGGGTAAAGCCGGTGCGGTTGATTCAATCGCTGTGCGCCGTGTGTGGCAGCAATTTAGCCGGCTTAACCCTTCTGTATATAGTGCTGCCCTGCGTGGTGGCTGTTGTGTCCCGCCCTGCGTGGCGGATGTTATTGTTAATTGCGCGGTATGTCAGCAATTTAATAAACGAACATTATTATTATTAACTTACTATGCTCTAGTCCTAGATTAATTTACAGATTAAGTACGTATTCTATCCAAATTTAATTTATAAATCAAGCAGTGAAGCAGTAATTTTTCTTCAGTGGGGCAGCAGAGGGTAACTGACATTGTTAACTGATATCAATCACCCACTGTTGATTCACTGTATTGGCTACCGCAAACAGAAAGAAAGTGTAATATTCTGAAATTTGCTGCTGACACCTACAGCATTTTCGAAGCTGCCATCAGATATTTTAAGTCTCTTTGCAGGTGTCTGACAAATTTCATCATCCACAGACTTTTGGATGCTATCTTTCTGCTCTGCAGCATCCGAGTCAACGCCATATGATGCCATGTTGTGACAATTGTCGATACACTGGCTTCTGTGAACTACAACAGATGATGCTTGATCCACAAGTGCTCTGAAGATGTAAAACTGTCTGATAAAACATGAACACTCCAATACAATTTTTCGTGTTAACAACATACCTAAAACAGTCAACAAAACAGCATCTAAAATATTACACACTTACAAGCTGTAGGCCTATATTTACACAGCTTCATCACTGTTCAACCCATTCACAATACTCGCTCCTTATCTGTTGTTACCCTTGCTTAACCGTCTTCCTCATCACAAGTGTCAGGTTTTTAAATACGCAACACAATGTAGCATGGTATTAGCTGTCACTGTGTGTCTGTGTCTGTCTGTCCGTCTCTCACAAATCGGTGTTCTATGAAAATGGCTAAATGCTAAATGTAGAATCACGTAAAAATACCACACGATAGCCCAGGGACTCTTAGTTTTACAATGCAAAAGATCTCTATGAAATTCCGATGGAATCACCCCCAACTGGGGCGCCAGATGCAGGTGGGGTAGGTAGACAATTTAAATTTTTAATTTCCCAAGGTAGTGCAGCAACATGCCTAAGGTGATGTGCGTAATGTCGTATGGGTTTTGTAGCAAATTTTGTACGTTTTCCAGCAGTGCAAAAATTTTGAAAAACGGTTAAGATTTGACAAAGTTACAGATAGTTTAAAGGCAGGAACTTTTTTTGAGACACAGTGTCAAATAGATGTGCGTCCATGTTCACCTTTGTCTCTACAACACTGGGCAGAGCCACGGCAGAATGACAAAGTTGAAAAATGGTAAACGTGGGATTTTTTGCCCCTCAAGGGCAACACAGTGAACTGATCAAGATGAAATATGGCACGTAAGCACAGACTGGGTTTATTCAAGCATGCCAAATTTGGCCTGGATTGGTCTATGGCTCTGGGTACAGAAGACCCCAAAAATTTTCAATGTCAGTCATTTTTGCATGGTTATGTGTAGTTGTGTATAGCCGTATGCCAATCACAATGAAATCTGGCATGGAAGAGTATACCATAGGCCCGCAATGCCAAATTTGGCCCACATCGGGGACAGGGGGTTGGTACAGGAGTCCCCCAAAGTTGAAAATCGCATTTTCGGTGGTTTTATTGGGCTTCTCTCCTCTTCCCCTCTTCGTTTCCTTACCTGTTCCCTTCCCATCCC
>Ga0209363_1001648_pt1 | contig 10954 bp, 6 predicted proteins | sample WorMetexBAHAMAS3_FD_187385 | JGI IMG/M metagenome (GOLD analysis project Ga0209363, IMG submission 187385) | Marine gutless worms symbiont microbial communities from Max Planck institute for Marine Microbiology, Germany - Inanidrilus exumae... | ecosystem: Host-associated > Annelida > Digestive... | reverse complement strand
CCACTGTATTGTACAGTGTAGGGAGTTGCGCCCCTACCCAGAGGAGCTGGACAATAATTGATTTTATCCTGCATCTGCACCTGCACTGTCGTCGTTCCATCAAGTTTGCACCTGTTTCTGTTTGATTTCCTGTGAGCCGATTGTCGCTGCAACTGTTTTGTCTACCCTTGCTCATGCTCCAGAGTCTTCACCTGATTGAAGTTGAGAGCATTATTGCCAAGAAGAAGAATGCTTGGAATTAGGAAAAGGGCTTCTGTTACAGTTATAGATTAGAATAGTGCTGGTGCCAGTTCGGTGGTCTGACAAGTATGGCAAAATTACTAGTACCAGATGGTCTCGTGTAAAATCCAGCCTGGCCCAACCAGTTAAATACCATCCTGGATACGTCAGTCAATTGTCAGCCATATCGGCGGCTGCGATAGGCTGATGGTTGATTGACTGAAAATTGTCCAGCTGCAGTGGGGGGGGGGGGAGGTGGAGTCCACATACGTTGCTAGATGATTCTGTTGCCACACCCTGTGGCAATGCCACTGACATGACCTAACCGTCATAACCATGCCACTATCAGTGGTGATTTGTCATCTGTGGCTAGGACTTGCTATGATCAACCTATCTACCAAGTTTGAGTTCTCTATCTCCACCAGTTATGAAGATATGAAAGTTGGCGCAAAATAGAGCAATTGGGATGGTTTGCAGATAATTATGGTTGGTTGGTCGGTCGGTCAGTCGGTTGCTTGGTCGGTTGCTTGGTTGACATTTTCTTTCAGCACAAAAATAGGCTATATCAGGGACAAGGTCTTGGGTGGAGATTTAGTTCCAAAAGGTTAATGATGGCCAACGATACAAAAACCTCCTGACCTCATTGCCTTTTTGTTCAGCGACAACCCAAAATGGGAAAGGATAGGATTGTTTTAAGTTATTATGCTAAAAAAGGAAGCAATGCATGTACAAAATGATTTTAGTTGATATGAAAGAACGCATAAAAGACAAAACCTAAATAAACACAAAAAGAAATCTAAACCTTAGGTTTTAAACCTAACATGCAAAAATGTAAGAACTGCTCATGTGTGTGTGCATATCACTGTGCACAACGGTTGCTCACAACACAACACAGAGCAGTTCTGATTACCTACTCTCTTTTTCTCCAGACATGCATCAGAACTCGGATGCTGTCTATCGGTGAGGAGGAGGAGTTGTGCAGTATTAAAGTTAGACAATGAGAGCGACTAAAAATAACACCTGTTGCTACACGCTTGTTGTTTTGGATCACATACAGCAGGCATAGTGTAACAACTTCAACAAGGTGTCGCCCTAACAGGATGTAACATACTGCTCCTCCGTGCAGTGTCGTCCGCCCGCCGCGCCCGTCCGCTGGCAGTGGTAGACCGATGTCACACTTACGATTTTATCGCGCGATTTTGTCATACAACTTTGTCGGGCGATAAAGTTGCAGCTTGCAACTGTGCATGTCACACACTGCAACTTTGTCGCATAAACAAGCAATAACCAAGCTGATTGGTCATTTCTTGTTTATGCGACAAAGGCGCAGTGTGCGACATGCACAGTTGTGTGTTGCAACTTTGTCGCGCGATATAGTTGGAGAGGACTGACCAAAACCAAGACCTGTCTAGTTCATCACCCTTGGAACCTAGATCATGGGGGCATAAATGTTGGGAACCCTATCCAGACATGAGTGTTTTGGGTGGTTACACAATTTGTGACCATGCCACCGGCTGTCACCAGGAACTCTGGTTGAAGGACTACAGACTGTGCGCCATTTACAGCTGTAAATGTAAAAAAACTGCAGTTTATACAAACTGTTAACAGCGACAGAAAACTGCAAAAATCATAAAAAAAGGTAACGTTAAATACACTAACATAGCCTGAATGTTAATGTTAGTGTGGTTAACGTTGCCTTTTTATGATTTGTGCGGTTTTTTATCTGTCGCTGTTAACAGTGTGTAAAAGCTTAAGTTTTTTAGAATTGTATTTGCTGTTTTATTACCACTTTTGAGTAAGCTATTATCAATGTTTATTAACACTATATTTTTAGAATTGTTCAAGATGGCGGTCGTCCGCCATCTTGGATTTTTTAAAAGTTTGAAATTTCAAGGGCTGGTCCAGTTCGGAAGGCCAGTATGCGTCATTGTGCCAAATTTTGTGCCGATCACTCAAATTATTGCCAAGATATCACGATTCTTGGATTTTCCAGGTGGCGACATTCGCCATCTTGGATTTTTGGTCAAGAGGGTTGAACTGCGTCACCGTGCCAAATTTCTTTGAAATCAGTGAGAGATATGGAGATTTTTCGAATATTTAAAATGGCGATCGCCGCCGTCTTGGATTTTTGAAATTACAAATGTCTAACTGTGGGATGCATCATTAGTGTCGAATTGCGTCACCATGCCAAATTTTGTGGCGTCAAACTGTTGCCAAGATTTATCAGTTTTTGGATTTTTCAAGATGGCGGCTGCCACCATCTTGGATTTTTGAAATTTTAACTTTTTAAAGGTCAGAGCGGTCAAGGGGGTCGAAATGCGCTATCATGCCAAATTGTGTTGAAATCGCTCGAACCACGGCCGAGATATGGCTATTTGTCGAATTTTCAAAATGGCGGCCGACGCTATCTTGTATTTTTGAAACTATAAATTTCTAAATGTGAGACGCGTCATGAGTGTCGAATTGTGTCACTGTGCCAAATTATGTGGCAATCGGTCAAAACGTTGCCAAGATACTGCGATTTTTTGAATTTTCAAGATAGCGGCTACTGCCATCTTGGATTATTATAATTTCAAATTTTAACTGTCTTAATGGTCAAGAGGGTCAAACTGCATCATCGTGCCAAATTTTGTTGAAATCGCTCTAACTGCGGCTCAGGTATGACGATTTTTCGATTTTCAAGATGGCGGCCGTCCGCCATCTTGGATTTGTGATGCGTGTGTTTGGACCACCCACAAAGGGCATTTGGTGGTCTTTATCTTATCACTGTGCAAAATTTGGTTGGAATCAATGCAGTAGTTTTGATAATATGCACTTTTTTCGATTCAGCTAGTTTGGCTTGAAAACGCCCATTCATGCCCCAAAATTGGGGGTTTTGGGGAGTTTTTGACCCCCTAAATGGGGAGCCATGTGAACATATTCCAAAAAGGCACATCCTTGTGCGAGTCCGCATCGTTTGAGCCATCACGCGTTAAAATCCGTTGATATGTCTGACCTGTAGGTGAATTCCCAAAAAGGGGGCACAAATAAAAATAATTTTTGTTATACTTCACCCATTTGCCCAGAAGCCCCCTGCGGACGGATGTGCACTAATTTGGCACAGCTGTAGGGGTTGCCGACGTAATTACCTGTGACAAATTTATTGGCGATTGGTTGAGGGGTGTCGTTTCTGTAGGGGGTCGAAAATTGCTCTTTCCCTTTGACAAAACCTGTGATTATGCTGATTACAGACACTACCGTTGGTGAGCCCTTTGCAAAACAGCCTGAAGAGAAGCCAACTATGATTCACCTCTCAGAGTCAGCGGCACCTGTGGATACTGTAAGCTAAGGAGGCAATGAGAAAGAGAGTGGAGACCAAACTGGCACTCCAGGAATGAGTCAAAGGGGAAGACATTGAACGATGAGTGTGTGGTAACAGAGCAATATTCGCTTATGGTGCCTTAACCGTGAGAGCTAGCGAAAAATGTTCAAGTAGCACTAATAGGAAGTTGACCGCCCGCTTTCCAATAAGATATAGATAAACCGTGTGTGTTGCCCCTAATTTCCCCAAAGGGTGGCACAAAACGCGATTTTGTTGTTTTTGCCAGTAAATTCTGCTGCAAAGTTTCTTTGTGTGAAAACTTCCAGCAGCAAAGTTGTAGCTACATCATTCCTCTATCTAATAGTCCATAGATGGATTGCGGGTGACGCTTGTGTGTGGGGGAGTGATGGATGATGAATGTGGTGAAGCTGACGATGTGACGTGTGATTATGATGAGGCTGATGGGAGTTGATTCCAGAGACATGATGGTGCATATCAAAAAATTCAAAATGAATAGAAATAATTTTTGTCATGTTATATTCCACTCGTTTGTACAGAAGCTCCCCGTGGACGGATTAGCACTCAATTTGGCACAGTTATAGGGGTCCCTGGCATAATCACTTGTGACATTTTTTGGCGATCAATTCAGGGGTATGAATTCTACAGGGGGTCAAAATTTGCCCTTTCCCATTGTCAAGACTAGTCGCCGCACAGCCTGTGCTGAGTGATCTATGATTTGTAATATGGAAGGTGTAGATGGCCGAGAAAGGATGACAGTAAATAAGGAGCAAGTGCTGTGATTGTGAAGGTAGATCAGCTTATGCAGACATATAGGTTGAACGGTTGAGTGGATAGCTGGTACGTTTAAAGCAAGTGAAGAGAATTCAGGCTGGGAATGATGTCAGATGAATTAGGCGAATTATCAGCTGCAGGTGCTGTTATCGTTGGCAGCAGCTATGCATTGCTATTGCTAGCAGGTACAGCACATCTGTAGATGTGGTCGTCCTATTTCCATGGCAACGGGCAGGTGCGTGACACTTATTGATTTTCTACCTGCCGTGCTCACTGGCACGCAAGTGATGTCGCTTCTCCTACCTGTATAGGCTGATGACTGCTACTACTGCCGCTGGTGTGTCGTATTTGTCCATTGCTGACGTTATGTGACTTGGTTCGGTTGGTCACAGCAGTCTGACCGTTGCTGGTGCTTGTTTCAGTTCTCAGGTAGTTTCATGCTGACCTATATTCTGTGTATATTACCGACGCCGGCTGTATAGCCGCCAGCGTGGGATAGGGCGTTCAGTCGCGTCTGTCTGTTTGTCTGTCCGCGCTCTAAAAGGAAAACGGCTATCAGCTCTAAAGTCGGTAGCCATATAGTCCATGGCAGGACCTCGGCATGCACTGACACTGAGGTCAAACGGTCAAATCCTAATCTTAAGCCTCTGGTTAAGTTATTAACCTTTGCGATGGTGATGGGCCGGGATGCAGAGCAACGTGAGTGTGCATGTCGATGCGACTGCACATTTCTGTAGCTGTCAACATTATTAGTGACAGGGTTATCTAGGGGACAAACTGCTGGTGCCCTTCCATCCATCATCTGAACAATGAGTGAGATCGAGTTTTGCTAAGACTTTTGTCTAAGACGAAAGGCTTAGCTGAACGCTTAAGTCCAGACTTAAGTCCTTGCTGAGTTAAGACTATTGGCTTAGACTTTAGTCTTAGAATAAATGATTATGGTGTCGAATTCTAAAAACTAACCTCACACAGAATAAAAATTGTTCCAAAGTTTATGTCAGTCATGTCAGTTAAATTTGTATAAGGTTTTGTGAGAATATTGGGCCTTGTGTCAGTCAATTTTTACAACAGACCTAGGTTCATGTTAGCTTCAATCCATCCGCATGTTTAAATACAAAAAAGTCACTTTGTTTCGCTAAAAAAGTATTAATGTTGTGTTCGCCAGAGAGACGCACCAAACTTAAATAAGCTTAACAGATGTTTCATGCCCTTGTAAATAGCTAAAGTAAAATTAACCGAGAGCTAGACTTAGTAATAACTAAAGATCAAACTTGACCTTTGTTTGGTTTGTTCTAAGTCTGTACTTAAGCCCTAGGGGTTAGGTCCTTTTGATATGCAGTTAGCATTGGGAATTCCTAGTTGTCGACCGATGCGTTCAACTTAACTTTGGTCTTAGACTAAACTTTGGCTAAGACTTTAGTCTAAGACCGGAGTCCAAACTTCGGACTTCAGTTTGGTCTTAGACCAAATCGCCAACATGAGGTCAAGTTCAGTCTTAAGTTTAGACTTCGACCAAACTTTCGTCTAATGCTTTAGTTTTAGCCTTTCAGCTTAGACCGAACTTTACCTCATGCAGTCATGATTGTCTGGAGTACTTGTAGATGGAAAGTATACAGCTATACATAGTGATATGCACATGCATATCAGCAGTTCTTACACATGACTGTTAATTAGGTCGACGCCTCCGAGTCGACCTAATACAGTGGGTATATAATGTCCGTCCGTTTGTCCACAAAAGGTTTCTTCGATTTCAATGAAATTTGGTATATAGGTAGAGGTCGATGAGTGATGCATGAGGGTATGCAGTATGACCCGATCCAAGGTCAAGGTCACGAGGCCTTGAAAATCGGAAATTCGGCCATTTTCAAAGGCTATCTCCTCCCCCATTTATAATGGGGGCTATTAAATGACCACGGATTCTTAAATTAGCGCACAATACCTAAAGCTTATCCGGGTCGGATTTTCGATTTTTGTCTTAGTTTTTGCATCACGTGACTTTGAAGTTGGCAGTAAGTAGGAGTCGACTGCCAGTCTCGTACGGGTTAATTTATGTATATTTACGTTGCCTTGGGTAGACGGATGAAATATTGTCATCAGCGTGTCAGTTGGTTGTCCATTTGTCTAGCTGTTTGCCTTCTCACATATCTCAAAAACCAGACGTCCATATTTTACCAAATTATCTCCACACGTTACCTGTGGTCGTTGCTCGTTCTTCGCTGACGACATTGTAACGTATTATGTAATTATGGTTTTACGGACGACGACATGTTTTTACTGCACGACGCTATCCTAGCGCGGTATATGCTGTCATCATGTGTCTGTCCGTCGGTCCGTCCGTCACAAGTCGGTGTTCTACCAAGGCGGCTAAACCTAAGATCACGCAAACAACGCTGTACGATAGCCCAGAGACTCTAGTTTTCTGACGCCAAAAATCTCGGCGATATTCCAAAGGGGTCACCCCCTAACGGGGGCGCCAAATAGAGGTATGGTAGGTTAGAAGCAGCAGTTTTCGACCAATATCTCGCTATATCTCAGAAACGATGCAAGATAGGGTCATAGCTACGATGGAACGCTAATGGGAACTGGTATGTGCTCGATTGGTGCTATTTTCAGTAACATTGAGTGACCCTAACTACCGCAAACCACTCCATTTTTGACATTTTGTATCGCCTTTCATATCTTCGTAGTGAGTGGAGATAGAGACTTCAAATTTGGTAGGTAGGTTGATGGTAGCAAGTGCTAGCCCACTGATGGCAAACCATCCCTGAAAGGGGCGTGGTTAGGTCACGTGAATCATTTGAATTTTGGTGGGCACCAACCATATCTCTGGAACGGCTGGTCATCTCAGGTGCTGTCAACTTAGTTTGCCGGTGAGTGTCATAAACTTATGATGGTTGTTGGACAACTGTCGATCATATCGTCGAGATCTGTATTCAGCAGCTAGGCCGAGTATAATAAATGATTTGATTACCATATGATGCGATACGGAATATTTAGCATGCGCTGAGCCCTTGCGTCGCGCGGGTCTGTCAGGGGCACCATAGACCCTTGTCACATAATGGGGCCTGTGGTCCAGAATCAAGTACAACGTTATGCTTCATTGAGTGGCCCTGTTGTGGCACCAGTCAGACAACATTGTTTGGTCGAGTTCGCAAGGTGGCAGCACTGGGGGTGAAGTTGCTCTTCGATTGTTTGATTAATGTTTTTGATCTTTTTTTTATGGTAGGGATATGGTCTGTGTAACACTGCTGAAGAGAACTGGATCATGTTCCCTTAATGTGAATGTACTAGTTGCTCTGACAGAATCTTCCAGTTCTTAACTGGGGTGCCAGCTATAGAAACACAGGTTGGCCATAAAATGGTCTTTGTGTGTTGTCGTGGTTTTGTGTGTAGTAAGATGTTAATGGATGATATGGACACACTCATTCTGCGGGCACTTCAAGCTGCTGTGCAAATTTTTGTTGATGTAGCCAAATATTTTAGCTGTAGACATTAGCCATGAATTTGAAATTTTGGCTTTACTGTCGAACATTTTTAAGTTAACCACAGTCTGAAACCAAAATATTTCAGCATTGATATGCAAATTATATAAAAAGAAGGAAATTAGTGTTCTCAGAGTGACGTCAGATGGTACAGTGATGTTGTGTTCGGTGCCACGTGCACTGAATTTCACGTGTTCATAACGCGTCATCATGGCAGAGTTCTGTCCGCCTGTTTGTCTGTCCGTCTGTCACATGACTGATGCTGGCACCCTGTTAAAGCGACTGAGCTCCTGATCAAGCAGTAAATGCCCGTGGTTGCATAGGCAATGTATGTTCCTCACAAAACCTGAAAAAGACCTTACTGAGCCCATCAGAGCTGACAGAACTTGCAGTTTGCTATGTGTACGTGTTTTGTTGTAGAATGTCGACCAATTCCTGGGTAAACCACAGGTGAGTTATGTTGCCTTACCTGTGTGTCAAAACTGTGTCCAATGCATTTGTTAATTACTGATCTCTTCATGGTCACTTTTCTTATCAAAACATCAGAGCTCAGACTGAAGTTGGTATATATTAGGTCGACTTCTCCGAGTCGACCTAATAAAGTTGGTCTCAAATGTCCGTCCACAAAAAGTTTCTTCGTTTTCAATGAAATTTGGTACATAGGTAGAGGTCGACGAGTGATGCATGACGGTATGCAGTATGATCCGATCCAAGTTCAAGGTCAAGGTCACGAGCCCTTGAAAGACTGAAATTCGGCCATTTTTAAAGGCTATCTCCTCCCCATTTATAATGGGGCTGGCAAATGACCACGGATTCTTAAATTAGGGGGCAATACCCAAAGCTTATCGGGGCCGGAATTTTGGATTTTTGTCTTACTGTTGGTGTCACGTGACTGTGAAGTTGGCAGTAACTGAGTAAGTAGGAGTCGACCGGCAGTCCCGTACGGGGCTAATTTATTTTAATGTTGTCACAGCTTTGAAAGTGATCATCATGATGAGCATCTAGCTTGTTAAAATACCGTTCTTGTCAGTGCCTGGAAAGACTCGTCTCTGAAGTCGTCAGTTATGGGTTAAATGCTGCTAACTCTCTCAACCAGTCTCCGAAGCTTTTGTTGAACATTTTGTGGACTCCTGATTGCTAGCACAGATTAATGTGGAAAGTGACTGTGAAACTGTCGTTATGTATTGTTGCGGCCTTGTAGACTGATGTTGTTATCTTGTGCAAATGATCTTTGACGAAAATATGTTAATTTGTGACAACAAATTCTCGTGTTTAACCCATTTTAGCCCAGTGTTCTCAAAATAGCTCCGCTTATTCAGGGATTCGATGCCGGGCTGGCTAACCGACCATTTTTAGTTTTTGACTTTCGGGCACTCTGGCGCTCAGGGCTGAGCGCCAGAGTGCCCGAAAGTCAAAAACTAAAAATGGTCGGTTAGCCAGCCCGGCATCGAATCCCTTAGTCACTGTCCCCATTTTGGAATTCTGGGCAAAAATGGGTTAATGCAGTTTTCGTGTTGTTTTCAGTGACGATTACACTGCGAAGTTAGAGAAGCAGGTGAGAGTAATTCAGTGTATATTTCTTCACCAATGAACTCTCAGTATATCACTGTCTCTAAAAATATTACGGACATTACAGTATGTCTAAGTTTTTTATTATTAAAATGTCAAATTACACACATGTTGCAATAGTTTAGTTAATGTTGTCATCTGTGTCATTGTTAGCTTTGGTGTCGTTGCTGATGTAGAGCTATTCTGGTGAATGGCAACAGTATTTTTTTGTCATATTTTTTGCTAGTCTCGTGTATATAGTGTGTAGCTATTACTCTTTTGTGAGGAATACATGAATACATAGGGTGGCCCAAAAATCAGCCGCTCTGAGTTAAAAAGGTGCTTCTTCTCCGTAACTACATCATGTTGTGACTGATCTTCGAAATATTTTACCGTCAGACTCAGCAATAAATTTCTAATAAAGTCGGTGCTAAAGATGACACCACACGTTAAATGTGTAGCTACACTACCTTGTGAAATATTTTGCATCTTTGACTCATGGTGGCCAACGGCTGAGCTTTTCTTGCCACTCTGTAAGTCAGTTTGATGGTATGAATGATTGTATTAATCTGGCAGTTGACTAATGATCATTGCTATTATTACTGCTGTCTGCTGATGACAGTCACATTCCAGACAGTCAGCCAAGCATTCACGTTATTTTAGTATTCTCAGTGACCGTACCATATGTCATGGCATTTACGGTTTAGCAGGAAAGCAATGTCTGCGCATGTTCTTGCGAGGTGGTACAAGACGTGACTTAGCCGTGACGTCCCCGGTTAGCTGAAGTCTTGTTTTTCACTTTGCCCTCATTATTGTTGTGAAATTTTGTGATCAGTCTGTCTGTCTGTCTGTTTGTCTGTGTGTCTGCTTGTTTGTCTGATTATCTGTCTGCTCACATGTCTCAGAAACCTTGTCCAAATTTCACGAGATTCTCTGTACATGATACCTCTCTCGTTGATGCTTGGTCCTCCTCTGATGACAATGCAAAATGTTACATATTTCCGGTTTTGTGGATGACATCATGTTTCCACATAACAGAGCAAATAGACCAGAATCAGAGATCACGCATATGTTTCATCCAGTTCGCCAGGTGGAAGCACCAGTCACACGTCATATAACGTTGTTTGATCGAGTTTCTCAGATAGTGGCACTGGGGGCAAAGTCTGCCATCTTGAATACATGGTGTGGCTGATGCAAAGATGTAGAATAATTCAAACACCAAAGAATTGGATAACTGAGAAGTGCTGCGTCCTGTAGGTGGCTGCACCGTCTCCCACCCACTGCCATCCAGCCGCATAAAAGACAAAGCTGTGTGTGCTGTTGTGTTCTGCAGCGTGAATTGATAAAGAATGTCCAGGCGAAGAAAAGGAAGCCTTCTGGGATACTGCAGCCGAATCTGGACCGGCCATCGTCGGCCCCTCGCAGGACTCTTACGGAAGATTCTGCTGGGTTGATTGGCTGTGGTCGGACAAGTGTCTCAGTGACCAGTCACAGCAGTCAGTTGAGTGAGTATATGGTGTATGTGATCAGTTTGTTATGAACTTGAACAATGCCGTGTGTGTTTGTATTGATTGATTGATTGATTGATTGATTGATTGATCAGTTAATCGAT
>Ga0209363_1001647_pt1 | contig 10955 bp, 10 predicted proteins | sample WorMetexBAHAMAS3_FD_187385 | JGI IMG/M metagenome (GOLD analysis project Ga0209363, IMG submission 187385) | Marine gutless worms symbiont microbial communities from Max Planck institute for Marine Microbiology, Germany - Inanidrilus exumae... | ecosystem: Host-associated > Annelida > Digestive... | reverse complement strand
CCTGAACGCATATGTTCTCTGATGCCAACTCAACTGCCCACGTATGCTGTACGCTATCGTTGTGACAAATTCTCCACCGAGGCCAAGTTCAGCACACAGTTTAACTGCAAACTCCTCTGGGCTGTTATCCTTTTCCGACATGTCCCACTCAAACTGATCAGCAAGAGATATGTTACCAACGTGGATGTTCAACTAGAACAACATAAAACAATCACAAATAAAACTTTCAAAAAGCCACAGTTCACTCAACTAACAATGTCAAACATGCTACCAACTTCATCTATCAGAGCTATTTACCATCACATTCTACAGCTGTCGTGATTTTTATGTACCTTAATAATCACACGCTGATCTTCCTGCTCTTCGAGAATGTTGTCCAGTGGAAATGTGTCAATCTGCTGACGGATTGCCTGTGAGATTGCTGGCAAGAAGTGTGCTGGATTCAGGTCAAGGTCATCACATAATATCTCCGCAAACTGCTCCGGAGTTATTAGCTGCTCTGCAGTTCACAGTGCACAACAAATGCCAAAGTATCTTGATAACAGTTCATCAATTTTGACTGCAGACACACTGCAAAACGACATACCCCCAAGGCATGTCTTCCAACACTGTACTGATGGTGAAAAGCAATCCTGCAGCATCTGGCATTGTAGCCATTATATTATTACTGCACAATGCTACGACAGTGTGGCATATGTCCGACCATCTATTCATTTATCTGCCACACATCCAGAGTTCTATCAAAACAGCAAACATGTCATTATGCAAACAATGCCACATAATAGCCAAAGCAGACATCAAAGATCTTCGATAAATTCCAATGGGGTCACCACCAACTGGGGCACCAAACAAAGGTAAAAAATGTGAAGTTCTCCCATACTCGTTACCAAGCGTTGGGCCCGGAGCTGTTTCCGGTGTACAGGCAGTCAGCCCGCAGGTGACTTGAAGCAATCCACGGTCCACCTGGTGGTAGGCTGCCATTACTTTCCGCCAGGCCTGCAGTTACCTTCCCAGCTGAAGAGCGTCACCGCCCATCGGCTGGCACCAAATTATACTGCTTGGTGACAGAGGCACATGCGTGTGAGCAGCTTGCCCAAGGCTGTACCTGGAAGCGGACCGGCTGATATTCAAACCCGCGACTTTTTGGATCACGAGCAAATGCTCTACCATTAAGCCACACAGGCCACTCCAAACACAGGTGGGTAGGTTAAAATGAGCGATTTTCAACAATTGATATACACTGTCAAATAGCTGCATTGACAGTTACCTTCTGTGAACACCCAAACCACCCAAAATCACCCATACTTTTACGTTAGTAGGTCCAGCTTCATATCTCCAGAATGGTTGTAGTCTTCAAATTTTGTAGATAGGTAGTCCATGTGAAGCATAAGCCTTGGGATGACTAATCCCAAAATGGATTGGCCAGGGTCACATGATCCATTTTTAAATTGTTGGGCACCATCATATCTTTCAAACAGGTGAAGCAAGTCACTTCCACCATGTAACTGGTGATGCATGACCACCGTCCAAGGTAAAAAGGTCAAAGGTCGAGGTCACAACGTCACTTAATGTATCAGCAGGTAAAAAGATATAACTCAGCAACAGATGGTCATATCAACTTCAAACTTGGTGGAAATTATCATCACTAAGGGCATGACATATAACGTATTTTCCTGGTCAGTAAGTCAAACAGACCGGAAGCAGAAACATGGCAGACTCAGATTGTCCTGTGGAAAAATCAACTGAAAACGTCCTCATATTGCCAAATATTGCCATCCATAATAAACATGGGGTCAAGGAATCGAACACAGTTGTCGGAATTTTCACAGGAAGCTCAGAGATAACTGTTTCTATGCAAATGCTGCCAAATTGCAAAACTTGAAGCCTGTAATATATGCCAAATTTCATTGAAATGGGAGTAACTTACTTATGTAATCATGTAAAACATACCATTCTTATTCCATGTAAAGCAGTCTCGAAGCTTTTGTCCCTCAAACTCCATATCAAGTCTGACTGGGACAAGAAGCTCAGGCTGGTTGGCATTCTCATGTATTGCTGCTGGATCAAGGTCGTCATAACTAGAATACACATAGGAACAAAACTAACAACAAGTGCAGCAGTAAAGGCAAGAACTGCATGAGAAGACAACTATCAAGTTGCTGAAAGCCTTAAAAATATCACACTTAGCATATTTGGAGTCAGTATGCCAAGCCGTGTGGCATTTCCAGTTTGTCCACAGTTATGGTTTGAAACATTTCCGGTCAATGGATTGGTAAATTTTGTCCTCACAAAATGTGTAAATATCATATTTTCCACTTTCTGACACATCATAATGCATTTCAGACCATTTTCTGCATTTTGCAACTACATCCAGTTTTCTAATTCTAGTTTATTTCTGGTAAAAAACACGACATCAGAAATGAAACACAAAGCCACCTTCCTAAAAATCCTAGTGATCCTGGCCATCTGATAATTATCATTCTTGGGCATTTTCATGCCATTCTGCAATCTGCACACACCCAGTCTAAAATGGCAGCTAAACTATTTCCAATTCCACATTTGACTGCACATTCCAACTGTTTGTAACCAGTTTCCTGTTACATGTTAGAAATATTTTGTTGATGGTCACCATGGTTGGATGCATGTCTGTTTATGGAAACATAGCAGACAAAAATATATCAACCACAAGACCAGCTTATCAGTTCAATGTGATATCTTGTGTAATTGCTGTTCTTTGGTTCCTGTAACATATCAGTGCCTAACGACTCTTGTTGTATTATATCTTTTCTGTGTTGGTCTGGCTTTGGAATGCTTTTCTTAGGTAAAACCCAAAAGAAGCATCTGGGGGACCTCCCACCCATGATACCAGACCTGACCTCTCCACCCCCATACAATAAGAGAAAAATTACAATACAGTTTCATATAGCTCATAGCAACATGATATTGAGGCACACTATCAAACTCTGTTACAGTGCATCATTAAATATCATCCAACTTACTCACAGAAAACACCCATTTGTTAAGTCTCCTAGAATGGAAGTTATTTAGAAGTTACTTGTCACTGCTTACGTGCACCTCAGAAATATTCTTACTTACATATTTACTTACATACTTACTTATATTTAACCATACAAAAGCTCATACCACAGTGGGTAGGTACGAATTTTGTTGGAGCTTATTCTATTGCGGTTGATAGGAGTTGAGCATGGAACAGCATCAAGATGATGAGAACTGTTCGGCAAGGCAGGAACCCAGCCACTTGCACGCTTTGCTGAGGCCTTCATATCTCTACACAATACACATACATTGTCTCAACAAAGTCACACCTGTTTTGCTTCAACTGTTACAAACATGTACTAATTTTGAAATAATTTTGGCAGAAATGCTACTCAGAAAGTAAGCAATCAAAAAAACTTCACTATACCACCTGGCAAAACAGCAAATATCAAAATTTTATCCGCAAATTTAAGCACATATGCTATCTTTCACTTACGACAGCTGATTGGTCAGCTGTCATAAGTGAAAGATAGCTTATGTGCTTAAATTTGCGGATAAAATTTTGATATTTGCTGTTTTAAAGCAGAGGCTTTTACAAAAGGAAACTGAAGCCAGTTTTCGTTTTATAAATAATTTTTGCGGTTTTATTACATCAAATGGTAAGTGCAGGGTATGAGGTTGCAAAGCAAAGTTCAATGGGCGACTGTCGTCCCGGCGAGCAGTCAACATATCACTAAGATATTACAATATTAAAAGTTTTCATATGGTGGCTATCCGCCAGCTCGTGCTTCTAAAAATTCGAAATTTCAGTGGCCGATAGGGTAAATAGGATTAATCTCTATCGTCATACCAGATTTTGCAGCAATAGGTTGAGCTTATGCTGAGATATAGCGATTTACTACTTTTCAAAATGGCGGCTGTCCGCCATATTGGATTATTAAAAATTGGAAATTTTAACCGTTGTTACCATTCAGTATGCATCACCGTGCTGAATTTCATGTCGTTCAGTCAAACTGTGCCAAAGATATGGCCATTTTTTGACTTTTCACTCTTGGATTTTAAGAAGTTCGAAATTTTACTGTCGGGCCAATTTGAAGGGCCAATATGCGTCTCCATGCCAAATTTCATGCCAATCGGTCACGCCGTTGCAAAGACATGGCCGTTTTTCGATTTTTCAAGATGGCGGCCGTCCGCCATCTTGGATTTATTTTAGATGTGTTTGGACCACCCACGAAGAGTATTTGGTGCTCTTTGTTTCTGTGCAAAATTTGGTTGGTGCAGTAGTTTCGATAATATGCTAGTTTTAATATTTCGTGCGTTAAGCTAGAAAATGCCTATTATTCATGATCCAAAAATGGGGATTTTGCCATTCCGGGGTCTGACCCCAAAAATGGAAAGTAGTTTCAATACTACCCCAAAAGGCACACCATTGCGTGAAACACGTCATATGACGTACATATTATCAAAATCTGTCACGGAAGAGGGCGTGGCACTTTCCCAAGAATAAAGTAAAAAGAAAAAAGCAAAAAGGTTGTCTAAGAAACCAAAACAAGTGATATGTCTCGTGTTCGCCCAGAACACCCATGTTGTTGCAGCGCCACATGAATTTGCGTGTATGGTCATAATCAGGACGCAGTTTGGGTATATATATATTTGAAGTTTCATTGAAATCTGTTTAGGGGTTTTGGAGCCCAAGTGGTAGAAAGTTGCCCTATCCCATTACTTTGGCAATTGCCTTTTACAACATCTGGTACTACCGCACCATCCATGAGGCAGTTAGCAGCCTAGCATCATTCTACTACAGTCCACAAATTAAAGCATGCGAAAGTCAGAAATCACTGCTACTGCTACATTTACCATGTTTTCGCGCATATAACTCGCGGTTATACACTTTTTTGCATGCCAAAAAGGAACCCTGCGGGTTATCCAAGGTTGCGGGGTATACAAAATCATTTTTACACAATTTAGGCCGTAGGAAGTGGCAAACTCACACACCTGCATCTCAAAATCAGCGGTGAATAAATTGTGCTATGGCTTTTTTAAAAACACTCTTAGCTACTAAGGCAGACTACCCATAAACTGTACCTACTTAGTCCACTTTGTAGTTACAGCCTCGGCTGCAGCAGGGAGCGGTGGGTATGGTCATTAACTTCCTCGCAAGACAGAGAGGCACCTGGGGCAGCTATGTAACGTGACGTTGACTGCATGTGGCAACACGATACTAGCACCAGCAACAGATGTCATTCTCACTATGCCATGGCGGCTAAGACTGCAGAGCAGGTGCATCATATGCCGTTGTTTACTCTACGTGGCTGCTACATGACGATCCCTCACTTCCTTCCCTCACCCTGTCTGGGGCTGACTGGACGTTCACACGACTGATCTGTCTCACGGGTGGTCTGCAGGGGCGGGAACATAGGCCGCCAATACTGGCTCTGTAGTGCGGGGTATACGACGATGCAGACTATACAGCTTTTATTTTACAGAAAACGCGATTTTGTGCAAGGTATATGCATATGCAGGTTATACGCGTATGTGGGGTATATGCACAAAAAATATGGTACCTTATACTAAAAATTCTAGCCAAATTACAAAATTCATGCATAAAGCATGTAATACATTTACCAGTAATTAAAAATACATTACAAAATGAATGGATGACGTACCGCTGTATGATTACATCGGATGAGACTGTCAGTGCTTTGTATTTATCGTCATTTCCTTCAAAAATCTCGTCTACTTCAGTAGCACGCAACAGTGTGATGTTTGATGCCAATGAGTGCTGACCAAACCCCACTGCACACAAATTTGAACAATTCAATTTTATCTGGTAGTATAATGATTATTCATAAAATTACACACTTGCATGGTAGCACAAGGGTGTTCTAAGGATGGCGTTCAAAGACAATTATCACAGTAAGACGTCATAGTTGAAAATAAAAATTAGCCCCGTACGGGACTGGCGGTCGACTCCTACTTACTGCCAATTTCAAAGTCACGTGACGCAAAAACTAGGACAAAAAGATCAAAAATCCGGCACTGATAAGCTTTAGGTATTGTACCCTAATTTAAGAATCCGTGGTCACTTGCCAGCCCCCATTGTAAATGGGGCAGGAGAGCCTGTGAAAATGGCCGAATTTCGGACTTTCAAGGGCTTGTGACCTTCACCTTGGATCGGGTCATACTGCATACCGTCATGCATCACTGATCGCCCTCTACCTGCATACCAAATTTAATTGAAATCGAAGAAACTTTTTGTGGACAGACAAACGGACGTATGGATGAACATTTTATACCCACTGTATTAGGTCGACTCAGAGGAGTCGACCTAACGATTTGTAAGGATGACTGTGGCTACCGTTCTTCTTTACTGCCATTCGTCTTTCCTCAAGAGGTCCGACGATAGGGCCGGATTAGTACTTTCCACGACTGTCCTGTCCTTACATTTTTCTGCAGCTTGTGACACGCTACATCCTCTTTACTCCAGATCCTCTTTTAATGTTCTGCAGCAGTGGCTGGTCTGCCACAGGCGACTGTCACACCACTATAAGTTCAGAAATTGGCGGCTTGCTGAATTTTCAAGCTGAGCACCCGCGAACATGTCACTCTTTGTCTGGTAGTTGTACTGGCTACCAATATGCGGCGCATTCAGTTTAAACTCTGCTGCATCATGTATTCAGTCTTGTGTGCGATGTGTCCAGCATATCTGTTAAACACCGTCAAGTCCACCGGTGCTTGTCGGACACATTCGTGCCTTTAGTCTTCAGCCTTCAGCAATTCATTGGTGGTCTACCATGCTAGCATATAGGCCTAGTTCTCGGTATATGTAAGAAGTCAACGAACATCAAGTTGATACCAAGTAATATCAACAAAATGTGAAACACAGAACTATACACAAACTGCATATACAGTCAAAACTAACATTTAATGGCAAGAGCCTTTCTTTCTTCAACGTTCATCTGGCGTCGCCATAGAGAAGGATATCGCTTGTACAATGATCCCCGGAACATTCGCAAATAATTTCCAACCTTTGACAACATAATCACACATTGCACACATGACATCTGTTGTTTAATTTAACTGTCACGGAAATGAAATACTTAACTCATCAATATCACCAGACACCTTGCATTTAGTGTGTGTGTGCATTATTTTCTTAGTAAATTGGGTGTTTGGCGTAAAGATTCAAAGGTCAAAATCATTGTCAAAAAATTACTTTTTCACACATCTTGCAGTGCACTGACTTGTCTACACTGGTACTCCATGTTTCTATGGTCGTTGTGTTGAAAAACAGACGAAAACGTCGTCAGGTGCAAAACTCCGATAGCGCCATCCTCTGCAGTGACATCACTGCCAAGTTGCCTCAAACAACAGTCCACTACTATTCAGGACCACTCAAGTATTATTGAAGAAAACACATTTAATTTTTGTCTTGGTTGCACATGCACGTTTATTGTACTAATTTGTATTGTACTGACTTTTTTATCCATTTTGCATTTTTGTTTTGTTACTGCATACGTCGTTGTTGCACTTCTGCTCCTCTTTTCACATGTTATCGAAAGTAACACATTCACGCATCGGCGCATCACTATCGGCTGAGCAGGGGGCGTGCCACTACTGTGACCTGTGACATGCAGCAGCCAGTCACCGCTGGTCTAAGGTGGCTCTGAAGTAGGGTCTCGTCTTCTAATAGCCAGGTCAGTGTAAGGGTTAGGGTCAGGTTGTAAGGTTAGGGTTCAGTTACTTTACTGTTTGATTGAAAGTGTGCCCAATAACCTACATGTGTCCCACTTAATTAGTGATGGCATGATATGGCTGCTGGCGAAAACGATGGATATGATACGATACTGCACAAAATATCACAATACGATACGATACGGTCCCAAAAACGCTCCGCCATATTTAATGGTAAACACCCCAAGATTAATGTAGCATTCTCACTGACACCTTCACACACTTTCACATGCGCTCAAACGCCGTCAACGGTTGTTGACGGCATTCGAAATCCGTCCACAAACTTCGACAGTGTTCGAACGCATATCAAAAATCTAGCATTCATAGATTTTAGTAGCATTCTCACTAATGTCCGAACGTCGTCGTCGTCGTTCGAACGTCATTAACGACGTTCGGAGGTCTCTGTGAGAAGTCTACTTAAAATTTTACTCTAGCAGGCCATCACACACCATCACAACGTATATGTGGACGGCGTCCAGAAACAGCTTGTATATGGGTGGTCACGTCTGGCGCCGGGCATCCAAACCGCCGACGTAATTCAGCAACAGTAATATGAAAGTAGCATTCTCACTGCGGTATGGTATGGTATTGTAGGGTTTAATGTCCCACTCGACACATTATAGGTCATTTCGGAGACGATTCTCACTGCGGGGCCGTCGACGGCCGTAACATGCTCGCAATCGAACATGTGTGAATGCAGGGATGGTCTAAAAAATTTAGTATTCAAGGTGTGCTAGCTACGGCAATCGACCGCCATAACGCGTGCGGTACGGAGGTAACGCATAACGACGGTAACGTGTGCATTACAGCTGCAGTGAGAATGCTACTTAACAAAGCAGAGTCGGGGTGGAGGGGGTGAAAGTGACCGGCAAACCGTGGAAACGGTGGGAGCCTCAAATGCAAGCATGTACTCGTCACCTCTCCGCCGGCATCCTTCACTCCTTTCCGATGCCGCCTGCTGGATAACCACCCATGCTGCTGACCGACACACGCCAGGACGTGCCGGATGGTCTGTCCAATGCATCACCCGGCCTTGGAATGTGACATTAATTTCTCTCTGCTCGTCGCTCTCTTTTGTTTCTACACCGATAGCGCTGAGCACGACCTGTTGCCTACGACGTGCGGAATATAGATTTGTTTAAGAGGGAATTATCGCAATAACGATACTATGCGATATACCTTCAATATTGTCATATTCAATACCATTCAATGTATCGTGCCATCACTATATTTAATCTTAACTATGCAGATATCTATCAAATCATTTATGAATATTATAAACACAAACTTTGGATGCAGTTATGGACAACTTGCTAATATGGCAACTCGTGATGGCCAAATCATGGACTAGTCAACCCGCAGACTGGACCAGTCACAGAATGGACGACTCACAGACTGGACAGCTTGTGGACTAGTCAACTCGCGGACTAGTCAAACCGCGGGCTGTACAACATGCAGATACTGGTGAAACTATGTAATATGAAAGTAGCGCACTATTTTCACATGGTGAAAATAGTGCGCCGCCTGTGGCAGCAAGTCACGCTGTTGTTTTGCTTCTCGTTTTTAGACAGTTTAGCAAGTTATAGTGCGTTTGCGTTGTCATCTTTTGTCAGCGTAACTTGGCTTTATCTGGAGTATCAAATGGTACTTGTTTCACGCTGAAACCTGGACCGTACGCTCGTATTTTTGACATGCAAGTTTCGCCGTTATCAAGCTACTCTGGTTATGCAGGCACTGTAGCCGGCCATGACAGCCAGGCCTGTACGGCCTAGAGAGTACAGTTCTCATTGTTTACACTTGCTGTGGCTGACCGGCCCACCGGCCCATCTGAGCGATGACGTTACATCACGTGTGCGCCAGCTAGGCCTACAACGTCGAGGTTGCCGCTGTGGCAGCGTTCTCCGCCTATACCTCGACCTGTCGGCAATGGAGCGTACACTGTTGCGTCTAATCGTACACTCGCTTGTCGGTCTGTTTCCGGAAGTCGCCGTAGTGCGCTGATACGGATAACTGTCACTCGCGAACGCCACACACAGCCAACCGGTTGTAACCTTGCGTTTGGTAGCATGAACGTGCGTTTACTGTCGCCGTCTCTACTTGATGATTTATTGCTGGAAATTAGCGATCGTTCGCTGGATGTTTTGCTGCTGTGTGAGACGTGGCATGACGTGGACTCTGTTGCGATTCGTCGCCTGCGAGCCGACGGCTTCACAGTCATCGAGCGTGCACGTCCTCGACTTACCGACACAGTGTCGCTGGATGTCAATCACGGCGGCGTCGCCATGGTCGCAGCTCCCGGAATTCATCTGTCGGCCGTCAACGTTGGCGTTCGTCCGTCGATGTTCGAATGCGTTGCAGCTCACGTCTCGTCCTGTCAGTCGTCCTGTCTGGTCGTCGTCGTATACTGCCCTGGTTCATCACCCGTGACTGCTCAGTTCTTCTCCGACCTTGCTGACATGCTGGATAACCTGTCGACATCGACTGATCCTTTCGTGCTCGCTGGAGACATCAACATCCGGCTCGAGCGGTCGTCTGATGTCAACACTGTTACATTCGGTGAACTGCTGTCTGGCCACGGTCTGGTGCAGCTGGTCAGCGGTCCCACACACGATCAGGGTGGAACGCTGGACGTTGTGTACACTCGAGATAATCTACCACTACCGACCGTCGATGTCCTTGACATTGGTCAGTCTGATCATCGCATGCTATGCTGGAAGTCGTGTCTGCTGTGTCCGCCGCCTACCTACACTACTTGCACGCGGAGGGCATGGCGTGTCTTTGATGCGGATCTGTTTCAGACTAGACTGCGAACATCAGCGCTGTGTGATGAACAACAGTGGAATGAGCTGGATGGCAATGGTCTTGTCCGTCTCTACGATGAAACCCTCGGTGCACTGCTGGATGAACAGATCCCTGTCAGTACGAAGACTTGCCGTCGCCGACCGTCGAATGTTTGGTTTGACGAGGAATGCCGTGAAGCAAAGCGATCATTACGGACTCTGGAACGCGCAGCGCGTTGCGCAGGACAGCTGTCGGACACCACTCTACCGGCAGTGGCAGCGTGGAGAGATGAACGTCGGCGCTATTTCGACCTCGTCCGTCGCAAGCGATCAACCTTCTGGACTGACCGCGTTGAGGCTGAGCGGGCGCAGCCTCGTCGACTGTGACGCTCCTTTGACGAAATACTTGGTCGCGGACGCCCTCCTCCACCAGACATCGACGCC
>Ga0209363_1001646_pt1 | contig 10955 bp, 10 predicted proteins | sample WorMetexBAHAMAS3_FD_187385 | JGI IMG/M metagenome (GOLD analysis project Ga0209363, IMG submission 187385) | Marine gutless worms symbiont microbial communities from Max Planck institute for Marine Microbiology, Germany - Inanidrilus exumae... | ecosystem: Host-associated > Annelida > Digestive... | reverse complement strand
TCCCCCACCAACGATTTTTGGCACCAGAAAAGTAGAGTCCCTGAGCTATCGTATGGTGAAAAAAATTGCAGAAAAGTTCAACCGCCTGAGTAGGGTGCACCAACGTCACAAACAACTGACAGACAGACAACAGACGGACGGCTGATAGCATATAGCGAACGTAACGTAGTACGTTCGCTAAAAAGCGTCAAGTTTCGTACGATCGGCAGCAGTGCAAGTATTAGACCATGCTGACGTGCTGTACGTAATCTTCGCCGGAAGAACCGTTCATCGGAACACGTCTTGAGCCCTGGGAATCCATTTATTTTGAGGTCAAAAGGTCATAGTTACTATTCATGAGGCACAAAACAGGCCAGTGTGTGTTTTTGCATGAGAGGCTTCGCCACGGCGACGGACCTCAAACGAGTCGACGCGTTCCTGCGACGCTGTAAACGTTAGGGCTACTGTTCGTCTGATCTGCCTGACTTTGAGGAGCTGCTTGATGAGTCCGACGACTAGCTGTTCTGCAAGATTTTGAACAATTCAACCCACACACTGCATACACCCCTCCCTCCACAGTCCATAGCATCGCAGCATTACCACCTGAGACGACGCAACCACGATAGACAGCTGCTGACACAAACCAGTCACCTGTATAATAAAAACTTCATTACATGAGCGCTGTATAAAGACTGTTACTGAACTTGTACTTTTAACTTGTATTTATAGTCTATGCTCTTATGTTTATTATTATGTTTTATACTGCGGTATGTCAGTTTATTATTAAAGAAAGAATGATAATGATGATGATGATGTCTAATGAGTGCTGAGACTGCCGGCGTCTTGTAGTTTTTGATTACTCGATACTCGGTAGTCGATACTGTTTTGTTTAATCTGCACGCTTCTAATTAAAGTTACGTATTCTTTGTGCGTGTGCGTGTTGGTTATTTGTTATTTGCTATTTTTTGTTGTTGAAATTTTGGGAATTTTTGCACGTTTTTACACGTTTGACGTGTTCTTGTATGTTACTAGCACTTATTTCCATATTTTGCAATATTTTTGTCAGTTTATTAGTAGTGGGGGCCATGGGTGGCATTGATTTGTATGTGCAGCAGTTCATAAGCTAACCGGACAACTCTCACTGCACGCTTTCTTGTTCCATAGCAGTCAGCTGCACAAATACGGCATGGAAACGCAGCGCAAACGCGCTTTCGTTGCCGGTGCATTCTAACTGATACTGATATAGTTGAAACCCCGTTGTGTAAAATGCAACAGATCTATTATATACACAACGTTGTGCAAATGGGTACGTTTGGTAACTGGACACTTTGCCTACTGGACAGTTCGCCTACTAGACATTTCGCCCACTACCTGGACAGTTCGCCTACAAATTTCATATTTTGCTTACATAACTGTCATTAACGGGTATAATAGCATTGAATATTTAGTGAGTGTAGTGTAGCATCGAATATGTAATTATAACTGTCTGTATGTTGTATTAGCAGAAAAGTTCAATAATATGGAAGCAGGACAACATGTAGTTTCTGATACACATTTTTTCGACATATAATACAAAAAACGCCACAATAGCATACACTAAAAAATCGTGTAGGTCCATGCCTAAAAAAAGAAAAAACCCAGTTCTACAGTTGCATAGGCCCATTTTTTCAACATATAATACAAAAACGCGACAATAGCATCCACAAAAACCGTGTAGGTCCATGCCTAAAAGGAAGAAAAAACCCAGTTCTACAAAAAAGAAAAAAACAAGTTTTACAGTCGCGTAGGCCCATGCCTACAACAGCAAAACAGAGACATCCAGGGGCCCGATTTACAACCAAAAAAACTAAAGTAGGAAAAATTTAAGGTAAGCATAGGACGAAAAACGTAAGATAAACTTAATAAGAAAATGCAATTTCTCACAGATAATTTAACACATAGGCCTACATAAAAATTGAAAATGGCAAAGGTTGGTTTTTCCAAAAGATTTGTTGTAAATCGTGCCCCAGGGGGAGCCACCATGTCTCTAGCACACCGCCGGCCCATTCAGGTGTGAACACAGCATCTTCGACGTTGTGATGCTGCCGGCCGCGTACGCCTCCCACAGTTCTTCCAGGCGATGCTGGACGTTGCGGTAGTCACGCCGCGTATGCCGGCGTATCTTGTGCTCCGACAGGAGCACGACCTGCAGCAGCACGAAGGCCGCCTCTTGTTGCAGCATGGGTGCCAACTGGTAAAGGTCAAGGCATCTGCGTGCGGCTTTCTTGTTGAGGCGATTATGCCATCCTGCAGCAACACAACACATTCATGTTATGAGGTAGGGGATAAGGGAGAGGGGGTAACACGTAGAGGGAGCCCCTCCCCAGCTTTTTTAAAATACTTTAAGTACTGCATATTGGCATACTGATGCATTACTGTCTTTTTGTAATTTTTTTGCGAGAACTGTAATATTTAACGTAGACGTTGCCAGTTACTTAAAGACAGATTTCAGCGTAAGCTAACCTCTGAGATCGTTGTTTGTGCGAACGGTCTCCTTATAGGCAGACCATGCAGTCGGCAGCCATTCGCCAGACTGGATCCAAGTAGTTTGCACGTAGTCGGCCAGCTGTGTCAGCCGCGCATCCTGCCGTCACTCGATAAGACGACGCACGACGGGCGGATACGTGCTCCGGCGGCAGGAAGCACAGCGCCATCAGTCTCCTATGAAGTAAACAAGACAAATGTGTTAATGATATGATAAAAAGTTCATTATTGTGAACGTGACTGCAAAGTACTTTGGAAACAGATTATGTATAAATTACAAACTACAGCATGAAAAACGACAAGCATTATTATAACTGGTTACAGTAAACAGCAATACATGCTTATGAGACAGAAATTCAAAGTTAACAATAAACCGCTGAAGTTGATGCAGCGCGAAAATCACAACGAAAATATAAGTATGCAATTTATTTAAAATATTAACAATAACAATAACATCCTAAAAAACTTCAATGACCTTTCTGGCGTTTACTTTGTTTCTTAAAAAACATTACAAATCCCATTTCAGATTACGTACATTTTTTCCCACCCCAATTCTGTAGCCCTGGCGTAAACATGATGCCTACTGAACGATTGTGTAGACATTGGTCTTCGCATTGTGTGCTTGCTGAAGACCGTATTGCTGAACGTGGCGCCAGATGGCCTGCGTGAAGTGGAACATGCATCCTTTTATTACAGTATCTGGGAAAACCTGTCCCAGCACTTTCCATGTCGCTGCTTCAAAGTCGGACATGAAGCCAGTGAAGCCAGTGACAACTGGCTCCACTGGCAGCGCACTCACTACTGCATGCAACGCCTGTGACATACACGAACACTTAAGCTTACTAATGCAAATCACTGGCATATACAATATAGGCCTTTCAATAACTAGTTGCAAAATTACACAATACAGTATTAAGCGCGAAGCGCATTGCTGTACATGCATTAGTGTCTACGCACGCGTGAACACCGCCCAAATGACCCGTGAGCATAGGAAAAATTGGACGAATAATTAAATAATTACCTTCTTATAATCTCGACGTCTCTTGCCGGACATCAGCGCGAAACACAATGTCACTTGTTTGGTGCAATCTGTGTTACAGCACAAAAAGGAGTCATGTCTGAACTCTCGAAGTCATAACAATTGACCGATATTATTGTTTACTTATTAGCAGCTGATAAAATCCCATTAATTTTAGTGCACTGAGACCTGTAAGTGATAATTGAAACAATTCAGTATCCTGACGGCTAACTACATCATCACATTGTCACTGCCGTATCTTAGGCTACTGACTCTGATGCGGTCATCCTCAATGACGGCGCCATGTACATGTGGGACAGAAATATTTGCAATGTTTTGACCAATTATTTACCTTGTGTCGATAATGGTACACTTACAACACAATGACGGGATGCTGCTGATGCTGTTGTTGTAGATGTTAATTTTGGTGTCTGCAAAGATGCTGCCAGTATGTTAGGATGGATGGCAACTCGTGTGTGATTAACTTGATCGAGATTGTTCCAGTTGTCAACTTTAGAAACTGCTCAGAGTCATTCGATGTCAAGTTTAATCCTTGTCACATCAAAGTTTGTATTTTATTTATATATTATAATTTTTTTTTTTACTGCATTGTTTCGTAATGTGACTATAACTTTGCTTTGTTTATTCAGTTGTGCAGCACAGAAAGTAAGTGAATAAACTGACATTACTTTGTGACTCAGAATCAGCCAGCTGATCAGGTGCAGCAGCAGACAGTGCTTCATGCATACTGTTAGGCCTTGGTATTTCGAGTACAACAGGTCCTGATGCCTCTACTTCAGGCTCAACAGAGTTTTCAGCTCCAACACGAACCATGCCATCTGAGCACTGGTGTGTAAGACTGTTGTAGTGGACTGTTTGGAATGGTGGCTGACAAGGGTCGGTACCATCGGTCAGTAACTCCTAAAAATATTCCACATGAAATTTTTTAAAAATGTGCACTTACTGCATATAAAGCAACCGTATGCCTTACACAGTAATTAGCAACAATGCACGAACAGACAGAACCTGACTTAAACCTAAAAACAAATATAATTAAGTGAACTTTTATTGGCTTTACTGCGATATAAAATACTATTAAGCTGCTGTGTATCAAAGAAAAGAATGTATTTTTTTGTACATCTCAAGCACTGAATCATACGAGCAGGAAACTTGACAATTCCAATATGCATTTCATCTGAAAACTCTAGTACACTTACTAGACTTGTAAAAACTTACCTTCATTTGCAGATCCTTTGTATTTAATGTGCACGACAGCAAATTTCCACCGCAGTCGTCCCTGTGATGCGCTCATATCCATCAAAATATTAGCGACAACAGCAGCCGAGTCATCCTCCGGCATTGTCAACAGGTGCTGAAATGTAAGAATTAACAGCACAATTCTCGAAATGCAACTGCAATGATTAGACAGCAAGCAACATGCAGAATGCTACAGCATTCTGCATGTTGCTTGCTGTCTAATACATACAAGTAATCAACCGTTTCAAAGCCCATAAAAGTTCATTAGAAACATATTGCCTTGAACCTAACATATACTTTTTTGGGCCACCCTGTATAGTAGTTGTTTGCCACTTTTTGTTCCTATTATCTTTAGATCTCCAAAAAATGTACCGATATTTATCCAGAACACACCAGTAAATGTAAAATGCAAATGCATACAAAATACATACTTAAGTGCCCAAAAAACAATATGCATACCATGTATGAATTCAGCCATATTGAAGTATCTTCACTGGCAGGTAGACTTGAATTAAGATGTCCTGTATAATCTACAACACTAGTTGGGGCACTAGTGTAGTGGTTAGAACTGACATCATTCACTGCCCACTGGCTGGCATCACTTGTTGGAACAAGAATATCCCATGGCATAGAAGAGCTGCTGGTAGTATTAATAATCACTGGCTGTGCACTAACACTGTTTAGAAGTGGCTGCAGCACTCCGAGGTTCACCTGCCCAGCATCAGCAATGGTGCCACTAGATATCCACTGGTTGGCATCATTCACTGGAATCAAAACGTCATGAGACACGGTAGAATCGCTGCTCGTCGCAGTTTCTGTGCCACAAGATCTTTGCTTCATCTGGACCCATACATCAAAAGCACTGAGACTTGATGCCATTCCACTCTCATATCTCTGTAGTTCAGTCTTGCCGATCACTGTCGCCACACAACGAAGAGCAGCCTTGTAGTCTGATGGCATGAGCTTGTCCACATCAAAAGCACGTTCATCATGTTTTGCCTGGTTTGTTGCAGTTAGTCGTTCATAATGAATGGCCTCTACATTGAAGGGGAAGAGATAGGTTGCTTTTTAGCCAGCAATAATACTGGATTTATCCAAGTTGTCAGTGGCTTTAGCCAGTAATGGTGCAAAAGCAACCTTTGTCAGCAGTTGATACGGATGCTCCATACGCCATGCAGTTACAGCCAACTTCCACTCATGCTTCAGAGGCTTAAAAGGACCCACATCATTTAGTTGACAAATATGTGAAGCATGAGCCTTAAAGCAATATAATACCATTTTGTACATGTCACAAAGTTTGGAGGTGTGTAGTATCAGGTGACTGGAATACCCATCTATCCACAAAACCACCCAATCTGCATCAGTAAGTTCCAGGTCTTCACCCTCTCCAAGGCCCTTTGCAGCTCTTCTTTCCGATGTCAGCTCAGGAATGAAAGCATTTGCTACGTACTCATAGAATACTTCGGACGTCATCCAGCCTGAATCTGATCTAGCAATGCAAAATCCAGCTGGCACAGCATCAACGATCGCCTTGGGAACAGCACGTTTGTACGAATAAACAGTGCATGATTTCATGACTTTGCCGTCAGCCCTGGTGGTTATCAACACTGAATATTGTTCTTTCGATCCACCACATTCGGTGTAGGCCACCTCTTCTCTTGGCGCGAGAATGCGACTGGTCTTGGGATCTGTCTGAAACCGAGTTTCATCTGCATTATACTGCCCGGTGGATCACTCAACACATAGTTACATTTCTCACTGAAAACCTTCTTGGCATCATCGAACCACCCTCTTATGCATCCCTCCATCAGTGCCCCTCTGCCTCTGCTGATGCTTTCTGCAGTTCTCTGTCTGACTCGTGGGTTGCGCTGCAGAAATGCATGAAACCAGTCCTTGCCCGGTCTGTCGTTTGTGAAAGGGTTGGGTCGACCATCTGTTCTTATGATTCCCTGGACACTGTCCAATAGGTTCTCTTTATTAATCGGTATACCTCTGCGGCTCATCTCGATTAGCCAGTCTGCGAGCAGTTCTTCTTCTATCTTTGTGAGAAGCGTAGCTGGCCCTGGTCGACGTTCTGGGTCATTACCAGTTTTCAGGAAATACTGCAGAGATGATCGTGGCACTTAGCTGCAGCTTTTTTAATGCTAGTCCTCAAACTGACGTCATGCAGTGCAGCGGTGACATCGTCTGTCTGATATGCCTTTCTCTGCTTTTTTCCAATGGCAGCACCACGTGACTTACTTTCAGTCACTTCTGCTACGGGATCACTATTTGTCATGTCTGTCACAAGAGGCTTAGAGTTTGATGACTTTGCTCCATTTTCACAGTCACGATAAATTTTCATGCTGGAAAATTTTCTACGAACAATGTAGTACACGTTTAAATTTAAATTTTTTCCCGTATTCCATATACCAACCTGCCACACAGTGGTGTAGAACAGTAGACATGCTTCATGTAGGCCTACTAATCTATTTTATTTATTTATTTGTGTTTATGATGGGTTATTTTTTAGTTGCTAGATGGTGTATATAGGCCATAATGATTACCGCTGCAAATACCCAATTGCAGTAGCAGTAGGCTTACTATACGTCGGGTGCCAATAACTGTGGCTGCCTTACTGGCACCCCCTGCCAATAACTGAATTTCGGCATTATTTTATATTTTTAGTTATTGGCATAGCTAAAAAAACTAACTATGCTTATATTTTTATCGCAAAAACAGTCAGCGCAGTAGCCAAATGTGTAATGTATTTGAAGAATATTTTAGATCGGCGATTAGACGTCAAACAAAGGTACTATAAAGCAAAACGAGTATGGACTACCTATCCTGAAAACGGTTTTTATTGTTTATTTTTATTTTTATTTTGTTACACAGTCGATTCTAAACAAAATTTGACATACGTTTACAGTTTCCATGGTAAACAAACCTTGAACACGATGCCCAACTTGTTAATTGTTTTTGTTGATTCAGACGCGACTAAATACCGCATATGCCTAAAAATAGCCATCCGGTGCCAACAACTGTAGCCCTGCCAACAACTGTATCGACCACCGTGTCTTCACACCAGCAGCAACAGCCTGCTGGGTCATGTCAGCGCACTGAGCCTTTATGCCTGCCAGGTTAAGTCAGCTCGCAATGAAGCTGCAGTAGCCTTCACAACAGTCATGGTGAAAGGTGGTGGGCGTTTGCTGGACAGCCAGGCGAGAATTTCTGCAGATGACCACTTGAATCACTCGCTGCGACAGTGGATACGAGTTCGCGCCAGTTGGTCGTGTGCGTAATCTCCGAAGAAAACATAAAATATGCACTGCGAAAGAATGTCTTAATTGCATGTGAGTCTTGTATTGTGTATTCGTTTGCTGCTGTGACTAACTGTGTCAGCGGTCCTGGATGGCGCACAAGCTGTGAAGCGGCTACTGCAGCTTGATGTGCAGCACTACTTGCGTGCTTTGCTGCTTTGTTATACAGCTTTCTGCCGATGCTTAGTGGCACTGGGACTGACACCCAGGTGCCTCTACCGTGCCCTTTCTCATGCAACCCATTTACTCCAAACTGCTGACAGACGTTACACGTAACCGTCAGCGACTTTAGACAGCCGTTTATGCCTCACGTACGACGAAGCGACCGCTCGGCCTTTCGCTTTTTTCAGTGCCTCAGCATCATCAGCTGTGGTGTCGCCGTTATCTTTTTCAGCATCAGTGTGCTGACTCGCCGTTGCCATCTCAGTGTCAGTCTCGCTGACGCCGGTGGTGGGCCCACCTGATCTTTCCGTAGTTAAGTCGAGCTCGCTTTCTACCCATCTGCGACTGCGCTGAATTGCTTGCTGCAGGCACAAACTGCAGAGTCGTCTGCTTGAACTTCGGTCGGGAAGACATTCTTTCTACTGCAGGTCTCTATGTCGAATGCCGCTGACTGCCTGTTCAAGTTGAAGTTGTACCTCAGCTTAGGCCTACAGTTCCCGTCGCCGACGGCCCGACGCTTTATCAGCCTTACTTATCGGGTTTTGGATGTCGCTGAGTGGTTTAGTCAGTTGAGTGCCAGCCGGCTACGACCGAACCCGATAAGACTCTGGTCATTTTGCTTTAAACTTGCGCCCATGGCGCCCGGGAATTGAATTGAGACGGCCATGTGTGGGATGATGATCACCAGCGCGCGATGTAGTTAAAGTTCAGTCAGTCTGGGAGTCGCAGTCCCGACATGCGTAGCCATCTGGTCAATTGATAAACACAGACGTCGTCAAAAGCAGCTGATAGCCTTCTTCATTTATTGTAAACAGATAGGCAGACGCGTCATGTGTTCAAACAAACAGATGGGTTCTGCTTCAGTTGTGTTGTGGTTGCCGCCTATGATAATGTGATAATGTCGAGCCCAAATAGACGCAATGCTTGTGGTTAGAATCTTGGGGGCGTTAGTACAGTGTAACCCCCTAGTGGGGGGTTTGATATTGGGGGTGTACCGAGAACTGGGGTATACATATACACCCCCTATGGGGTGTGAGTAATTCTGTGTGCTAGAGCATAAAAGGATTATTTGTGGTTTGGCTCAGATCGGCTCTATCTCTATGATTATAAGGCTCAGCCATCAACCTTTATCAAACGTTTCTATTTCATGCTGTTCTGCCAAACGGTCATCGATCTTCTGCTGAAGTTTTCGTTTCAACTCGCTCATAGTTTCTTTACGTAGCGTCTTTCTTTGTATAAGACCTTCAGTCAGATAAAAAACTTTGACACTTGGGCGTGCTGCCCAGATAGCGGCAGGGGTAAAACACACACAGCTTCACATGGCTGAAAACGTTTGGGATGTGTCTGCTTATTATACCAATGGCTTGTGGACTCGTCTGCTGCCTTCAGATTTTCTCACGCCAGCACGTAGGCTTTATCCAGCCTGTGAGACCTCAGCCACGTATTCCGTAATTAGGCTTGTTAGCCTCATTCCCTTCCAGAAGTGCCATGTTCATGGTCCATACTGTAAAAAAAGGGTTAGGGCACAAAAAAGGAATAAGCACGGGCATCAGATCATTGACCCGGTCCGGAGCCAACCTCGTGTATTCCGGTCAGTGTAATAATATTGAAGTGAGCCAGGCAAGGCCTGACTCTGTCTTAAGAGTTTGTAAAGCGGCTGTGACACAGTATATTTTTCAATGATCTGTGCTTTTTGAAAGCCGCAATAATCCTCAGATCTTTAGAGAAAGGCAGAGATTTAATATGGTCATGCGTGATCTGTGTCATGCGTGAACTGATTTTGTCGTAATAGTTGACAATAGGCAATATTTCGGCTCTCCGTGTTCCCTCATCTCTATTTAGTGACGATTCATTATACCACACGTAGTACTTCATGATTATAAAGTGTGTTCTGGAATAAACTCTGTTCTGCAGAACGTCAAACAGGATGCGACAAGCACTGGAATAACAGTGCGAAATGCGTTTGAATCGCAATAACTGTGACTACCAGAATACCACGTGTGGTGTGTGTCGGATGAAACGAAGATGCGTGTAGCAGTTGGTGTGTATCCATAGGTTTAAAGTTTACCCTGGTCTTAATAATTTTAATGGTGGGATCCTTAGGATCCATCACTGTGTAGACCAGGGTGTCCAAAAATTCTATGACTCTGCTTTTAATTTTGAAGGTGATATGAATTCCAGGTATAAGTGAATTTAAGTAATCTTGAAATTTCTGGAGCTCTTGGAGTGTTCCGCTCCAGGTCGCGAAAATGTTGTCTATGAAGCGGAAGAAAAATTTGAGGTAATCTCTGCCATACCGTATAGCTAGACGGTCGAGTATTCGTAACTAAATATTGGCACAACTAGGGGCAAAACCTTTTCCCATAGCGTTGCCGCAGATTTATAGAAATAGACGATCATCAAATTGGAAAACATTGTTACATAATGCGATCTGGAGCAGAGTTATTAATTCCCGGTCCGGTCTAAATGGGTCCGGGAATTCCTTGAATATGTCACATACCGACTGTAGAATTAGGTCAGTCTTCATGTTGGTGTACAGAGCTGTGACATCTGCCGAAATGAGGTAAGCATCAGCCGGAATAGATTTATTAGAGATATAATCGATAAAATGGTATGTATCACAGTCTGCACGGTAGTGCAGGACTGTTGTAAGGGTCGTTCCAATAAGTATAGGAAATGGCACTTTTGGGGGTCCTGCCGCCCAGAAACCCCTTAAC
>Ga0209363_1001645_pt1 | contig 10956 bp, 10 predicted proteins | sample WorMetexBAHAMAS3_FD_187385 | JGI IMG/M metagenome (GOLD analysis project Ga0209363, IMG submission 187385) | Marine gutless worms symbiont microbial communities from Max Planck institute for Marine Microbiology, Germany - Inanidrilus exumae... | ecosystem: Host-associated > Annelida > Digestive... | reverse complement strand
AGAGAATGGGCCTACGGTAGCTGAGGTTATGGAGGGCAGCAGCTACCACCACCGCCGATGGCCACGGACGCAAGCCATCCCTTTCTACAGGATGGGACAAAATGTGAGCTATGTACTGTGATAGATAGTGAATCAACAGCTATCACAAATAGCGCGGTCGCCATATTGCCGGTTTCGGTTCGGTTAATTGAGAAACCGGTTAACCGAAAAATTTCGGTTAACCGGTTAACCGTGAACAACACTAATTTGTATGTGCTATCTACAAGCCCACTGCAGATGTACCCAAAAAGAACCCACAAAACAGGCATATAGAATGGATAAAAATAGGTTTCAAAATCAGTGTCACGAATGCCAAAACCACACATTACTAGCAATCTGCCTGCATTATAACTTGGATCCAGACAGTTTGACAGTATTTGCTGATCTGTCAAATATAGCACATCATCTCAAAATTCTCCTGCTGAACCCGGTGGTTCGTGCAATTATGTCATGTTTGTTTACGATGACACAATATAAATTTAGTGGCATATTTATTGCATAGATCTCATCCAGAAATAAAATGACCTCTAAAACTAGTTCTCCTGAAAGCACACCAGCTTGAATTTTGTTTGATTGTAAGTCTTTTTTCACCCAGATTAAACTGTAGAGTAGCCTGCAGCAGTTTCACTCCACTGATGATGTTGCAGTTCAATGGCTGACCACATGTGACTGACTCATAAATGCACATGACAACAACAAGGACAACAACCGAGATCAACAGATGGGACTAATTCAGCTGACATGTACTCAAGTACACTAATAACTCCATGCACAAGATGAAAGAATGCTGTCCGAACCTGAGCCTGAACATCGCCTTTGTCAGCTAAGAACTGATAATACTGAACGAGGTCGTCATCAAGAAGTCCTGCTGCTGATCCTGGTGATTCCGCTTCATCCAGCAAACGTACTCGATGCACCACATTTCCACCAGTCACTGATGCGTCCGAAGCCACTGCAACACGTTTCCCTCTTACACAAACTGGACTACTAAATAAGCAATTGCACCCAATGATTTATAGCAAGTGTTTCTCTCAGTGCTCTGACACCGTTGGTTGGGTGATATAAAGGGTCTCCAGCCTGTAATAAGCCTGTGCCATCAATCCCCAGAGGTTTTGTTCAATAAGAAGTGACAGAAGAGGACTGGCGGGTTCCAGCTGACGCAGATTCATCTGAAAATGGCTGATAAAATGGAGATGATTTGTAGATGGCAAAAAAGTCAGCAAGGTGACAGCAGAGTGCAATCCTTAACTTTTTTTCTTCAACATTCAGCAACATCTGAAAATGCATCTTTACCATCTACTTGAAAGCAGTCAGTGACAGGATCAAGTAATGTTGACTGACGATCAGTTCTGGCATTACGAGACATCTGGTTAATTAACATGGTTCTTTATTTTATCAAAACATCACATAAACTGACTCATTATTGTGCATTGTGAAATAAAAGTCATCAACACAATACTACCACTATCGTCTTAAGTTTCTAGCCGAACGTGGTTGCCACAGTCTGACTTATCCCATCGGTTCCATGTGCACGTGTGTGTTCTGGTGTTTTGCACTGCAGCAGGAGCGATAAAATCCCATGGGATAAATTCCAGAATACCACGGTTGCATTTATGTCCCACAAGAATGCCAGATGCAGGACTGACTACTGTAGTAATCTTATGGAACCAGGAATATGGCATACTACCATCCTTCGTGATTGGGAGCACACCCTACTCCCAATACCATGAAATTGCTGCTACTGTTACTCTTACCACTTACCAGTACTACTCAGCAGGCTTGTGACTTTTAGTACATGACAGTGATTAATACACCATTAATATACAGCTAACTAAGAGGATAGAATATTAATTCTGCAGTGATTACCGGCCTATTTCAACAACAGACAATACTGGTCCCCTAGTTCTGTAGCCATTGTTTCATATTTTATCAATAAGACAACTTGTCTTATTGATAAAATACGAAATAATGGCTTCAGAACTAGGGGACCAGTATTGTCTGTTGTTGAAGTAGGCCGGTAATTATTGCAGAATTAATATTAATGAGTGTCAAAATTAGTGTTAATTTAGTATAATTTTTTACCACAGTGCAGAGGCCATAGAGCAAACTTAACAGCTAAACATGAAATGTAAGATTAAGAGAAAAATAGCTAATAGCTTCTGTGGAAACTGGATGGGAGCGGAATTGAAAGTTGCAGGACTGGAACAAGATCCAGAGTAACAACTCCAGGACCGGGATGGAGTTAGTTGGAGTCTGACATCCATTTTCAGCACAAATATGGCTATATCAGAGACGACAGGACCGAGATGGAACAGGAAAGACAGCAATAGAAACGGAATAAGACTGGGAATGATCCCATACACAACACTAGTGTGCACATGCATGTGCCAGTATGGTTGGTGCATTGTGGCTAATTGTATTAGATGGGGGTCTGAGTCTACCCATGGAAAGCTAGACCTCCCAAAAAAGCGTGAAAATTTCGACCTATGCCCATAAATTTATGTTCACAAAGCAATGTAGGTATCAATAAGACTTTTTTAGTTATGTATATGGCCACGGTCGACATTTGCTGAGCTCCTGTTGGCAGTAACAACGTTTTGACAAACATTCCTGAAACAGTAACAAAAGTAGCCAGTGGCCATGGTTAGGTCAATGGGTGGGCCATGGTTGGTGATCCCCAGCTTGTTGAGCTCTTGTTGTTTAACTAACCTTCTTTTCAGGAGTCCGTATGGTATGGGCTGGGTTCCCGAAAAATAAATAACTGGAGGCCAGATGCCCTTCATGTCGACCAATCAAAGCCCTAAAAGGAATTATTTTACAAAGCAAAAAACAAAGAGCCAAAATTCAAATAAGGTTCCAAATTTGTGGCACTTGTCTGCAATTTCTAATGAGTGTACTTTAATACCTTCAGTGCTTTGATGCTATTAACTGAGCAATAAAAAGAATACCCAGACTGTAAAACACCAAACAACAAAGGTTTGCATTTGGAAAACCAATCATAACCAGAAACCTAGCCAGCAAATCAAAAACTGAAACACATGACAAGTCTATAGACAGCTGACCTTTAGCTGCCACCTTGCGATAGTATGTTAAAGCAGTTTCACAGCTGGACTCGACTCCAACGCCAGCCCAGTAGCGATAGCCCTACACAACAGCTCAGCCTCACATATCCATTACAGCTTCGCGTGTACCAGCTGCATAAATAAACCTTATCTGAATTATTATTAAGTTCAAATAGTGCATGATTGACTTAGCATGGTTTAACTGGTCATCTCTTCATGCAACGGTCCACACTGGCACTGATAACACAAGAAGCTCTGCTACTGCAGAGGAAGCACATGACATGCTATATTAGTGAATTCATGCTATGTTTCACGGGGTATAGGAGTTAGAAAGATTTCAAATAGCAAAAGTCAAAAGTAACCTTCAAGGTCATTCAAGGGCACTGGCAATGGTGCCATTCGATAGGCCACATACGATTTCTGATTAGTGTCATAGTGTTCCATTGCAACTATGTCTCTATGTTGCACCATTGACGAGATATTATCACTTATTTCGCAAAATTTAGGGAGGTTACATGACACGTCACACATCCCTTTCGAGAGTAATGTATGACGCGTGCACTAGTACTCCTACGTGTCAATCAGCACACGAAATTTGAAGTGCCTAGCTTCACCAATTCCAAAGACATGATTGGGGCAAAATCTAAAAAAAGGTCACATGAATGTGGCCACGCCTATTATGGAGTAGTTGGTCATCGAAGCCAAGCACTTGATATATATTCTACCTGCATACAAAATGTGGCAACTGTCGCTTCAGCCATTCTGGGGATGATTGCGGGCATCGAAAGTGAAAAATGGGTAAAATGACACCAACCACGCTAGGGGTGGTTTGTCATCCTTAGGCTGGTATATGATATAGTCTACCTGTGTAATTTTAAATGCGTCACATGACCCTGATCACGCCCCTTTCAAGGGTGATTTGTCCTCCATATGTTGGAACTTTATATAGCCTGCCTGAGTACAAAACTTGATCACTCTAGCATAGGGCATTCCAGAGATATGGTTAGCACCCACCTAAATTTAAATGGTTCACGTGATCTGACCACACCCCTTTCAGAGATGATTTGTCGTCTGATGTTTAAGACTTGCTACGATCAACCCGCCTACCAAATTTGAAGTCTTTATCTCCACCCACTACAAAGATATGAAAAGGGATACAATATGTGGAAAACGGGATGGTTTGGGGTAGTTATGGGTCACCCAAGGTCACTGAAAATGGCATCATTCGATAGAACGTATGCAAGTTCTTATTAACGTTCCATAGTAACTACATCCATATCTTGCACCGTTTCTGAGATATAACGAGATATTAGTCAAAAGTCGTTGATTGTAACCTACCTCACCTCTACTTGGCGCCCCCATTGGGAGTGACCGCTTTGGAATTTCGCTGAGATCTTTGGCGGCAATAAACTGGACTGCTTGGGCTATCGTACAGCACTGTTTACATGATTCTAGGTTTAGCCATCTTCATATAACTCCGATTTGTGACAGACGGGACGGATGGAAAGACGGACGGACAGACATATGATGACAGCATATACCACACTAGCATAGCATGCATCATGTGGTAAAAATCCATCTACGAGCAAAATACACAAAATGTACAAAACTAATGCAACTCCCGCAAACTGGCACAGATGAAACTGCAGAAAACCTGCAAGAGCTAAACCAACAGGCACATGTAAAAAATGCTTACATGTGTTGATGTCATTTTCACCATATTCATACAGAGTAAAACAAAAAACAGTTCTAATAATCTTCACTGTTATCCTCCAAACAGTTGTCATCATGAACATACATACATACATGCATACATACATAAGTTTTTTGTATAGAGCATATAAATTCAATAGAGTCACTATGCTTGTACTAACAAGACATTCAGCCACTGAAATTAGATTTTTTGCAGAAAAATGCAAACAAATAAACAGATCAGAAATTGTCACACATGGAGACACATACCAATGCCATCTGAGCGAGATGATCATTGCCAAGAGCAGCAAATGTCAGATAGACCAGACTCTAACAACATACAAACTAACGATGACGAATTTCTTTCATCACATTATAGCACAACACTATCATGAGTATTATTACTGGCTCGCCTACACATATTGTAGGGGCCAGAGTAGTAACAGTTGCTGGCGTTTGGCGTTGTTGTCTATAATATGGTGCATATGCAATGTAACTCACTAGGGGGCAGCAAAGACGGCGGGCCAGTAGTGTCACGTCCCGTTAGGTATGGGTACAGGAGCCCCAAAGTTCAAAATGTTTTAAAATTTGCAGTCTTTCACCCTGCAGAGGTGATGGTATACATCGATCAAGCTGAAATGGCATGGTAGAAGTTATCATGGGCCTATTCTCAGGGAAGGGGTTTTGCACAGAAGACTCCAAACTTCAAAATTTGGTAAAAATTGCAGTTTTTCGCATGCAAGGCAACAATGTATGCAGATCAAGGTGAAATTCTGCATGAAATTTGCATGGTACAATACACCAAGGGGTGAGTTCAGAAGCTCCAAGCTTGAACATTTGCTAAAATTAAAATATTTTTGCCCCGAAGGAACAATAATGTACACTGATCAAGATAAAATTTGCCACGTAAGCATACACCTAAGTTCACTCTCACAAGCCCATTTACGGGTAGGTTGTAGCCGGTCTTTCTGGCAGTTTTTCAGCGGATCAGTGACGCTTATGGTTTCTACTTACTAGTACCACTACATATATTATTATTAACAACCTACACAAAACATGCATTAGCAAACAGCAAATATGGTCAACATGTCTGATGTTATAACATGTGGCTGTGATTCTAAGTTTCTACTGCAAAATACAGTCAAAAGTTCAAAGGTTTATTATGTTATACAGAAATAATAACAAAGTCAGCAAAAAAACATAAGATACTGCTATTTTCTAGCAAATATTTCACAGATTAGCAGTGGGCAACTATCCACTCAGAAGAAGCCATACCAGCAAAACTTGCATTGAACTGTTGCAAGTCTATAATGGCATACAATATAAATATCACCAACAAAAATAATAGTTTAACAGACAGGCAAGACATACCTTAGCTTGGCTTGAGTTCACTGCAATGCCAGTTGTATACAACAGCCCAAGACCCTACGTGCACATACATCCACAATTCAAGAAATGCCAGTAGGCACATATCAGATTTATACATCTACGATATGCTAGCCTACAGCATCAGCTGCATTGTATCACTAAAGCATATCAAAAACAATGTCTAGTACCTCCTTCAGGGAGGTATTAGACCACTATAATCCTCAGTAAGTTCTTTGATATTTCAATCTTATCACTGGATCCTAAATGAAGAAGCAGCTGCAGTATACACTTCAAATGTGTACTGCTGCTGTTTGTTCAGTTTAGTCCCAGCGCCACAGACCAAAGTGGATGCAATCCAAGGGCAGGCATAAAATATTTGGCTGAAATCTAAAAATACAAATAGTAAATGCAATGCTAAAACATGTGCTATGTTAAGTGATATATGTCAATTTGCAGCCAAATTTTGCTGATGGTATATGGTAGCATTTTGTCACTGACAGAATTTAAACAGTGTCAACAATTACCAGTTGTCCACGTGGAGATCCACGCATCGAAAGTTTCTCAAACATCGCCTTGGCCGCATCCACATTCTGACGCACGTGATTTCCATACAGGTAAGCAAATGCCACTTTCTCCATTGACGGAACATGGCCAAGCTCCGCAGCCTCAATAAGGTATTCATATGCTCTGTCCGCCACATAAAAGATAAATGACAACAGTTAAGTAAACTGGATAACCATTAAGCAAACTGAAAAGGTGGTTAAAACATATCATGTTCATATGATATATACATATTCTAGTTCTGACACAACTAGATTATATAATGTCTCCGATATATCAGCACTACTCACACTGTTCATACATTGTAAATCACAGTATGCTTTAACACTTCACATCTCCATGAAGCCTGAATAAATTTGATCAGCTAAATCAGTTTAATTTGATTTTACTTGACAGACAGAGGTTTTATGTATACATTGTTTTGCTGTATGGTTTTAGGGATATGCTGTGATGTTAGCCATGTAAGCTGACACCATTTCACATCAACAAATCACATTGCACTTACAGAATTTTGCGACATTAATGTCTTGTTTTCATTTTATGAACCCAAATACTAAACATTACCAAAATCTTATCAACTGTTCCATATCCAGGTCATACTTTCCCAAACTTTCACCAACCTTATCCAAAATCTTTTTAATCTATTCTGCTGATAGAAATACAGAAACAAAAAAAACTTCAAAGAAAGCACAATCTTGCTTCGAGGAAGTAATAAAACAGAATTACAACAGTCCAAAAAGCTGCTGGAGGCAAGAGATGCAGCTCAGAATCGACCTTTCTGGAGAATGCTATGCACCCATAGTGGTGCATGCTAATAATGGATTGGATATCAATGACTGTTTCAGTAACACATAACAGTTCCTCAATAGTGGTCTTACTGAAAACAAGTATGTCAGTCCACATCGGGCCAAATTTTGTATGCTGGCGGCATTGCATGCTGCCCTCTGGGGAGTCATGGTGAGTGTGCCTACGGGACAGACAGACAGATGGACGCCAGACCGTTACATTATGCTTTACTCTATGGTATGCGGCCAGTGTAATAACTTCCTCAATGCACTAAGATCTAATATGACAGATAATATAAACAACACTGTAATAACACAACAGAAATAAAATGTCAAAAGCAATATTGTAGTATTACAACTGTAAACATTAACATTACAACATGCTAATAAATGAGTCTATTATAATAAGTCAAACTGTGGTTAACTATGACACCATGTATTACGAGAAATATCATAGCTGCTAGTAACTGATACTACCATAATCTGAGAACAATATTCTCCCTCTCTGTCATTGTTCACAATTATCCAGTATAGGCAGTATTGCTTACTTTGCTAAAGACTTCTTTGACGACCCTGCTTCAAGCAATGGCTCTGCTTGACTATATAATAATCTTGCTGCACAGCAGAACATGACAACATACAGTCATGCTAACAGTTTGGTTTTGCAAAGTGAAACTAAGACAATGTAATTTTCATAACACTCTTCCATGACCTGAATGTGCTCTATCTACCTACCAAATTTCATTAAAATCGAAAAAACTTTTTGTGGACGAACGGACAGATGGACAGACGGATGGACACTGAGACCCACTTTAATAGGTTGACTAGGAGTCGACCTAAAAATGAGGTGCAAAAGTAGCGAAACCTTTATCTTGGGTAACATCTGCAATCCCCAACCAACAGCATGCCACTTCCCAAAATTTCAGAAAAGATCCACAACTTTTTTTACTAATCCTACAGAATAAAACTACAGAAAAACTTGCATGATCTCACATCGTCTCTGCCATGCACATGTAACAATACTGCACCACTTTACTAAGAGAAAGAATATCCGATACAAAATACTCTTAGAATTCACTAATTGGTCACTCTACGACCACGTTTTTCATTCACATCACATCCATATATTGTGCTATACTGATACAAAAATACTGAGAAAGTGAAAAGCATGATACAACCCCCACAGTTGAAATCTAAATGAAGATTCCCTTCATACGCTATCAAAATTACTTTACAAAATATTTTATGAGCCCTAAATAAAAACTGCAATATCAATACAAAAAGAATAATGGTTAATATTAATATTACCCAAAAAACTAATTTGTGCAAACAGCAAAGAGAACCTTTCTTTTCTTCTTCAGTTAATGTTTCTTCCTCCTTGGCATTTGTCTCACTGTCACCGTCTTCTGAATGTTCGTCCATTTCATCTTCATCTTCATCTTCATCTTCATCTTCATCACTAGACGTAACTGTAACATGCAGACGTTGAGATTCAGCTGCAGACAGTTCCGGATGAGCATCAGCAACGTCGAGGCGGCTTGCTCGCTCCGTAGGTGTTTCATAGTGTTCACTGTAGTCCAGAGTGATGTGACCATCCGGCAGACGAGTCTGCGCGTATTGCTCTATCTTGACACGACCAAACTCATCGGCACGATATATCACCTTCGTCACAAGAACATCGTGACCCTCCTGCTCCTTAATTACCTAGCAAAAACACGTGCACAGAAAGGCAATCACATGCTAACCATCAATCAACAATGTTTTGATGTCAGTTTAAACTGTATCGATACTGTTCTGTATATAGGTCACATCTGCGAATAGCATGAACTGCTCTGCTGGACTATTGGAGTGTGCTGATCATCTGGTAATAGATGTGTCACTGCCACTTCATTTCATGAGTGCTTTCATCATCATTCATTCCAACCAGTTAACTGTGTCGATGTCAGAGGAATGAAGTCTTTGTAGACTACCATCAGGAAGCATTGTTTCTGGACACTCATCATTTACTATATGTTTATGCTGTCTGGACTATTCCACATCTGCACTTGTCAGAGGATACCAGTCCCCAATTGTATAGATTTGCAGTACAATAGCATACACCATGTCGGTCCACAGAGGACGGCGAGACATTAGGTGCTGAGTTGGGTGGTAACTGGCTACTCCTGAGGAGTGAGAACCTTGTCTAGAAAAGTATCAGATGCTGCCTTATCATGTCCGTGCCACCTTATGCTGATGCCAATAATTGTAAGTGACCTCAAAGTTACTCCAGCTAGAAACCTATCCTGGTCAAACATGTAAAAACACTTTAAAAATGGTACAAGATTAGAGTTGCAACAGAACATTATGATGACATGCTATGTGATCTATGTAACAGCAATGGCCAATTACCAATAAATAACCTTCAGTGATCTTGAACTATGGGTGCAACCACAGGGGTTCCTAGGAACAGGAGTATAGCATACAGTAGGCACTGTTACGCAAATAGTTAGTAAACAATGTCTGCAAACTGTTGGCAGCAAAGTACAAAAGAATTTTAGAAGCTGCAGCAGAAAAGTTAAATTCAATTCGCGACCTGACAATCGGTTTAGTAGGATGGGGCACCCACAGTCAAAACTGCTGGCTATGCCAATGCCTTGAATATCACATCAGCTATTTTAAGTCTCTCTAAATAAAATATGCAGGCAAATACGAACACAGGCCACCAAGGCATTCACGGGCAGAAATAAGTAAATAAAATACCTCTCCACTGATACCAGGCAAAGACATTACTATAGACCACTAACAAGCAAATAAGGCCACCGCCAATGACCTTCTGTGACGTTAATATTATTTAAGCTAATTTCTCACTACAAATATGGTACTTCTGACAGTTCTCAAATTTCCCTGTAACTTTCCCAAAACTCTGCATTATGCCATTTTTTGCTTTATTATCACAACAAAGTTGTTGTCAACAAGGTGTGACAGATAAACTCTGTTAAGAACGCTGAACATAACTCTGTCTATATTTGACTGAACTGTTGCAGGTGAGGAATATTACCCATCATAGCCTGGACTTAACACTGATCTACGGCAGTAATGCAGGTCAACCTATATTAGCCGGCACCTGCATTTAAGATAGGGATGTGAATCGGGTCCCGGGACCCCGGGACCCGAAAAAAATACCCGATCCCGGGTTTCAAACTACCCGAAAGCTACCCCCGCGTCCGCTCCCCCACTCAGAAACGACAGGACTGCTGGCACAGCAGGGACAGTCTAGGCACTGTAGTGTACTAAGCGAGACCGTCGCGACGGTCTCACTTCGACGGTCTCACTTAGTGCACCACTACCGTCGCGCACATACGACGCTGGGCAGACATCAGTCACATCACGTCACAGACCATGTGCTGGGCAGAGTCGATTACTCAGGTTGGTGATTAGTCCCTGGTTACGTGTGTGAGATGCTGCAGTAT